>Ga0214246_1000014_pt1 | contig 81222 bp, 69 predicted proteins | sample TroBogypolimnion_41_FD_153084 | JGI IMG/M metagenome (GOLD analysis project Ga0214246, IMG submission 153084) | Freshwater microbial communities from Trout Bog Lake, WI - 29MAY2009 hypolimnion | ecosystem: Environmental > Aquatic > Freshwater > Lake > Hypolimnion/Profundal zone | place: Trout...
TATAATTACTAGTTAAAGCATTAATTTGATTGCTAACATTCAAAGTATAATTACTTAAATTAGTATTAGAAGTTGTTAAATTATTTGTTAAAAGATTACTAATATTGAAACCATAGTTACTTAAATTAGTATTAGAAGTAGTTAAATTATTTCTTAATAAATTACTAATATTAAAAGCATAATTACTTTGATTAAGATTTGAAGTATTTAAGATATTTGATAATTCAACAGAATTATAAATAATACTATTAGTTGTCAAATTTGAATTTAATAATAAAATATTACCTTTTATTGTTCCTGATGATGATAAATTACTTGTTGTAATATTTGAATAAACTGTTAAATAATTAGTATTAACATTATTTGATGAATCACTTGCTTTAACATATATGTTATTTAAATCGAGACCATTTTGACTAAATGAACTAGCATTTAATGGACCATTTACAGATAAAGCATAATTTGACGATGAAATTATGCCTACTATTACAACTGACGGATCATCCTGCCAAGATATATCGGTTGTAATATTCATATATTTCTCTTTATATTATTACTAAAATAAAAAATCTGTTAAAATACAAATTACATTTGTATTTTGTGTTCTTGAAACTAGTGAAATATAATTAAAATTTGTTGTTTGTAATAAAAATATATTTCCATCAGTAATTTTATTTAAATAATAATTGATTGGAAAACCAATAGCACACAAATTTACATTAGATGTATTTAATAAACTAGTATATACATCATATTGTATAACATTTGGTGGTTTAGTAATATTCATTGTGTTAAAAATTGTAGATGTTTCAAAACATCTAACTCCAAATATCCTATATGGATTTGAATTTACAGAATCAAATTTAATATTTGTATAATTAGTTAAATTAATATCATGTTTATAATATGTATTTCCATTTAATATTATAGGATTTGTACATTGACATAAAAATCCTAATTTTTTTTGTATATTAGCGTTATTTGTTAGCAAATTACTTATAATATTTGATGAAACATATGTTGAAGATGCTGTTGTTATTGTTAAATATTTATTAATTAAATTTACACCACTTTCTTGGAGATTACTAACAGCATTAATACTATTGGAAGAATTTATTGAACCTCCAACATTTAACGAAAAGTTTGAATTGATAGTTGTTCCAATAGCTAAATTTGAATTAATAGTTAAATTAGATGTAATAATACCACCATTTAATGGTAAATAATAATTTGATGCTGTAACAGATGTTAAATATTTATTAATTAAATTAATACCGCCTTCTTGGAGATTACTAACAGCATTAATATTATTAGAAGAATTTATTGAACCTCCAACATTTAACGAAAAGTTTGAATTAATATTTGTTCCAATAACTAAATTTGAATTAATAGTTAAATTAGATGTAATAATACCTCCATTTAATGGTAAATAATAATTTGATGCTGTAACAGATGTTAAATATTTATTAATAAGATTTACACCACCTTCTTGGAGATTACTAACAGCATTAATATTATTAGAAGAATTTATTGAACCTCCTACATTTAATGAAAAGTTTGAATTAACAGTTGTTCCAATAGCTAAATTAGACGCAATAATTAAATTAGAATTAATAATACCTCCATTTAATGTTAAATATTTATTAATAAGATTTACGCCGCCTTCTTGAAGATTATATAATGCGGAAATATTACTATATGAATATAAATTGCCATTGATTAATAATTTATATAAAACAGTTGAACTTGTCCCAATACCAACATTTCCATTAATTGTTAAATTACTATTTATAATACCTCCCGAACCTAGAATAAATTGATTAGAAGCATTAATAATACTTAAATATTTATTACTTAAATTTATACCAGATTCTTGAATATTATTTAAAGCATTAATGTTATTAGATGAAATTATTGAACCATTAACATTTAATTGATACAAGGGATTTATTTGTGTTCCAATTGCCAAATTTGAATTAATAATTAGATTAGATGTTATTGTTCCACCAGAAAGTAATAGAAATTGATTAGAAGCATTAACAATACTTAAATATTTATTTGATAAATTTATTCCACTTTCTTGTAAATTTGTTAAAGAATTTATAATACCATTTGCTGTTATATTATTATTAATATTAGCATTATTTAAAATTAAAATGTTTGAAGTTGTAATTAAATTACTGTTGATTATATTACTTGTTTGTAAATTTGATGTTATTGATAAATTACAACAATTAATATTTATTGAATTCAAATTACTGGTATTTAGATTATTTGTTGTTATTAAATTACTGGTATTTAGATTACTACTAGTTATTAAATTATTGACATTTAAGTTACTTGTAGTTATTAAATTACTAGCATTTAGATTATTTGTATTTATTAAATTACTTGTATTTAGATTACTTGTGGTTATTAGATTACTAACATTCAGATTACTAGTAATTATTAGATTACTAACATTCAGATTACTAGTAGTTATTAAATTACTAGCATTTAGATTATTAGTAGTTATTAGATTACTTGTATTTAGATTACTAGTAGTTATTAAATTACTTGTATTTAGATTACTAGTAATTATTAAATTACTTGATAATAAATTAGATGTATTTAAGGAAACTGATGATAAAAGATTAGTAATTAAATTAACAGATGTTAAATTATTTGTATTTAAGTTAATTGTATTTAGATTAAAAGTTGTTAAATTATTAGAATTAAAGATATTAAAACTATTAATATTTGTTAAATTTAAATTACAAGATTGAATTAGGATTGGTTGATAGATACTTATAGCATTTTGTTGAGTCAAATAAATAGAAGATAATGTCGATCCATTTTCTATAAATGTCTTAGCATAAATATTAAAATAAGCTGCTAAATTCGATGTAATAATATTAGATGAATTTAAGTTACTAGAATTTAAATTTGAAATATTAATATTACATGAAGAAATTAATAAAGGCTGATAAATATTTGAAGCATTATTTAAAGTTAAATAAATATTTGATAATACATTTCCATTTTCATTAAAAACTAACGCATTAACATTACTAACATTTAAATTACTTGCTATAATATTTGAAGTTATTGATAAATTTGATGAATTCAAATTAGAAATATTTAAATTACATGATGAATTTAATAAAGGTTGATAAATAGTATTTGCGGCATTTGAAGATAAATATTTAGATGATAAAGATAACCCATTTTCTATAAAATTACTTGAATATATATTTGAAGTAATTAATAAATTATTAGCATTTATATTACAATTAACATTTAAATTTGAAATATTTAAATTACACGAAGAAATCAATATGGGTTGATAAATTGTATTTGCTAAATTTGATGTTAAATATTTTGAAGATAATGCCAAACCATTTTCAATAATATTTGAGACATTTAAATTTGATAAAATTGTTAAATTACTTGTTCTTAAATTATTTAATATTAAATTACATGATGATATTAAGTTTGATTGATAAATTAAAGAAGCATTAACCTGAGTTAAATATTTAGATGATAATGAAATACCATTTTCAATAAAATTAGATGATATTATATTTGAAGTTGATATTAAATTACTTATAGTTAAATTACTTAATGTTAAATTACAAGATGATATTAGATTTGATTGATAAATTGAAGAAGCATTAATTTGACTCAAATATTTAGATGATAATGAAATACCATTTTCAATAAAATTAGATGATCTTATATTTGATGTCGTTTCCAAATTATTAATTTGTAATAAATTAGCTATTAAATTATTAATATTTAAATTACATGAAATATTTAATAATGGCTGATAAATTATATTAGCGTTATTTAAAGTTAAATATTTTTGAGATAAAGAAACACCATTTTCTGTAAAATTAGTTGCTATAATATTTGAAGATACAATATTTGAATTAACATTTAAAGATGATGTTATAGTTCCTCCTGATAATAATAAGAAAGTGTTTGAAGACGAATCTTGTGATAAATATTTACTTGAAATATTTATACCATTTTCTTGTAAAGTAGAACAATTGATTATATTTGATGAAAATATTGAACCTCTCACAGTGAGCATATAATTTAGATAATTGCCAGCAGTAATTCCAATTCCAATATAACCATTATTGGTATAATAAACATTTCCATTATTATAAATCCAATTATTTAAATTAGATAAATTTGGTGAATTTAATATATTTTGATAATTCAAATTAGATAACTTACTACCATCGCCAATAAAGTTAGAAGCAATGATTGTATTAGAAATATTAAGATTAGAAGCATTAATATTACCATAAACATCTAATGAATAATTTAAATTAGGTTGATTTGTTGAAATACCAACAGTTCCTTTATTATAATAAATATTAACAGATGAATTTTGTGAATAATTCCATATATTTGTAGAAGAATTTATATAATTAGCAATTAAATTACTTAAATTTGATACTGAATCATTACAACTACCAGATAATAATCCTGTTAAATCAATTGATATATTTGAACCATCTTTTAAGAAAAGTGGAGAAGTACATTTAATTTTATCTTGTTTTAAATTTAATTGGTTTGTATTAACAAAATTACAATTATTTAAAATATTATTGATACCCGAATAAGGTACATATGTTGATAATTGATTTGTAACAAAATTTGAATTAACATATAATGGTTGTAGTAATTGATAACCATATATTTGAATACTAGATAATGCCAATTGAGTACTTGTAGCAGTATTTGTTAATAGTTTATTAAAAACAAAACCAATATAATTATAAGTTAAATTTGAAATATTTTGTATATTTTGTTGATAATAAAAATTACTTGAATCATCTGTATTATATGCGTATGATCCTTTTTGTACAGATGATATTTGAAAGAAATTTGAGCCATCTCTTGAACCATAACATCTCCAATCACCGGGTGCACTATTTACATTATTTGATGTATAATATAATATATATTTAGACATAATTATATATGATGGCAATTGTAAAACAATATAATCACCATAATAATTATCATTAGTTAAACAAAAATTTGTAGTTGCTACACCATTTTTATAATTATCACTTCCCCAATAAGTATTATATATTGATAAATAATTAAACAATAAATATTTATTTGAAATAATAATATCATTTCCTAAATTACTTGCTATATTGCTAGTAATATTACTAGCATAATTACTAGATGTATTACTTGCTAAATTACTCGAAACATTAGTGCTATAATTACTTCCTATATTGCTATTATAATTATAAGTAAAATTTGCTATTAAATCGTTTGTTAAATAATTATTAAAATTACTTGTAAAAGCATTTGCAAAATTAACAGAAAAATTTTTAGAAGCAGCTGGAATATATGAACCAGTGCTTGATGAAAAAATATTATAAGTACCATTACCATAAGTTAAATTTGGATTATTAACAATTAATTGTTCTGAATAGCAATTACAACAAAAATCAGGTAAAGGCGGAGATGTTGAAAATGTGTTATTAGTTATTACCGAATTATAGATAGTTGTAGGAAAGATATATTCATTTGTATAAATATTAGAATTTGTTGTAAGATTATTAATGAATTGTTGATTTGTATAATTAAATAAAACATTTGAAGAAATAAATAAATTATTTAATGAAATTTTTCCATATATTTCAACAGCTGCTAAAATCAAAGATCTAGCAGTTGTTTTATATAATTTACTAAAAACAAAACCAATATAATTATATGTTTTTGAAAATGTTATAGGTAATACTTTTTCATAATAATAATAAGTTACACTATTAATAACATCATTATAAACATTATTTGCTAATATAAATGTTGAAGGAGATGAAGCTTCATTTATTGTATAATAATTAATACCATCATAAGAACCATAACATCTCCAATTTAAAGGAAAATTATCAGCATAAAATGATTTTGTATAAAATCTATATTTTGTCATTAAGATATTTTTTGGAAATTTTATAACAAAAAAATCACCATTATAGTTATCATTTATATTAAGATATGAAGGAGGTCCAACATATACACAAGGGGAATTATTAGTAGATAAATAATTACTTGCCCCCCATTGAAAATTTTTTTTTACAGTATTAGGAGAATTAATTAAATTATCAATTAAACTATAACCAAAATTTAAACTATTATTATTACTACTTGAAACATAAATATTATAATTACCATTTGTATAAGGATTTTGATCATTTGTTGCGTTTATGCTATATCTATAATTTTTAAATCCAAAATCATTATATGTAATAAAATTACTTGAAATATCTGATAATGTAAATGAACTCGATGGTAATTTATATTCAAATGTTAGAATATTACTATTAAAAGCGAAAAGATTATTAATATTATCTATAAAATTACTACTAATATTATAATTAACATAATTACTTGTTGTAAAAATATTACTTGCTGTATTTGATGTTATATAAGGAGTTAAACTTGAATTTAATAAATTACTAGTATCAATTGATGATAAAATATTAATATTATTACAATATAATGATGTTGCGTTAATGCTTCCATTGATATCGAGATTATAATTAGTTATATTTGTATTTATACCAACACATCCATTTGAATTTATAACTAATGAATTTGAACTAGCATTTGAATTAATATAAAATTGTGAAATAATATTTGAATTATTTAAATCATAATTTCCAAAATTAAAATTATTAAAATTATCATAACCAAATTTAAATAAACTATTAGATCCGCAAATAATCATCGAATAGTTACAATTATTTAAACTACCAATTTGAAGATCTGCTAATGGATTTAATGTATTTATTCCAATATTACAATTAACATATAAAGTATTTGTTAATATTAAATTAGAAACATTTAAATTTGTTGTATTAATATTTGAAGAAGTTAAACTATTACTATTAAAAATATTTAGTGATTTTATAAGATTTGAAATTCTTAAATTACTGGCATTTATATTACTTACATTTAAATTATTACTAATATTTAAATTACTCGCATTAATATTACTAGTTGTTAAAAGATTACTAATTGTTATATTTGATGTTAATAAATTTGAATTAACTGTTAAAAACCGAGTAACTATATTACTTCCTGAGATTAAATTACTTATATTTATATTACTTCCTGAGATTAAATTACTAATATTTAAGTTACTTCCTGAAATTAAATTACTAACATTTAAATTACTTGCTGAAATAAGAGTATTAATATTTAAATTACTTCCTGATATTAAATTACTAACATTTAAAGCGTTAGTTCTTATTAAATTACTTGTTATTAAATTATTAACATTTATTGAGTTTCTAACATTTAAAGAATTACTTAAATTTAAATTACTGCTAAAAATATTGCTATTAACAGTTAAATTACTCGTAATTATATTACATGATGCTATTAAATCAGTTGCATTTAAGTCATTGACAGTTGTTAAATTACTTACAAATAAATTATTAGTTGTTATTAAATCAGTCGCATTTAAATCATTGACAGTTGTTAAATTACTTACATATAAATTATTAGTTGTTATTAAATCAGAAGCATTTAAATCTATTGTGCTAATTAAATTAGCAACTGATAAATCATTAGTATTTATATTTAAAGCTAATAATGAAGCATTTGTATTAATACTTCCATTAATATCTAATGAATATTGTGGAGATGTTTTACCTATACCAATGAAACCATTATTAGATATTATTAATGAATTAGCTGGTGCGTTTGAATTAATATAAAATTGATTAAGCCAAGTAGAAGTTCTTGTATCAAATCCGCCTATTATAAAATTATTGTAAGCATTTAAACCAATTTTAAACGATAATGTTGATTGTGAATATTTAGTTGATAATAAAATAGCTCCTTGTTTGCTTTGATCACTTAATGAACCAATATGTAATAATTCTAACGCATTATTAGTTCCAATACCAATTCGATTATTCAAATTATAAATTGTATTTAAATTTGAATTCCATCCTCCAATTGTAGAAACATCTAAAATATTACAATTATTAGATGTTAAAAATGGATAAGAATAATTAAAAGTAGGTAGATTTGTCAATGTATTGTAATTAACATTACTTATATTAAATCCATTTCCTGACAATAATTGGTTTTTAGAATTATAATCTATACTTTCTTTAACAAAATTTGAAGTAGCAACAGAAACTATATTATTATAATTAACACCTTTAATATATAAATCATCTGTTGTATTTAAGGTGCCATCGACATTCAATTGAAAATAACTATTATTATATCTTGTAGTATTTGTGCCAATACCAACACCATGAGGTGTAATGGATAAAGAATTATTCAAAGATGTTTTATCTATTGTTAGAATATTCGAATTATCATTATGACCAATTAATAAATAATTATTATAATTATCAAACCCTAATCTAAATTTATTTTTAATAATTATATTATTATCATCAAAATAATCATCAATTGATAATACAATTGAACAATTTAAAGAATTATTAGTATTTGTATTAAGATGTAATAAACTTAAAGGTGATGTTGTGCCAATACCAACATTACTCTGTAAATTATATAAAATATTATTTGTTTCATTAATCCATCCAAATGCGTTAGAATCAATTGTTATTTCATTTGTTAATTTATTAGATGAAAAAGGTGTATTAAAAATATCTTTATTATTAATGATACTTGTATTAACTTCATCTTTTTTATAATATTCAGATAAGTCTATTGATAAAATATTGCTACCATCTTTTGTTGTAGTTCTACTATTTGAATTATCTAAAATCAAAGGATAAACTGAATATAACTTATTATATTTAATTTTATTAAAATCTAAATCAGTTATATTACCACCTAAACCGTATAAAATAGTTGAACTTGTCAAACCAGAAACAGAGCCACCACTAAGTTTTATTTTTTGACCTTGTTCCATATTAGCGTCTATTAAATATTTAATAATATAAAAATATTAAATAAAAAATGATTATTACAAAATCATAATTTTATTGTAATGTCTACTGAATATAACAAAGTTGTAAATCAATTCATTGAAATTTTATTATATGATATTGATATAAAATTTCATGAATTAAAAAAAAATAAATTAGATGTTCATACTGCTGATAAAATATTTGATAATTTTTATGAGAAAAAAATAAATGAATATAATAATAATTTAAAAATGGCTAAAAAAATTTATTTATGATGTTGAACCAAAACCACCTTCATTTCTTTCAGTTGAACTTAAAGAATTTTCTTCTACTTCAAAAATATTTGGAAATACTTGTTTTCTTATAATCAATTGACAGCATTTGAATGGAAATACAATATCAGGAGCATCATCGCAAATTTTTGTTAATGCTACCATTAAATTACCTCTATAATTATTATCAATAATTCCGATATTATTAGATAAAATATAACCAAATTTGCTTATTGAACTGCGAGGAACTATTTCAGTATAATATCCTTCATCAACTTCAATCTTGATACCAGTATCATACAAACTTGTTTTGGAATTAAAATCTTTTATTTTATTTATGATTGTTAAGTCAAATCCAACATCTTCTTCAAATGCTTTCGAAGGAATAACAGCATCTTTATGTGTCTTAAAAACTTTAATGGTTGGATTATTGTTTTTTACTTTATATAAAATTTCGTTTTTAATATAAGAATTTAAAAGTGTGATATCATTATTATCATACATAAGTCTATTAAATTTAGTATAACTATTTTCTTTTTTATAAACGATATAATTATCAATAATTTCATGTTTAATATTAATAAATTCTAATATTGAATTTAGAATAGGCTTGATAATATCATTATTAAGTGGAATCTTATCAAAATTACTTTCATAAACACCTCGAATAAATGCAATTTTTAATTCTCTTGAAAAATTATCAAAATCATTAATTGAATTTTTGATATTATTTAATGTGATTTCATCTGATATTGAAATAATATAATTCTGATCAATATTATCACAAAATTGTTTAAGAATTGATAAGATATATGGATTTACTCTTAAACAAATAAGACAATTATTATTTTTATTTACAAGACCAAGAATATAGGCTTTTTCAATTGTATCAATATTTAAGAAATAATCTTCTCCCATTTTTGATTATATTTATTAAATTATTTTTATATATTATTTTTTATGAATCCATTGGGGAACTGGTAATCTTTATATTACAATAATCAACGGGATTACTTCTATAATCATATTTTGTATAAACGCCTATATTTATAGCTTCTGTTAATAATTCTTTGAAAAATTGCCAAAAAGCATCATCATGACCAACTGTTTCATTACCAATATGACTTAATTCATGAATACAAACAAAAGTTAGAACATTAATATCAACTAACTGACCATTAGTTCTTAAACATAATATTATTTCTTGACCTTTGTTTATAGTATAGCTTGTATAACTAGGATTATCAATACCTTCTTTGATAACATCTGGATTAAAATTTTTCTTTAATTGTTTAACTTTACTATCATTTGGAAAAGTTTTATACATATGATCAACAAGTAAAATTAATTTTTCTCTAACTTTTGCTATTAAATCCGCAGCATCTTGTGCGTCTGCTTTAATCTGAACATCATAATTACGATTATCAACCTTAGATACAATAGTTTCTATATTACTATAATAATGATATTGGTATATTAAAAACGCAAATATTAAAATTAAAGATATAATTATAATTGCTGTATTGTTTACTTCCATTCTATAAATAAAAAATGAAATTATTAATATAAAAATTAAATTATAAATATTATTAATGTGTAGCTATATTAAACCTGATTTTGAGGAACTAACAGATACTAAAAAAGAAATTAGTTTTCAAATTACTGATTGGTTTGTTCCAGAATCAGATAAAATTCAAATTGATTATTCAGAAGAACAACGCAAATATACAATTAATATTTATGGAAAAGATAAAGATGGTATTAGTATTTGTACTAAGGTAATTGGTTTTATGCCTTTCTTTTATTTGAAACCTCCTGAAAGTTGGGAGGAATTTGATGATAAGACTTTTAAATCAAAAGTAGGTCAATTAAAACTTAAATTGATGGATGAATCTTATGAAACTAAGTTTAAGACAAAGAAACGCATTATTTCTAAGTGTTATGAAAATCATTTGAAAGAAGTCTCTTATGAATATAAAAAAGATTTCTGGGGTTTTACTAACAATAAAGATTTCAGATATATTAAAATTACTGTAAAATCATTAGCATTATTTAATAATCTGAAATATTATTTTCAAGATAATAAAGAAGGTTTTAAGTTATGTGAAAGTAACATTGATCCATTCCTTAGATTTATTCATATTCAAAATATTAAACCTTGTGGATGGGTTAAGCTTCTCAATTATTCACTTGAAGATACTCCTGAAACTAGATGTGATTATAATATTACTGCTAATTGGACAGATGTAGTTCCTGTTGATAATAATTCGATTGCGCCATTAGTAATAGCATCATTTGATATTGAATGTTCGAGCTCTCATGGAGATTTTCCAGTTGCTATTAAGACTTATAAAAAACTTGCTCAAGATTTGTGCATGATTGCGAAAGCAAACTTAGATGATAAAAATCTTATTGATAATATTATCGCTGCTTATGAAAAAGATGTTGATATTAATGCTTTTTATAAAATCAATCAATTATATCCAAAGTCTAAATTGACAGAAAAACACAAGACTGCTCTAAGAGAAAGAGAAGAAGATTTGAGATTTGTTATGAATAAGATTAAGACATTGGCAATTAATGAAGATGACGATGACGATGAAAAAGAAGAAGACGATGATAAACCAAATACTGTTTCTGTAAAAGAAGCTAATGAGATTGAAGAATGTTTAAATAAGAAATTGAGTGAAATTCTGCCTGAATTAGAGGGTGATAAAATTATTCAAATTGGAACTACTATCCATATTTATGGCAGTGATAAGATTATTCATAAAAATATTGTGACATTAGATACTTGTGATGAAATTGAAGATGCGAAGGTTATTAGTTGTAAGACTGAGAAAGAATTATTATTAACTTGGAAGAAAGAATTGATTAATATTGATCCTGATATCATTATTGGTTATAATATCTGGGGTTTTGATATCGAATATATTTGGAACAGAACGAAGGAGTGTGGAATTACTACAAGATTTGCTACTGGCTTTGGCAAAACAATCACAAGAGAAATTAGTTTAATTGATCAAAAATTATCATCATCTGCACTTGGTGATAATACATTGAAATTATTTGATACTGATGGTATTGTTACAATTGATTTATTCAAGGTTATGCAACGAGATCATAAATTAGATAGTTATAAATTAGATAATGTTGCTTCAATATTCATAGGAGCAAATAAAGATGATTTGAAGCCCAATGAAATCTTCAACAAATTCAAGGGAACATCTGCTGACCGTTGTGTGATTGCTAAGTATTGTATTCAGGATTGTATATTGGTTAATAAACTACTTCATAAATTGAAAATTATTGAAAATAATAGTGGAATGGGTAATGTATGTTTAGTTCCTCTTAATTTCTTATTCAGACGAGGACAAGGTATTAAAATTTATTCATTGATTATTAATGAATGTATGAAAAGAGGCTTTATTATTCCTACGAAAAAATATGCTATTCAAGATATTGATATTGATGGTTATGAAGGTGCTATTGTATTAGAACCAAAAGAAGGTATTTATTTAGATGAACCTATTGTAGTATTTGATTATGGTTCTTTATATCCTTCATCGATGATTTCTAAGAATCTATCACATGACACTTATGTATTAGAAGACAAATATTTAGAAATTGATGATCCTAATGTAGAATTTGTTAAAGTTTCTTATGATTTATATGAAGGACTTGGAGATAAAAAACATAAAGTAGGTGTAAAAGAATGTACATTTGCGAAATATAAAGATGGAAGAAAAGGAATTATTCCTGATATTCTAACAGTTCTTCTTGATGAACGAAAAAATATTAAAAATAAAATCGAACATATGACTGTAATTAGAAAAGATGGTTGTGAAATTACTGGAATGATTGCTGAAAATAATGATACAGAAGTAATTATTATTACACCAGATAAGCATAAAATTAAAGTTCCTAAACCGGATGTTATTGAAATTAAAGATACTTATAATAAATTTGAAAAAGATATATTTGATGCCTTACAAGCGGCTTATAAGGTAACTGCTAATTCTTTATATGGTCAGATTGGCGCGAGAACATCTCCCATTTATTTGAAAGAGATTGCTGCTTGTACAACTGCGACTGGCAGAGAGATGATTATGATTGCCAAAGATTATGTAGAAACTAATTATAAGGCTGATGTAATATATGGTGATAGTGTAATGCCTTATACACCTATTACTTATAAATCAGATGATAAGATTTATATTAGCACATTTGAGAATATTGAAGGTCAATGGAAAGAATATAATAAATTTAAGTCAAATGATATTAATCGCACGAATAAAGAACAGATGAATCCTGATAATATGTCTGTATGGACTGATAAAGGTTGGGCAAAAGTAAGAAGAGTTATTCGACATAAGACTATTAAGAAGATTTATAGAATTACAACATCATCAGGACTTGTAGATGTTACAGAAGATCACAGTTTATTTAATTCAAATCGTGAAATTATTAAACCTTGTGAATGTAAAGTTGGTTTAGATTTGCTTCATAGTAAACCAGAAATTAAAGAATATGATAAAGAGAAGATTTATAATTTCATTGATAATACATTGGTTGAAAGTTGTTGTTATGAAGAACAGATAGTTGTAGCAAATACGCAAGTTGAGGCACAAGAATACTTCCTAATATTAGAATTATTGAATTATAATGTTAGTGTTGAATTTATGAATGATTGCTATATTCTTTCATACGTACCAATAACTAAAAAATCAAATTCAAACGAAATCAAGAAAATTGATGTATTATTTGATTTATATCAAGGTTATGTTTATGATATTGAAACCGAGAATGGGGCTTTTCATGGAGGTATTGGACACTTAATTTTAAAGAATACTGATTCAATCTTCTGTAAGTTTCCATTGAAAGATTCTAAGAATGAATTATTATTTGGGAAAGAAGCATTACCAGAGGCAATTAGAACAGGTAAGGATGTAGCTAAGAATATTGCTAGTATTATGCCTCCTCCTCAAAAATTGAATTATGAGAAATGTCTCTATCCATTTATCTTATTCAGTAAGAAACGATATGTGGGTAATTTATATGAATCTGATGTTAATCATTTTAAACAGAAATCGATGGGTATTGTATTAAAAAGAAGAGATAATGCTAATATAGTCAAAAAAATTTATGGTGGTATTATTGATATTATTCTAAATCAACAAGATTTAGAAGGTTCTGTTAGATTTCTTAGAAAAGAACTAAATAATTTAGTGAATGGTAAAGCAGACATTAAAGACTTGATATTATCTAAAACTTTGAAATCATCTTATAAAGATCCTACTAAAATTGCTCACAAGGTTCTAGCTGATAGAATTGGTATTAGAGACGCCGGAAATAAACCAGCTTGTAATGATAGAATTGCTTATATTTATATTAAAGTTCCAAATGCTAAATTACAAGGAGATAAGATAGAAACGCCTGAATTTATTGAAGAAAATAAATTACAACCAGACTATTTACATTATATTACAAATCAAATTATGAAACCAGTATTACAATTATATGCTTTATGTTTAACAGATTTGAGTGATTATAAAGAAAGTGAAGAATATTGGAATGAAATCGATGAAGAACTTAAAAAGAAACCAATTTATCAAGATGATATGAAACGAAAACGTAGATTAGATAATTTGAAATTGATGAAAGTTCAAGAAATATTATTTGATGAATTTATTGATCGTTTAAAAGAACCAAAAGAACCAAGAAAAACAGCTGCGTCAAAAAAGAAGGTTCAATCAATTGAACCTGAGCCAATGATTAAGATGATTACAAACGCAACAGGTGATATTAAAGTTATTAATAGTAAAGTTAAAGATGGTTTAACATATTCAGTAAAAATTATTAAAGATGGTAAGAATTTATATTCAAATGAAAATAAAGAAGGGATTAAAGATATTACAAAAGACAAATTATTGGATGATTTATTGTTAGAAACTTATAAGAAATTTAAAGATGTTGAAATTAAAATAGAAATTAAGATTAATTATAAAGATTATGTAAAGAAATTTAATCTGTTAGTTAGTAAATATGATGAATTTAAGAAAAGAGCTGCGGCATTTGATAGTAAAAATAATGACATTGGTTTAATTAAATTACAAAAAGAATTACAAAATAATTTATATATATTAGAAATTAGTGATAAGATTACACTAATTGCTTAAAAAGAATTGGATTGTTTTAAACGCTTTTGATTATGCAAATTATAATTATTAGTTTCTATGCTAATTTCATTAAATTTTATTAAATTGTAAATAATAATTTTATTTTTTTCTAATTGTATTGCTTGATTACCAATAACTTTAATATAATAATCATTTTCATCACTAATATCATTTTTATTATTTAAATCATAATATAAAGTAATATTGTCCAATTGTGTTAATATTGATATAAACATCAATATCATACATTGCGAATGTATTGATATAATATTTGAAACAATATTAATAACATAAGTTTTATAAATCCAACTTAAAATAAAAACAATACTTAATAATAATAATCCTTGTTGATTTGCCCCCATTTTATATATAAATATTAAAAATATAAATTATATCATTTTTTTAATAATATTTATTTCTATTTAAATATAAATATGGGTTCTGGTGGTAGTAAAGATATAGATTATGTAAATGATAGTAAACCACCTTTACAAATGAATGATAAACCTCCTAATCAAAAATCTTATACAACTATTCATGAAGGTTTTGAAATCTTTCGTGAAAATAAAAATAAAAATGATATTATTCAAATTATAACGATACTTCTATTTTTATTGTTGTTTATGAGGTTTAAATATATATAAGGATTATTTTATTTATAATAAATATGGGAGTGTAGTTCAACGGTTAGAGCACAGCTCTTATGAAGCTGAGACCTGGGTTCAACTCCCAGCACTCCTACTTTTTCTTTTTCTTATTTATAACATAATATGTTATAATTATCTAAATATTTCTTATATACCTCTGTATTAGGATAACTATTATTTCCTGGGCGATTTTGTATTCCCGGAATATGATTTTTGGCATAAAAGTATTTTGCATAAGCTAAGGCATCAGGTTCTATATGACCATATTTATAATCGTTTCCCCACGGCTTTCCTGAAAAATTAGTATCTCCACTATACAATCCAGCATTTAAATAATTTGGTAATTTGTCCATTATTATATATAAAGGAAAATAAATATTTAATATTATAAAAATGAGTGAAAAAGAATTTATAAAAGATGGTTTGGATAATGAAAAAATTGTAGAAATTATTAAAGATATAAGAAAAGAAATAGATATTGATGCCAGTGATAGTAATATTGATAAAATAAAAGCAAAACATAATTTCTTTGCTACAAGATATCCAGCATTATTTGATTTATCTACAAGAAAAGAAGAATTTAGCTGGGAAAATTTAAATTACTTCTTAAATATGAGAAATGATGTTATTAATGATAAATTGACAGCTGAAAAAGCTTCTGTTATTGTTGGTGAAGAATGGTTTAAAAAATATGTTAAAGTTGATGATAAACCAATGCAAGATCCTATTAAATTTGAACGAAGAACTAAATCTAAAAAATAATTAAAAATCATCATCATTAAAATCATAATCGTTATCATTATCGTTAATATCATTTTCTAAATCATATTCGTATTCATAATCATCATATTCATCACTATATTCATAATAGATATCATTCTTATTTTTCTCTTCTTCTTCTAATTGAAGTTTTAATGCGTATTGTTTATCAAGTTCTTCGTAATCAATTGGTTCTTTTGGAGGTGGATTGATAAACATATATTTATAATGATCTTCGACATCATCATCGCGTTTTTCAGGTTCATCAGTGAATGAATGAATTTTATTTGTTTCTTTTGGAATGAGATAATCATCTTTATAACTTCTCAAATAATATTCCATAAGTTTATTTCGATTTGTTTGTTGTTTTTGCTGTTGAACATAATAATTAATTAAGAAATTCATTCTGTGATTTAGAATATTATTTCTTAGATATTCATTAGTCATCATAAAAGTCGAATAACAGTTTAAATAATCATTTACATCATTATTATAAAGGAAATAACCGAAACTATTAAACATTTTAACAATCAGATTATTTATAATAATATATCATTTTTTTATTTAGTTTTATTAAGAAGAAAATAATGCCGTTAAATTCGGTTGATGAAAGATTAATTATTTTTAATAAAATTAATGGATATATTGATAAATATTTAGAAGAAGATAAAGATCCTTCAAAATGTTTAAATAAAAGAAATAATGAATTAAATTTTAGTGGAAGAATATTTTTAGATACTTTACTAAAAGTTTCATCATTATCAGGATCTGTTTATATATCACATATTGAAGATGATAAAGATTGTAAATTTATAACAAAAATTCAATTAAAAGATAGTGATTCAGAAGCAGATAATGAATTATATTTTTTAAATTTAATTAAAAATAAATTAATTTTAGAAAATGAAAAATATAAAACTTTTAATATTCATTTACCATTATTATATAATAATTTAGAATGTATTAATTATAATCCAGATGATAATATAATTACTATTAAAGAAGGTTCTGGATTAAGTAGTTTAAATTATTATTCAACATTTGTTGAAAAAGCTGATGGTAGTTTAGATGATTTTATAAAATATATTAAATTTAGCGAAGAACAATTATTTAATATAATAGCTCAATGTTTTATTGGTATATTTTCATGTCATAAATTAAATATTTTTCACAGAGATACTCATACTGGCAATTTCTTATTTTATAAAATTAAATATAATGACGATGAATATTTTGAATATAAATTAATTTCAAAAAATAAAAGTTATAAAATGTTATATTTAAAAAATATAGGATATAATTTTTTTGTTTGGGATTTTGGAAAAAGTCAAAAAATTAATAAAAATAATAAACCATTTACATATAATGACTATATAACTTTAATTTTGAGTATTTTTGATACATTAATGTCATATAATAAATCTTTGAATAATAGTCAAGTTTTATATCATCTTAGTGTATGTATTAATTATTATATCAGAAAAAATAATATATTTCAAATAATGTATGATGTTTTTAGAAATAAATATGAATTTGATTTTATACATGGAAGTTTACCAGATAATGCTAAAATTGTAAAAAGTATATCATTATATATATAGAATATGTTAGATAGTATTTATGATAGATATACTATTTTTATGAAAATTTTTAATCTTATTAAATCTGTATTAAATAATGATTCACAATGTTTAGTACCTTTAAAAAAAAAGGATTTATATTCAATTAATAATAAAATTATTTTAAAAAAAAGGATTGGTGAAAAATCTGTTTTTGGAACAATATTTTTATCATCAATAAAACCATTAAAATATAAATTTATAACAAAAGTTCAAGTGCACGATAGTATTGGTAAAAATGAATTAAATGTTTTGAATTATGTTAGAAGTTATGCTTTGAAAACAAAGAATTTTCATTTACCTTTATATATAATTAATTTTAATTGTAACAGTTATGATATTTTTGATAAACGTTTACCGCCTAATATAACAGGAAAATATTTTTATTCATATGATTCTACAATTGCTGAATTAGCAAATGGTAATATGAATGAATATATTGAATCGGTCTTTAAATCAGGTAAAAATATTTCAGAAAAAATAATAACAGCTATCAAACAATGTATAATAGCTTTTATGACAATACATCATTTAGGTATTTTTCATAATGATGCTCATTTAGGTAATTTCTTATTTTTTAAAGTAAAGAAAAATAAAGGTTATTATAAATATAATTATAATAATATTTCATTTTATTTAAATAATACTGGTGCTATTTTTGTAATTTGGGATTTTGGGAAAAGTAGACAAATAGAATCATCTGATAATATAATAAAAGATTATTCATATAAATTTTTTTATAGCATAGAAAGAATAATAAGAAAGATGTCTTTTAAATATAATATTCCTATTGAACAAAAATTAAGAAATTTTATATTATTAGCTACATCTGATTATAATATGTATTTGAACAATGATACTATAATAAAAAAAATATTTTTAGATGAAAATATAAATTCAGGCAAATTATTAGGAACTGTTGATTTGTTTTAATTTATGAACAATACTATTAATAATCTCTTGAACCTTATCAATATCTACATCTTTATTATGTTTATAATGAATATAAACATTGTTATTTTTAATAGTTAAAATAATACGATTATTAATTTTAAATTCTGTTATTTCAGCTATATATTTATAATTAATATCATTAGTACATGCGAAAGTATGCGTTGGTAGTTTAATTTCATTATATACGAATACATAAAATTCATCATTTATAATCTCTGTATTTTCTAATTTTCTTGTGTAAACATATTGACTATCATTTGATAAATCATAAACATAATTACAATTATTACGACAATAATAAGCATATTTACATTGCTTTGTTTTCTTAAAACTATTCTTTATTTTTCTTAGACTATTTTCGTTTATGAAAATATCCGATTTTTTCATTAAATATATTTCGATAATATTAGTATTATCTGTAATAAGTTTTTTAATATCAATCATAATTAAATATATTTGTTATTGTTAAATTCATTTTTTATTTATGGATTATTTGTAAAAAAATGAAATAATATAATAAGAAAAAAAATATGGAAGTCGATTATAAGTCATTGAATAAAAAGCAATTAGTCGAATTTTTATTAAATGCTGATAAATATTATTATAATACAGGAGAACCTTTAATAACTGATGATAGATATGATGAAATAAAAGAACATTTGAGGGCTATTGATAAAAAAAATGCTTATTTTAAAAGGGTAGGCGCTGACGTTGACAATAAAGTTAAATTGCCTTATTATTTAGGATCACAAGATAAAATTAAAGATGATTCCAAAATTCTTAATAAGTGGATAGCAAAATATAATGATCCAAAGTCTTATATTATAAGTGAAAAATTAGATGGAATATCATGTTTAGTTGTCTATAAAAGTGGAGATATTAAGATTTATACAAGAGGCGATGGATATTATGGACAAGATATAACACATATTAAAGATTATATTAATGGAATTATTTCAACTAAAATTCAAAAACATGATATTGTTGTAAGAGGTGAATTGATAATAAGTAGAGAAAATTGGGAAAAGATTAAACATGAAGGTTCAAATGCTCGTAATTTGGTAGCAGGTTTAATTAATTCTAAAATTTTAAAAAAAGATTTATTAAAATTTATTGATTTTATTGTATATGAAATTATTGAAGGTTCTTCTACAAATTTAGATGACCTAAAAAAATTTAATGTAGTTAAACATAAAGAAGTCAAAGATATATCAATTGATTTCTTATATAATTTATACAAAGACTGGAAAGAAAAAAGCAAATATGAGATTGATGGTTTAATAGTTAAACATAATAGTAATTATAAATTAAAGGCTGGTGAAAATCCTAAATATTCATTTGCCTTTAAATCATTAAATATGCAGAAACAAGTTGAAGTCGTTGTTAATGATATTGAATGGAATATTAGTAAAGATAAGTATTTAAAGCCAATTGTAAAATTCAATGAAATAGTTTTAAATGGTGTTAAGATTAAACAAGCGACTGGATTTAATGCGGATTTTATTGTTAAAAATAAGATTGGTGTAGGTTCAAGAATAGTTATTATTCGCTCAGGAGATGTAATACCGCATATAACAGAAGTTTTAAGTCCTTCTTTGAATAATAAACCATTAATGCCAGATTTGCCATTTATTTGGAATAAGAAAGATATAATTCTTGATGATATAAAGAAAAATAGAGAACAAGATATTAAAATTTTCAGTAGTTTTATGAAATCTTTAAATATAAAAGGAATAGGCGAAGGAATTATAACAAAACTTTATGATACTTCATATGATACACTTGAAAAGATAATTACAATAAGTAAAGATGATTTATTAAAGATTGATGGAATTAAAGAAAAAAGTGCTAATAATATAATTGAAGCTTTAAAAGATATTTATAAGAAAAATTGTCTTGAAATTATGTTTGCTTCGAATATTCTTGGGAGAGGTTTGGGAGAACGTAAATTAAAATTACTGATAGATGCTTATCCATATATATGTGAGAATCAAGAAAAAGCTTTAAAATTAACAAAAGAAGACATAATTAAAATTGATGGATTTGGTGATATTACTGCTGATGCCATTATTAAAAATTTAAAAGCTTTCTTAGATTTCTATAATTCAATCTTTACATCCAAAGTTGTTATAAAGAAAGATGAATACGAAGATAATAAAGAAGAATTAATAAATGATAAATATAAAGATAACACATATGTGTTTAGTGGTATTCGTGATAAAAAATTAGAAAAGATTATAATAGCAAGTGGAGGTAAAATAGGTAATATAGTCAATAAGAAGACTACTTTATTAATTGTTAAAAGTTTAGATGATGCCACAGTAAAAGTAGAAACAGCAAAGAAATATAATATTCCAATTATAACATTTGAAAAATTTATTAAATAATATTATTAAGTAAATAATGAGTTGTGAGAATATTAATAATAATGCTGATATTAAACAAGCAAGTTATGACGCCTTAAATAGTTTTTATGAAAATATATATAATGTATATAAAACACAATCTGATAGTATTATTTCAACACAAATAAAAAATGAGGCAAGTAATATATATAGACCCAAAAATAAAACTGAAATTTTTAGTGATGAATTTAAGAATGTGTATTCAGATAAGATAAATACTAATTTAAATAATATTGATTATGGACTATATAATTTATATTTATCAGATCCAAATAGTAATATTTATGCTAATTGTGTATTACAAACAGGTAATAAATGGTTTACAACAAGTTATGATTATAATAAATGTACAATTGTAGATAACATTGATTTACCTCGAACAATTGTTCAGAAAAATGATGCTTTTTTTACTAATTTTACAAGTAAAGATAAATCAAAACCAGCAAAATCTTTATATGCTTCTAATATTAATAAAGCATATTGTGAAAATAGATGGTATGATTGGATAATAACTCCAAATTATTATTTAGGAAATACATATTTTAAAGACATTGGTAAATATACTGATCTAGATGTTAATAAATGTTATAAGCCATGTGAAGGTGATTATATGCCATTTATGACAGAAAAGAATGAATTTATGTGTATTCCTAAAAAATATTATGGAAGTGGTATATTTAATAATAAATATATGTTTTGTCCATTAGGTTTAATTAATTTAATTGGTAATTTTGCGGCAACATTAAAACCAGAGAATAATGCTCATGATAAAAATGGAATAAATGCTAATAATGATTATAACTTTATTTTATATAAATTAATTTTAGAATATAATTTAAAAACAAATGTTGATTCAAATATTTATTCAGTCCAAGAAAATATATCAAATATTGCTATTAATTATAATAATGTAAAAGATGATTTTAAAGATATTTTTTATGAATTTAATAATTCAATCAATGACAATATTTTAAAAAATTTTATAAATTCTCAAAATCAAGATTATTATTATTCTCCTAATTTTACTTACAAAAGTCCATTATTTAATGAAAAAGATCCAGAAATGTATACATTAAAAGGATTACAAGCTAATAATTTATTGACAGATCCTATATTAATTCATACATGGGTATTAGCTAATATTTTTAAACCTTATCCCGTTGATAGTAATATAGATAAAAGAGGATTATCATCTCAAACTAAAATAACTTATAATAATAATTCAACTAGTCGTTTATTATATGATGCTTTGTATGAAAAAATGACAGATAATGATGATTCATTGAGACATTATAAGGCAAGTAGATTAAAAAATATTTTTTTTAAGGCTGTTAATATTTGTTATGATAATATGACTGATTTTAGTAAAAATATTATTCTTAATACAATAAATGCTTTAAATAATAATAAATTAATATCATATATATATTCTGAAAAATTATATCTTACAACTGGACATATGCTAACAGGTGTTCTTACTAACTTTCAGAATTTTAATATTGGTATTAATGATATTCAAACATTAAAACAAGTATTAACACAGACTGAATTAGAGAAATTTGTGCCATATAAATATTATGATGATAAAAATATAGCAGATATAAAAAAAAATTATACTTTTGTAGATATTACAAAAGGCGATAATATTAATTCACCTACATTAGAATTTAATAATTATTTATTTGCTTATGAAGATTTAGAAAAACAATCATGTCTTCCTGGAAATATGTTTGATAATAAAACTAATACATGTAAGCCAATACCTCCAAAACCTGACGCTGGAACAATTGATAATACTGATAATTTTGATGATGGATTACAAATTCCACGATTAAAAACAATATTTTATCAATTTTTAAAAATAATAATAGCAATTATAATAATTTATGTAATATACTTTTTATATAATATATGGTATGAATCAATTGTTGAATTTTTCAATTATGCTTATCTTAAAACAGTATCTGCGGGTTACGGAGTTTCTTCATTCTTAAATGAAGATAAGAAATCTGATAATGAATATTATAAACAAAAATTATTATTAGAAAATTTGAAAATAAATAAAGAAAAATTAGATGATTATATAGAAAGATTACCAAAAAAATCTAAATAGAATCTTTATTTATACAACTTGAAAATGTTTTTCGATGTAAATCATGAATACCATATTTATTAATGGCATTTCTATGATTTAAAGTCGCATATCCCATATTTTTAAGTAAATCATATTTATTTAAATCAGGGTTTTCATTAACAATTTTAATTATTTCATTGTCATGATGATCTTTTGCCAATATTGAAGCAGCTGCGATATTTATATAAGTTTGATCACCTTTTGTAATACAATTAAATTCAATAACTTCATCGTCATTATCAGGACTAATAATAGGTTTAAAATAATTACCATCAACTAAAATAGATGTAAATTTCTTATTTTTATATGCTTGAAATAATGCTCGGTGCATTGCCTTGATTGATGATTGGAGTATATTTATTTCATCAATTTCCTTAGGAGAACAAATGCCAATTCCAAATGTTAAAGCTTTTTCTTTTATATATTGAGCTAAAATAGAGCGTTTTTTAAATGATAATTTTTTAGAATCTTTAATTTGATTAAATAATTCATCATCTAAATCATCAGGCATTATAACAGCAGCAGCAACAACATTTCCAAATAATGTTCCTCTACCGGCTTCATCAACACCTATCGTATTTGTGTCAGATTTTAAATACATATTTGTTATTTATAATAATAATATCATTTTATATAAAAAAATTGATTTTAAGAATAAATAATTTAGTTATTATATAAGCAAAAATATTATGGATGAATTAATGCATAATTTCAATAAGATTTTAGACGAAAAAAGAGAAGAGATAATACAAATAGCAAATAATAAAAAGACGAGAACTGTCAACAATGATAAAAAAATGACACAAATTGAAAAAGATAAACTCCCAGTTGACATATCATCTACGCTAAGAAGAATCAATGAAGCAGCCGAAAAAAAGTATAAGGATTCAGCGAGATATAAAAAAGAGATTAATGAACAGAATTGAGACCCTTAACAACTTAAAAAAACGTCCATTTATTAAACAACGAAGTGAAGAATGGTATAAATTAAGGGAAACAAGATTAACAGCAAGTGATTTATATGATGCTGTTCATAGTCCTGTGTCTCTTATTAAAAAGAAAATCAAAAACGTAAGTTATAATTCATTTTCAATTCCTGCTTTAAAATGGGGATGTATGTTTGAAAAAGTAGCAATAGATGCTTATTCTCATATAAATAAAACAAATGTTCATGAATTTGGATTGCTTATTAATGATAAGATTGATAATTTCGGGGCTTCTCCTGATGGTATTACAGATGAAGGTATTATGGTTGAGATTAAATGTCCATATAAGAGAGAAATCAAAGATGGAACGATTCCTGATAAATATTATTATCAAATGTTGGGACAAATGGCAGTATGTGAATTAGATATATGTGATTATGTTGAATGTAAATTTGTTACTTATAACACAGAAGAAGAATATATTAAAAATGTTGAAAATTTAGAAAATTATAAACATGGAATTATTATTGAATTTAAAGATAATACATATTATTATACAAAACCAAATCAAGATTATAAAGATAATATTAATGAAGTTTCTGAAAAAGCAAATGGAAATAAGTGTACTTATTGGGTTCTTGAATTGATGAATGTTCAAAGAGTTAATTTTAATAATGATAAATGGAACAATCAAATTAAAGATAAAATTAAACAATATTGGCAATTATATTTAACAGAAAAAAATAATAAACCTAAAAGTTTATTTATTGAAGATAGTGACTGAATAATTTATTATTTAAATTTAATTTATAGACAATTGTATTTCCAGAAAAATCATTTTCAGTAAAACTAAATTTGTCTTTGTTATATATCAAACCATCATAAAACATTATTATTTTGGCATAACTTGAATTCAAATCATTAATTTGTTCTTTTATTTTTATGATTATATAAATATTTTTTAATTTTTTAAAATCAAATTTTAATTTTGTTTTTCTAATATCATTTATAATTAATTGAATGATTTGATTCGAATCTATAACAATACTATCTATTACAGATGTATATATTGTTTTATCAATATGTTTTAACATTAAAAATAATTTTACATAATCATCATCACTACTTAATTTATTCTTTATAGATGAATATTTTATGAATAAATCTTTATTGAATAAATCTGTATTACTTGATAATGTTAAATTGTTTTCAGTTGATAAAAAAGTATATTTTTCAACAAAAATATAAACAATAGCAATTAATATAAGAATTAATATTATTAAAATATAAAAATCACTCATTCTATAATAATAAAATTAAATATTTATGCCGAAGATATATAACCGCTTGATGATCCTTGTTCATTAATAATTGTATAATTAATAGGTATTATAATTTGTAAGTTATTTATTGTATTTTTAGCAATTAATGCTCTTGTTTGATATTTTAAAATATTATTAGAATATACGTATGGTAGTGAAACTGTAAATGTCTGGCTTGTATTTATAATAAAATTAATATAAGTATTTGCAGGTATATCAAAATTTGCTATATATTGAAGATTTAGCTTTGAAGGAACAAATGTAGTAGAAGAAGAAGTTGTTACAGTAGTAGATGGAATAAATGAATATTTTAAATTAATTATTTGAGGTTTATAAATATTATCTTTAATAAATATTGCTGGATTTATATTAGAACCTAATGATATTGAATTATCTGTTATATTTAATGATACTAATGGATTATCATTATTAAAAAAATTTATTCCATTTATTTTTCTTGAATTTGTATTTTTATTACTTGAATAAATATTAAAAATACCACTATCATCTATATTCATACTAATACAAACTTGATCACTTAAATTAGTATTATTATCGCAAATATTAAAATATTTTGAATTATTATCAGTGTGCATTGTTAATGATGACCATGAAGATAATTCATGATTTAAATTTAAATTAATATCTGATGGTGGTATAATAGATGAAGAATATAAATCATTAACTCTTATATTATTGCTTGAAATATCAAAAATATTAGTAATATTATTATTTAAATTAAGAATATCATTGCTTATAGCATTTGAAATATTTTTAACAGCTTTATTTGTTAATAACACATCTTTAACAACAATATCTTGTAAATTATTGAAAGCATAACTAGTATCATTTATTTGTTTTTCAGATTTCATTAAATTATTGTTAATATTTATTTTATAATTATTATGTGTATCATATAAATATGACATTAAAATAAAAATTAAAAAAAATATTATGAAAACAAAAATACCAATGAATATTAATAAAATATTACTCATTTAATCCTATCATTTAATTATATAATTATTATTTTAACATCAGAATCAATATCCTTTATATCATTTTTAGACTTCACTTCTTCATTTGTTTTTTGTTGATCATTTTTATCGTCAGATTCCTCTTCTGATTCTTCTTCTGATTGTTCAGAATTATCTTCTTCCTCCTCTTCTTCCTCTTCTTCTTCCTCTTCTTCCTCTTCATTTTGTTCAGATAAATCTGATTCATCCTTATCTTCATCTCCATCATCGTATTCATCACTATCTTCATCACTATCTTCATCACTATCTTCGTCGTCATCTTCATCATCATAAACATTAATATCATCATAATAGCCTCCTTTTTGTTGTTTTGGTGGTCTTCCTCTTTTCTTTTTAACTATAACTTCTTCTTCTTTTTTGTCATCATCATTTTTAGGAGGAACAACAACTGGTTCAACAACTTTCTTAGGTCTTCCTCTTTTTGGTTTTTCTTCTCCTTCTACAACTTTCTTAGGTCTTCCTCGTTTTGGTTTTTCTTCACCATCTTTAACAGCTGGTTCTTTTTTGGGTTTTACAGATTTAATAACAACTTTTTTATCATTTTCATCATTATCATCATTTTGATAATTATCTTCGTCTTCATCTGTTAAATCTAATTCTTCAATAGGAACATTAACATAATTACAATTAAATCTCATTTGAACATTCATAGTCTCTAATTCTTGACTTAATAATTTCATACAATAAGGTGTTTCTATAATACTTGTTTCATTTGTATTACAATTTGGACAAAACGCTGAATTAATCTTTGTTGAATAATTTGGAATAGTGCCACATTTTTTACAAACTTGCCATCTATATTTATCAGAACGTTCCATCATACTTTCTTGAATAAATCCAGAAATACCATGACTAATTAAACTATCACGTTCCATCTCACCAATTCTTAGACCTCCTTCTTTTCTTCTTCCTCCTGTTGGCTGTCTTGTTAGTTGAGTCATTGGTCCTTTTCCTCTGGCATTTATCTTTTCAGCAACCATATGTTTTAATCTGAAATAATAAGTAGGCCCAATAAATATTTCAGTATTCATTTGTCTACCAGTTTGACCATTATATAAAATTTCATTTCCATGTTTATGATAATTATGTTTTTCTAAATTATCATAAATAGATTTATGATCAATATCTATATAAATTGTTCCATCTCCAAGTATTCCTTCTAAACAACATAACTTAGCATAAACACATTCAACCAAATGTCCAATAGTCATACGCGAAGGAATAGCATGAGGATTAACAATTAGATCAGGTTTTATACCATCCTTAGTAAAAGGCATATTCTCTTCTGGCATTATCATACCAATAACACCTTTTTGACCATGTCTAGATGAATGTTTGTCTCCAAATTCAGGAATTTTAATTTTTAAAAATCTTATTTTACAAATTTTTGTATCATCATCAACGCCTGTCTTAGTATCCATAAAAATCTTATCAATATGACCATAATAACTATCATCACTTACAATAGAAACATCAGTATAAGTAGTTTCTTTAATTTGTTCTACAAAAACACCTCTTTTAATTTCTTTCAATGTTTCTTTTACTAAAACCATACCAATAACAACGACTTTCTGTCCTCTTGGAATATAAGAACCTTGTTTAATTATTCCATTTTCATCTAATAATGAATAATCAGCGCGTTTAATATTAGAAAGATTCTTATCTTTATAAGTCATTGGATTGGCGAAAATAATTCTTTCATAATCATTTACTTTTTTTGCGGTTGCTGTTATAGATTTATAATAAGAAACATGGAATAAGCCTCGATTAATAGAATTTTTATTAATTATTAAACTATCTTCTTGATTATATCCTGAATAAGTCATAATAGCTACTATTAAATTTACACCATTTGCCATATAATCACTTCCAGTATATTGAGCATGTCGTGTATTTATTATTGCTTTTTGTGGATAATGTTGAATAAATCCAAAAGTATCAAATCGTTTTGTGAAATTGGTGGCATAAATTCCAATTGCCTGTTTAGTTTGTGCGGCATGGAAAACATTACGAGCACCCGCATTATGATTACACATAGGAATGTTACCGGAAACTACACTTACAATAGTTGATGGATGAATTTCAAGATGTGTATGAAAATTGTTAATATCTTTATTATACATAGCAATCAATGATACATCCGTTTCTTGGGCGTCTATATATTCAATAACAGCCCCATCATTTTCAAGAATATCTATTATTTTATCAGATTGTAATCCCTTAAATCCATCAAGAGTATGGGGATTAATATAATAGTTCTTATAATATAAATCTTCATTCTTTTCCTGAAATGGACAATGTTTTCCAATAATCATATCAAACCAATTAGTATATTTTTTCTTAAAAATATTGACTTTTCCATTATTAACTATTATAACTGGTCTAACAGCTCTCCCAGTTTCTGTAAATATTCTTAATTCATTTGAAGCAACATGCCATGATATTGAAGTTAAGATGTTAATTAGAGCGTTTCTTCTATATGCTTTTAATATTCTATTAATCTTAATAGGATCATTTGTAATACCAAACCAAGTATTATTAATAAAAACCTTAGTTATATTTTTGTCTAATGGAAGTATATAATGTTCGAGTGGTATGACTCCAATGTCTAATAAACAAGCTTTAATAAATTCTGGGTCAGTTCCTGCGGCTACTTTTGATAAGAAAGCTAAGTTCTTTAAATAACCAATAGAACCACCATCAGGAGTTTCAAATGGACACATAATACCCCATTGTTGTGAATGAAGACGATGCGGACTTGTTATTTTCAAACTTCTATCAATAGGCATATTAATTCTTCTTAAATGTGATAAATATCCAATATAACTAATTCTTGATAAGTCTTGGACACGACCTAATTCAGGATCTTCGTCAGATGCTAAACCCCATCTACCTTTTAATGACTTGGCAAAAGTATCGGCAATTAAAACAACACGAATAAGACGATATATATTATCTTTATTGATAAAATTACTGAAATTATTGGTATTTTTCCAAGCACCATAATAATAAAATTGATCGAGAGTATCACGAATATCTTTTCTTAATTTGGCATAAGCTTCTTGGAATAATTCAGCTAATAAAAAGCCACTTATATTAATTCTTTTATAAAAATAGTTATCTCGGTCAGTCTGTAATTTAATTTTAAGACAAACATTAATAAACTCTTTTGTTAGATAACCTAAATATTTGCTCTTATTTTCAAAAATATTTATATTAGGAAATACATCAGCTGATAGAATGTATTTAACATGATCAGTTGTCTTATATTTTACTCTGAATTTAATGTAATTTAAAGCATCTTCTTGTGTATAAATATATTTTTTCTCACCGTCTTTATTTATATAATAATTATCACATAAAGATGGTCTTATGAAATTGGCAAAATAATTCTCTTCAACTTTTGTATTATTAATTCCAAAAATAGCTTCATAAATATCTTTATCACTTTCTAATCCCAGAGCTCTAAATACAATAAATAGAGGTATTTTACCTTCAACTGATGGTAAGCTAAGTAAAATGCAACCTTTTTGATTTGAATAATTTTCAGTAATATCATCACTATTTTTAACTAAATAGAATTCGACACTACGAGGTTTTAACAAAGTTTCACCAGAGTCTCCACTACATCTTATAAAGCCTTTATAACTAAAATTATCATCATCTTTTAATAAATTTGTAAAAAGACAGTTTGTTGTTAAAGTTTCTTGTGCTACTATAACTTTTTCTTTACCATCAATAATAAAATAACCACCACAATCATAAATACATTCTCCCAATTGTTGTAAAACTTTATTGCCATTTCCATTTAATATACAAATATCACTATGTAACATAATTGGAATACTTCCAATAGCTACATTTTTTAATGTAGTTGTAGTTACTTCTTGATTTTCATTAGTAATTCTTACAAAAACATTAGCATAAATATGAGTTTCATAAGTTAAGTTTTTAAGTCTCGCATCATTTGGAGTTAAAATTTTATTTAAAAGTTTATTATCATGTGTTTCTTTAATAATTGGATGATCAATAAATATTTCATCAGAATTTTCACCACCAACAAAAACATCAACTTGAATTATTTTTTTATTTTTATCATTATCATCATATTTAATCATAGTAATAGGATTATAAGACTTGATAGTTTTTGGAATATAAGTTTTAATTAATTCACGATAACTATCTAAATGATGATTTGTAAAAGGATATTTGTGATTTTTAAAATATAAATCTATAATTCCCCAATCGTCCATTTATATTCTATATATATAAATATATTATTACTACTTACTTATATTGGCAATATAAACAGGTTTATCATAAAAACTACTATAATTGCCAATAAATTTATTATTTTTATCATAATTATTAGGATCACTTGATAATCCATTTTGATTTTCTACAATTTTATTTTCAATATAATCAATAAAACTTTTATCAGTAGCATCTATAAAACCATTCGCAAATATTCTTAATCTTCCATCATCATTTAGATAAAAAATATAAGGTTCTCTTCGATTCTCGCTTTTATCTATAATTTTTACAGAACTTCCTGAAAGAACATCAGTAGTTCTTACATAACCTGATTTAGGAGCTATATAAGTTACTGTAAACGTTGATGATAATGTTACATTCATGGGACTCGGTACTTCATTAATACTTAAATAATAATAAATACTTCCATTTGAATTACATACAATCAATTGTCCTTTTTCATTTAAAGTTAAATAATAATTATCATTAAAAGAATATTTTTTTTGATTTATAGCAACACCTTCATTTTCATTTATAACTCTATCAGGAGTTAATAATTTATCACCCCAAGGTGGCTCTGTTATATAATCTGAATTTTTATTATATTTATATAAAGGAAATACAACTTCTTGAATTCCAGGATAAAGATTATTGATTAACATTAATTCTTTTATAATATTTATACTATAATCTTGACTATAATATGCTGAACTTTCTTTATCACCGTCATCATTAATATCTGTTTTATATTGTTTTTTTAAAAAAATATTTAAAACATTATTAATTACATCAACTGGTGTTTGTTGCATATTAGCATTATCATCGGGTTTTCCTCTACATTTATCAGAATCAAAATTAGGAGAATCTTTTTGAGTATAACAATATTCATTCAGCAAATAGCTGCTTAAACTAGAAGATAAAAAAGACATAATCTTTTCAGTTTTTGCCAATTCTTGGGGTGTTTTATTATTATTTATAACCTCTTCGACACCACATTTATATCTTACTGTTTGTGATAAACATTTAGATGGTAAAAATGGAGAAAATTTAATAGCATTATTAATATTATCACCATCATTATTTGAAAGTTGAGGTAACAATGATTTAAAATCTTCACCACCAGATTCACTTAAACATCCTCCGCTATTACATAATGCTAATAAATCTTTTCTATAAGTTAATCTCATATTATCTTGTCTTTTTAAAATTTGTATATAAGCATCAATAATATGTTTAGGAGCTTTTTTATTAGCTTCTCTGATTTGTTGTTCATCAAATGAATTAACTTCTATTAAACCATTAAATTCTATTTTTGATATTAAACTTAAAAAATAATATGAAGAATTTATAATATCCTTAAAATTTGTAATGTATTTATATTGATTTGTTAAAAATGGGAAGAAAATAATGACTTTAACATTTCCTTTAAAATCATATTTACTATGAGGCAATGAATAATATTTATTTTTAAGATTAATGTCATCATTATTTTTAAAAAAACTTTCCATATAATTTTTAATTGCTAAACAATATCCGTCACTCTTTTTAAGTTCAACTGGATATTTAAGCATATTATTATCATCAAAAATACTATCAACATATTCTAATTTTCGAGAAAATGCTACAAAAATTGGTGATAAAACTTTTATTGGAATTGGTGATTTTGTTACTTCATTTAATTTAGCATAAACATTATAAATATTATTATCAATATCATTTTCAATATTTTCCATTGTTGAATCAAATGTAATAGTCAATGATGATTTTGGTATATGATAATTATTATTATATTGATCTTGTGTCAAAAAAACACATCTTACATAATCAAGATTATTAAATGATAATGGATCTTGACGAACATTCTGAATTGCTTTACAAGCAACATTATCTTTATATACAGTTTTAGAACTACTACCACCCATATACTTATTATTTATAATACATTATTAAATAATAATAACCTGCTGATAAAAGTCCTAATAATAAAATAATAATAAAATAAGTTGTTATTAATAATGAACTATATCTTAAAAATAATCCATGAAATCCAATAACCAAGAAATATACTGATAATAATATAAATAGATAACTATTTTGTCTTATTTTTGAAACATAATTATCATATTTATTAATTTCAAGTGAATTTTTTGGTATATATAAAGTTGTATAATGTTTTTTATATTTTCGATTGATATAATTTAAAACAACTTGTTGATTGTCTTTTAATGGATTGTTATATGAAATATCTTTAAATAAAACATCTAATTTTATATAACTTTTATTGGTGTCTGATGCTATATAATTATTTGATATAAATAAATCAAGCATTGTTTTAGGATCAAAATATAGTTTAGTATTATCAAAATTATTTAAATCAGTATATTTTAAAATATCGTTATTAGTAATATTATTATTAATGAAAATATTTAATTCAGAAGGATCAAATATTTTTTCGATATTTTTAATATTAGGAACAATATTTTTATCAATTATTCCATTTTCTCTATAAATAACATTACATAAATCATAATAAGTTTTATAAACATTTAAATTTTCATCTTTATCAATATCTGATAAAGTTCTCAATAAACAATAAGATAAATATAAATAAACTATAAAGAAAATTACAAATGTTATTAAATATAAATCAACAGTATCTATAACAACTATAAAAAAACATGCTAAGCACATCAAAATACAAAGTATTATATAAAATAATGTTGTTAAAATGAAATCATAATTTTCATTATCAACATTAAAAAAATATTTATATAAATTATATCTTATTTTATAATATTCTTCCATTCTAACTAATAATTATTTTATTTAATTACATCCAGTTTCTAACTGATACATATAATCTATTTTATAATTGATATAAAATATAATAGCAATGGAAAAAATTATTAAAATCAACATACTTAATAAAAATAAATCAATGTATAAATTTGTTATATTCATTTAATAGATGTTGATATAAAATAATTATATATCATATTAATCGTTTTTACATACATATCAGCTATCCATACTATATATTCATGAAAAACAGTTGGACCAGCATTTATAACCATAATCATTATAATATATACTGAAATTAGATTATAAATACAAATAGTAATAACATAAATACTTGTGAATAAGAAAGCGTTAAAAGTTCCTGTATAAGATATTATATTTTTATTAATAGATGATATTGTTGTGGCAATATTCTCATTTATAGTTTCAAAAAATTCTATTTTATCTTGTGGAATACTTCTATAAAATGGTAATTCTTCGTGATAAGGTTTTATTAATTTCCTCTCGTTAGTATCTAAAAATGATATAAATGTATTATTTGGCGTCGAACCTTGCATGAGTTTATCAAAATAATCTTGGACTTCTGCTTTTTTAACATCATTTAAATATGTATTATGTTCAAGATACATATAAATATCATAAATTAATAAATATGAATATAAATTATTATTATTAGCATTTGAAGCATCTAAGTCAGAAAGTTCAGATGTTATTATATTATCGATTTGTTTTCTCTTAGATGAATCTTTTAGGACTGTAAAAAATGATGTATCAAAACTATCATTATCATTTTTAATAACATTACCTATTAAATTATCAATAGTCTCTTCAAAACCATTAACATTTTGATATTGTTTATAAGAAATTGATTTGAATAAAAATTTATAATATAATAAATGTATTATACTAAAAGCAAATATAACAGCTGTAACACCTAATAATGAATACTGATTATCATCAATATCATTTATGCTTCCTATTAATGTATATTTTTCATTTTTAGATAAAGGAACACTTGAAATAGCTACATAAATGACATAAATAATAATATAAAACATTAGAAGATAAATTATATAGACTGTTAAATTAAATACAGATAAAGATGCCATTTCTTCATTTAAAATATTCAAAATATCATATTTATAATTATCTTTTGTGCATTTTAAAATATTTTTAACTTTATAACTTAAAGTTTCTTTATTAGATGTTGATTTATTATAAAAAATGCTTGTAATTCCGATAAATATTTGAACAAATAAATTAATAACATTAAAAATTGATAATAATAATACAATAAGATACATAACAATACATAATGATGTAATAATAAGAAGAATTGATCTAAATATTTTTGCTACTAATGTAAAATCTAATTTTTTACCTTCAATTTCATTTAAATCGTGTTTACTTAAATCAATTAAACCATGCTTTTTAATTATCTCATCAGCAAATGATTTAATATTAGTATCATTTGGTTCACGCATTTTTAAACGATATGCTAAATCATTTCCTAAATTTCTAAACCTTTCACTATCTTGTGCTGTAACAATCTCACCTCTTTCAACTCTTTTTACATAATCATCCATAAAATCATTTGATTCTTTTAAAGAATTCATATTAACATCTTTTACACCAATAAGATTACTAAATCCTGTTTTTAATACATCAGCTTGTTTTTTTCCTTCATCTCCTAATATTTTATCTGCATGTTTTTCAAAAGCTTCATCTGCTGCTTTTGCCATATTAGGATCATTTAAAGCAACTGGTGGACTTCTTGCTAAATCTGTTATTGCTCTTGTAGCACTAAAAGCATCAGAAAATCCTACTTTTCTATTTTCCAATGCTTTATTTTTAATTTCATTTAATTTTTTTAAATTTTCATCTGTTTTCATATTTTTATCAAATGCTTCTTTTAATTTTTTTACATTTGGATCTGTTTTTGCTATTTCATCAATTTGTTCATCAACATATTCTTGAAACATATCTACATTTTCTTTTGTAACACCTTCTGGTAATTTTCTTAAAAGTTTAAATATATTAGTTCCAAGTCTTGCGCTATCAACAGCTGATTTTATAGGTGTTGTTATTCCAAGTTTTTTTCCGTCAGCAATTCTTTTACCTCGTCTAAGAGCGTTATCTGCTATTTCACTTAAATTTTTTATTCTTTTATCTTCTGATAATGAATTTAATAAATTATCAATATCTTCTTCTGTCTTTATTTTCTCTGGTGCTATATTTGGATTATTTACAAATTTTTTCATTAAACCTTTTTTGATTTGAGTTTTAAAATTATCAGCAACATTTGTTTTTAAATTTTTTGCTGCTTCAATATATTCAGAAGGCGAATGATCTTGTCTTGATGATGATGATGATGGTTGTATGGGATGTTTTAGATAAGGTAATAAAACGGATTCAATTCCTGATTCACGATCATTTAATGCTTCTGCGGCGGGCATTATTATATTCTATATACTATTTTTATAATATTAATAAAAAAAATTATTATTAATTAGATTCCATGTATTTTTTAATTAAATAATAAATAACTATTACAATCATCATAAAGAATACAAAATTATAATATGTGTATATAGATATCATTCGATATTTACAAATATTGTAGATATCAACTATTAAATTCTGTATTTCAGATGAAATATTATAATAATCATTATAAACATAATAATAAATGTCTTTATTATGATTAAAAGCTGTTTGCATTAAGATGTTATTATTATAACTTAAATCAGGTTTATTTAATAAAACAGATTCATAATTTAAATCTAAAATAGGATTTATACTATAATTATGTTTGGCAAATAATTCTTTTGCTTCATCATATAAATTATTACTTGTATAATAATACATTAAAGAAAATGTAAAAAATGCTGATGAAAGACGATCTTTATATAAAATACCATTTTTATCTTGTAATGTTTTAAATTTATCAATAGTTATATTATTATCATCATTATAAATTTCATTCATAATATCTTTGATATAATCATATAATGTTTGGATACTAAAATTAAGTTCAATATCATTACATTTATTTAACTTAAAATCAGAATCAAGAATATCTTTTTTATCAGTATAATTACATAATTGTTTCTTTTCGATATAATCACGATTTATATTTTTATAAAAAAATACAATTAAAATATTATTTCTTTTAGCAAGATTTATTAAATTATTGTAATTGATTGAATAGTATATAAATCCTGTTATTAATATTAATAATGATAATATAATAAATAAATTTAATGTTTCTATAAAATGTATTTTAAGACCTTTAAATTGAGGAGAATTATCTAAATAATAACAAATAACAATTAATAATATTGCTGAAAACATTAATAAAATTAAACTTGTATCAAAAGATATAAAATCATTAATATAAAAAATATTTTTAATTTGATAAAATTCAGGAATATCTCTTAATCTTATTTGATTTGAAAATGATTTTTTAAGTAAAGCATTAGCAGAATAATAATTAGCAGAAAATGTAAATAAAATTATGTAAATAAAAATTAATATTAATAAAACAATTAATATTACATTAAATATTTCATTTATATATGAACATCTTCCATCACTATCTTTATTTTTATCAGAACCAAAAGTTTTAGATATATCAGTTAAGAATTCATTTTTATCTAAAAAATATTGAATAATTATTAAAACAAATTTATTTTTACGAATTTGTTCAATTAATTCTTCTAATTTTCCCATATTTCTATTTTATAATGATTTAATAATCCATATAAATAAAAATATAATAACTGGATAACTTAATCGAACAATAAATTCTTGAATAGGGGATAAAACATTATCTGTTAAATATTGTTTTATATAATGACTTCCAATTCTATCAATAGAAATACCTAAAACAACTATTAAAGATAATATAAATAATTTTAAGACATCATTTCTAGACATAGCCATTCTATCCCAAAATGAATATTCTGGTGCTCTTTGATATTGTTTTTTAGGTGGTGTTTGTATTACTTGTTGTTGAGGATAAAAATTAGGAATTGATGGCTGATAAATTGGTGCTTGTTGTGGTGGTGGTTGTGATGATTGTTGAGAAGGTTGTTGAGATTGTTGAGAAGATTGTTGAGATGGGTGTGGTGATTGTTGGGATAAATCAGCACTTTCATAATTATCAGATAAATTTGAGTTATCCATTAAATCACCATTATAAGAATAAGCTATATTTAATTCAGTCATTTCTATTCAATAAAAATATTTAATTTTAATATCTTATAAATAATACAGAATAAATATGGCTGATTATAATTATGTTTTAAATTTATTTTCGTTATTATTAATAATTGGCATATTATTCATAATAATGTATGGTTGTCAATATCAAAAACATAGAAAAATAGAAAAATTTATGGATATAGATGATTATAACAAAAGTTTAGAAAATGAAAAAACACCTCAACAAATTGCTGAATTAGCTAAAAAAGTTGCTAATGATGAAATATCTATTGAAACTTTTACAAATATGATTGATGAAGGTAAATTTACAAAAGATGATTTAACGAAAATAATTGATTATGTAGGAAATTTTGAAAAGAAAATAACTTAATAACTATATTTTTGTTCAAATCTTTTATAAATATTTATATTATCTCTTGAATATGTATTATTATCATCTTCGTCTTCATCATCTTCATTAATAATTTCTTGTTCATCATTAGTATATTTATAATCATTATAGTTAATATTATAATTAGGATTTAATATTGAAGTAAAAGTATCATTAGAAATTAGTTTTGCCTCATAATAATAAATAGCAATTGTTATATTATGATTAACTCCTTTAAAATCATATAATAGACCAGTTGATGTAACGAATTGAAAAGTTATTTTTGTTAATTTTCCAATAGGATGAAATTCTCTTATAGGAATCTTAGTAATATTAAATGTAAGATCATTAAAACCAATACTATTTGTTCTGAATTTGGCAATACCTAATGTATTTTTCATATAAGATAAAGAACCGAATGAATGATCTTCTATTTCTGGCGAATGTAAAATAATATATTTTTCACCAGTAAGACATACCATTCCAGGAGGAATAACAGTAAACGTATTATTACCACTAACAGTATCAAAAAAACTATGAAATAATTTTAAAAAATTTATATTATTTGTATATTTATCTATATATGTATAATTTAAATTATTTAATGATGGTTTTGTTAAAAGGTAAAAACCCAATGATTCAGACATGGTACTATCTCTCATATTTAATATAAAAGGATAATCACAATCAAATCTTAAAATATTTTTAATTTCTGGATTATCTGTATCAAGAGGATTAGCTATAATATTACTATTAAGATTTGAAGACCAATAAGTAGAATTATAATTTGATGATATATTACTTGAAATTTCTTTATTAAAATATTGACAGAATGTAGCAATATTATAATCCCCAATGTTCATTTCAAATTTATTAAAAACACCATTAAATGTTGGATCATTTTCATAATTCAAAATTGTATTTGAATCAGATACTGTTTGAATTATATTATTAACCTCATCTATATTTAAATTTGAATGAATGTAATAATAAAAACTATTATTATATTTATCAATAGAATACATTGTTCTAGGAACACTAGAATCTATAATTTCAAAACCAATAACATTTTTAATAGCAAAATCAAGATTGATAACATAATAATTTGGGTCAGGATATGCTAATAAATCTCTTTGTGAACTATCTATTAAAACAACATAAGACTGTTTAATACTATTGTTTTTTAAATATGTTATATCTTCGACAGACATATAACTTCTTATATTAAAAAAAATGATTATTTTTTTAGATAAAAAAAAGCATTAAAATGAGAAATCACAAGCTTGTAAATAGAGCGATTGATTTTATTGAAAAAAATGTAAATAATTATTATATTGATGATTTATATACAATTATTAATACAAATGAATTTAATAACATCAATATTAACAATGTTTTGATTGAAATTATTGATATGTTAAATAACGCATTGATTAACAATAACAATAATTTAAATTTAGATAAAGATAGATTGAGAAGACATTTATTTGATTTAATCAGTTATCCTAATGGTATTGAATGTTGTCTAAAAATTATAAATCACTATATGACATAAAACATAGTGAATTATCTTCTCTTATTTTAGAAGGATTTTTTGTAATTGTTAATGGTAATTTAGAATGTTTAATAAGAAAATCTGTAATTATATCATCATTATATGGATATGTATATATTTTTTGTAATTCAACAATATTATACATCAATATTGTTTTAAATATTATATAAGCATATATATTAGTTTTACTTGTATTTAAGACATTTTTTGGCAAATTGTAGAGTTGATAACATTTATATAAGGAATATTTAAGTTCATCCATAAATATTTTATAAAAATCTAATTTATAATCTTCACTAATTAGATTAAGATGAATAATAGTTGCCCAAAATTCAACAATTGTTTCATTAGGATCAAAATCGTTATTGATTATATTAAAATGTTTTTTAAGTCTTTGAATATTACTTTGTTTAAAAGAAGAATGAATATATTGATTGTGATGTAATATTTCGTGTAATAAAACTTTTGGAAATTCTTCTTTTCTAACAATATAAATATTATTTCTATTTAAATATGTAAATCCTGAATTTACGTGTAAATATGATAATAAATTATTATTGATTTTTTTAGAAAATGGAGATAACAATAAAATCATATTAAAATTTTTATTAATATGTTGTGTAATCTTATATAATCTTTTTAATACCATTTTAATATGTGGTATATTTAAGGAAGATTCTTCTTTATATATGATCAAAATTGTGATATTTTTATATTTAAGGAACTTTCTTTTATTGACTGTATTTAAATAATTATTAAACGCATTATTTTTAAAAAAACCTGCTATATCTCTTTTAATCGATTCAATCATCTAATATATATGGAAAAAATTGTTTTAGTTCCTTGATAATACATAAAAGATATTTAGTATCTTTAAGTTTATTTGCTATTTTTAGTAACATTGAAGATTTAAATTTAAAATCATTTGATTTATTTATATCAAGTTCTTTAATACCTTTATCATCCCAATATTCTGCACGTTGAATAAAGGCATTAATAACATTAGATGTTATTTCATTTTTAAGATAATAAGAGCGTTCATCTATTACTGAATTATATTTCCATACATTTTTTCCACAATAGACAAATTTGTCTTTTGTAAATTCATAAATTACTTTTGAAACATCATAATGAGAACCATTCGACCCTATACATATATCAATATAATCATCAACAGAATTATTCATTTTTATATTTAAAAATATAAATATTTATACTTTTAAATAATGTCTGATAATCCTTATAAAGTTTTAAATATTTCTAATAATGCCTCTAATGACGAAATAAAGAAGGCTTATAGAAAGATTGCTTTAAGGTCACATCCAGATAAATTAAATAATATAACTGATATTAATGAGAAGAAAAGAAAAATTAAAGAATTTACAGATGCTACAAATGCTTATAATCAACTTTTAAATAATGAACATAATATGGAAAATATTCAAATTGATTATAATAATTGGGAAGAGACATTTGATTATATTATGAATAGTCAAATTTTCAAAGATTTTATAAATATTATGATTAAAAACAATGATACTAGTAAAATTGTTAAACATGTATTTAATTTAGATATTACATATTATGATTATTATAGTAAAAATAAGAAAAAGATAAGAATCTTTTTAAAAGATTGTACAGAACCTATTTATGTTAATTTAGATTGTAAAAAATATCCAAAGGCTGTTATAAATCATATTGATGATAATGATGTTGAACATGAAATTATTTTTAATTTAAAATTAGTTAATGAAAATTCAAATTATTATCATGTCACTAATTTAAATAATAGCATTGATATTATTTATGATATGTTAATAGATACTGTTGAATATATTACTGGAAATATAAGGGAACATGTATTTTTAAATAAAAATATATTAATAGTTGAAATAAAACCTTTTAGTAATAAATATATATTCAAAGGTCTAGGAATTAATAATGGAGATTTTATATGTAATTTTATTTATATACCAATTTCTAAAAAAAATTGGGATAAAATTTCTTCTGATGATAAAAATAATATAATTCAGATTTTTAACCGTATAAAATGATATAAAGATTTATTATTATATTAGAAATATAAAAATAATATGGCACCAACAAAAAAAGCTACCACACCAGAAGTTAAATCAGTTGAATCTAAACCAGTTGTTGAAGCAAAAGCAGTAGAAGTAGTTAAACCAGTAGAAGTAAAGGCGGTTGAAGCTGCTAAGGTAGAAGCACCAAAGAAAGCTAAGACAGCACCAAAAGCTGCAGCAGCTCAAAAGACAGAAGAAGCTGCGCCAGTTGCTTCAACCACTGATGAAAATTCAACTGGTGATGAAAAGACTGATGGAGCTCTAAATGAGAATGTTGTTCAAATTCTTGCTGATAAGATTGGTAATCTTGCTGTAATTATCAAAGATATTCAAGCGTCTCTAAAACCAGTTCTTAAAGAACATGATAAGCTTCGTAAGATTGTAGAGCGTATTCAAAAGAAGCGCGACAATGCTCGTAAATCTCCTTCTGGATTTGCTAAGCCAAATAAGATTTCAGATGAACTTTGTGATTTCATTGGTGTCCCTCATGGAACTGAGAAATCACGAACTGATATCACTCGATATATTAATGCTTATGTAAAAGAACATAATCTTAATAAACCAACTAATCGTCGTATTATCCTACCTGACGAGAAACTTAAAAAAATTCTTAAAATCAACAACAACGAAGAAGTTACATTCTTTATTCTTCAACGACTAATTTCTCATCATTTCCCTGCTTCTGGTAGTAAAGTAGCAGCCGCAGCTGCTGCCGCCGCAACTGTAGCTACTTAAAAATAGTCTTTTGTGTTATTTTTTTTATATTTATTTTATTATAATAGATATGATATTAAAAAAAGCAGGAATTTATAATTCAATAAGAAATAAGAAAAGTTATTATACAACTTTATATAAAAATAAAAATACATTTTATGTAAAAAAAAATGGAATATTATTTAAAATTACATCTAAACCAAGAGTTAAAAAAGGAGGTGATAATAATTGTGGTTTAAGATATGATAATAAAACTAATGATGCTTTAAATGATTTTATTCAAGCTTGGAGTGATCAACCAGCAAAAGCAAACGTTTCATGGTCAACTTATCAAAATGGATATTATATAAATAGTAATAGATATGAACCCCCCCGACATAAACATGATATGATTTGTACAGATCATTTAAATCATATTCATATATATAGTGCTGATATTTGGCGAGATTTTAATGGCAGATATAATATTCGAATAAGTTATAGTCAAAAAAATAAGGGTATTCCTGTTTTACTTGATTTTAATCCAGAAAAATTAAATGATCCTCCGAAAGTTATTGTAGGAGTTATTGGTCAAAATAAGAATTATAATTATTTAGGAGATTCATACAACTTAGAAGATTTATTTAAGGGAGCTATTAATTTCTTTAATCGTCTTTTTAAAGAAATTAAAAAATATAATGATCATATTGAAAGAGTCCATCATGCACGTAGATTTGAACCTTATCCAATGCCAAAAAGACGTTCCTTATCACCTGTTAGACGCTCTCCACCTAGAAATGATATTGGACCCATGAGAATAAAACATAAAAAAGATGATCATATTGCTCGTCCAGTTGCTTTATTAAGCAAAGCCGCAGTAGCTAAAATAGAAAAAAAATCACCATCTCCGCCTAAAAAACCTCTTGATCTACGAACATTGTTAAATAAAAAACATGGGATTTAATTAAATAATAATGAAAAGTTATATAAATCAATTGAATAATTATTAAGATTTGTAATTTCATTTTTTTTATTTATTATAAGATATTTCATGATATCTTTTATTATTTTTGTTTTATTTGAATTATAATCAACTTTAAGAATTTCATTTATATGATTATTGATTATTATAATATTTGAAATTTCTAAATTATTAATTCCAACAAATTTAATCAATTCTTTTTTTTATTTTTAATAATTTTTAAATTATTATATTTTTGTCTAAAATATAAATATCGTATTATTATAATTATATAAAAAGTAATTAATAACATTTTTATTATCATTTATCAAAAAATAATAAAATCATTTTTTTATTATACTTGTGAAATTATTATCGAGACTTCTTTTGATTCATTTAAGGACTTTATAAAATTCCTTAAATATATTTTATATTCATGTAAATTATTTTTATAGGTTCTTAAATGTTTCTTAACAACATTTGAAACAATTTCAGATTCTTGTTTAATATTTGTAAACATTATTGATTTTAATTCTTTTTGTTTATTCTTGATTAGGACATTAATAATTTTTTTTAAAATATCTTGTCGTTTATTATTTATTGTTAATAAATCAATCATATGATTAATTTTATTAATATCATTTTCCGAAATCTTAATAATTTCTATTATCTCATTAATTTGTTTAGTTATTTCATATTTTTTATATTTTTTGATAATTATATAATCAATAATAAGAAAAATAAACAATAAACAAATTACAACAATCATTAAAAGTTCATTATTTAAGGACGATAAATCATTTTTTTATTTATCATTATTTAATTTATATTTTTTAAGTTTATTAATTAACTTTTTCATAGTAAACGTATTTTTTCTTTTTTTTCCTCCACCCGCAAGACCTATACCAGATTCTACATTATATACAACTAAATATAATTTATTAAGAAATGATTGTATATTTTTATATGGTGGTAAATCAATTTGATAAAAACATGTATGCGATGATGGCAAACTATCAATTGATTTTTCTTTAATTACTTTTATATGATATTTTAATTCTGGTGTTTGTTTAAAATGATTCCAACCAGACCAAAAACGCAATAAATGACTAATAAAATCTAAATATTTATCTTCTGTCAATAATTCCATATCACCATCTTGATTTTTTACTGAAAATGGACGAGATAATATTAAATTAAAAAAAGAAGTAATTTGTATAGTATTTTGATTATCAATTGGATCACTAATAGCTCTTATTCTTTCTGTCATATTCTTCATAAATGCTTCTTTTAATTGTTTTACTTCTTCCATTGTTATTTTTGTATTTGATATTAACTTATCAATAACAGATAATGGTGTTTGTTTAATATTAAAACAATTTCTAACAATATTATTAAATCCATCTGCTATTGCTTGATAATATGGTTTAGTTTTAAGAGGAAATCTATATTTAGATATTTCTTCTAAATATTTGCCAAAATTATCTGACGTTAAATCATAATCAGATTCTACTAAGTCTGTTATCATTTCATTCGCACTAAATGTAAAATCTTTTAAGAGCAATGGATCTTTTATAAATACTTTATATGAATTATATATAATAGGTTTATCATAATATAAATAATAAAATTGATGATGATAAGTTGTATTAAAAATATTTATTTCAGGATAAACTAATGTGCTTAATATTGCTGATGATAATTTAAAAGGGATAGTAAATTCATTAATTAAAAGAAAACTTAATAAATCACCAAAAAATTTAAAAAAATTTATTTTAAATTGTTCTCCTTCATAATTAATATCAATTTTTTTAGAATCTGATAAATGACCATTCATAAAAGTAACTGATTTTCTAAAATAATTATTAAATTTAAATTCAGGATCGATATAATAATATCCTTCTTTATTTTCATCATTCTCATCCAAACATTTAAATATTTTAGATTCTTTCAATTCATTAACAACATCAGTAATAAAGTCTCTTGAAACACCACCTACATCAATACCTGCCAATGGTTGTAAATCAGAATCATAACCTTTAACCATAATTCTATCAATTTTACATAACAATAATTCATCTTTTTCAAAATCTGTATGAATACTTTTAGGATTAACAAATGAATCCCAATATACATAAAAAGCTGCTAATTTAGAATAATCAGTATAATAAATAAGTATTGGTCTTGGCATTACTGATGTTGCTGTAAATTTAGGTGATAATACGCTATCAATCATTTTTTTAAAAAATAAAGAATATTTACATGTATTATCATCTGCGTAAATGTTAGTCAATCGCACAAGTTTATTTTCTAATGATTCAAACCTTTCATCAAAACCTTGAAAAACAGAAGATTGAATAAATTTTAAATCTCTTTCTTTTTCTGTTAAAGGTTTTGATGAAACGTTATCTATAAAAACATTTTGTCTATCATAAATAATTAAATAATTTAATTTTTTATAAGCAACATCAAGAAATTCATTATAAAATTCTGTTAATTTTTCAGCAGCTATATTTAATTTTACAAGTGAATTAATTCTACTTCTTGGAGTTTTTAAAGTTTTAATATAATTAATTTTACAATCATTTAGTCCATCCATAATAATTTTTAAATCATCCTCAATTTTATTAACTACATCAAGAATTGTATTAAATTTAGAAGTATATATTAAATTACCAAATTTTTTATCTAATATTTTATCTATTTTTTTAGGATTTGCTAACTTAGTATAATAAATAAAACAATTTTCAGGTGTTTCTTCTTCTGATTCTTCTTCTGACGAGGAACTTCTTCTTGATTCATTTGAATTTGATTGAGAACTTCGACGAGGCATATTTTTCTTTCTATTATTTATTTTTTTTATTTTTTTTCTTTAATAACAATGATTTATAATTTTTAAGTTTTTTCTTTAATATTTTCATACTAAAATTACTTTTATTTTTTCTATTTCTTCTTCCTCCACCAGCAAGACCTATTCCCGATTCTACATTATATACTACATAATATAATTTATCAATACAGGATTGAAAATTTTTATATGGAGGTAAATCAATTTGATAAAAACATGTATGCGATGATGGTAAACTATCAACTGATCGTTCGTTAATGACTTTTATATGATATTTTAATTCGGATGTTTGTTTAAAATGATTCCATCCAGACCAAAAACGCAATAGACGACTTACAAAATCTAAATATTTTTCATCTGTTAATAATTCCAAAATTTTATGTTCATTTGTTACTTTAAATGGACCAGTTAATGCCAAATTAATAAAAGAACAAACTCTTATAGTATGAAGTCTAATTTCATCATCGTAAATTAGTCTTCTTATTTCATCTTTCATATTTTCCATAAATGCTTCTCTTAATTGTTTTACTTCTTCCATTGTTATTTTCGTATTTGATATTAACTTATCAACTACTGATAATGGCGTTTGTTTAATATTAAAACAATTTCTAACAATATTATTAAATCCTTTTGATATTGCTTTATAATATGGTTTAGTTTTAAGAGGAAAACGATATTTAGATAGTCTTTCTAAATATTTGCCAAAATTATCAGGTGTTAAATCATAATCAGATTCTACTAAGTCTGTTATCATATCGTTCGCACTAAATGTAAACTGTTTTAAAAGTAAAGGGTCTTTTATAAAATCTTTATATGAACCATATATATCTGGTCTATCATAATATAAATAATAAAACTGATGATGATAAGATTCATTAAATATATTTATTTCAGGATAAACTAATGTGCTTAATATTGCGGATGATAATTTAAAAGGGATAGTAAAACCATTAATTAAAAGAAAACTTAATAAATTACCAAAAAAATTAAAAAAACTTTTCTTAAATTTTTCTCCATCGTAATCAGTATTAATTTTTTTAGAATATTTTAAATTACCATTCATAAAAGTAACTGACTTTCTAAAATAATCATTAAATTTAAATTCAGGATCAATATAATAATATTCTTCTATATTTTCACCCTTTTCTTTTAAACATGTAAATATATTAGATTCTTTCAATTCATTAACAACATCAGTAATAAAGTCTCTTGAAACACCACCTACATCAATACCTGCCAATGGTTGTAAATCAGAATCATAACCTTTAACCATAATTCTATCAATGTTACATAATAATAATTCATCTCTTTTAAAATCACCCCCAAAATATTTATAACTGGATGTTTGCCAATATACATAAAAAGCAGCTAATTTAGAATAAGCAATGTAATATTTAAGTATAGGTCTTTCTTTTTTAGTTAAAGGTATATATTTTTCTTTTAATATTTCTTCAATTCGTTTTTTAAAGAATGATGAATAACATTGTTTTAATATATGATAATTTAGTAAGCTATCTTTATTAGAATCTAAATATGTATTGTTATAATCAGCATAAATATTAGTTAATCGCACAAGCTGATTTTCTAATGGCTTAAATTTATCATCAAAACCTTTAAAAATAGAAGATTTATTTTCTTTTAAATCTATTTCTTGTTGTGTTAAAATTTTTGATGAAACATTATCTTTAAAACTATCTTTTTTATTATGATTAATTATTAAAAGATTTATTTTATTTTCAACTAAATATATAAAAAACATACAAATATTTAGATATGTTGATTTTAATTCTGTAAAATTTGATGATGTAATGCGTTTATTTTTATTTGTTATAATACCATTATTAAAATCAAAATTAAAATAATATTCTGTATTTTCTTCAATAGAAATACCTTTTTCTATTTTTTCAATAATTTTCAGCATATTATTTTCCATTAAATCAATTTTGCGATTAAATATTTTAATAATATCAATAATTGTATTAAATTTAGCTTCTTTAAATAATTTAGTAAAAATTTTTACTAATTCTTCGCCATTTTTAAGTTTTATTTCTAAATCTTGTTTATGTAACGAAGTTCTTCTTGAAGAAGTTATAAATCTGGATGTCCTTGATATTTCTTCATCTGATGATAAATAAGATATACGACGTGACATTATTTAATTCTATCTATTATTGAAAATTATAATGTTTTTTATATAAAACTTTATTTATTTACTTATAATATGTCTTTAACATATATAAATGATGTATGGTCATTATATTTTCATGACCCTTATGATATGAACTGGGAACCAAATAGTTATAAATTTATTACTACAATTAGTAGTGTTGAAGATTATATAAATGTTTATAAGGCTTTTGAAGATTTATGGACGCGAGGAATGTTTTTTATTATGAGAGAACATATTATGCCTAGATGGGAAGATGAAAATAATAAAAATGGTGGTTGTTTTTCTTTTAAAGTCAATAAACAGGATTTTAATGAAAAACTATTTGAAGTTACATCATTGATCTTAGGTGAAATAATGGGAAAAAATGATTTAATTTCAATGAATATCAATGGTTTATCTGTAAGTCCCAAGAAGAATTATCATATTATAAGAATATGGCTTAAAAATAATGAACAAGTTAATAAGAATTTATATAACTTAATTGTTCATTCATATTCTGTAATAATGTATAAACCACATAATGAACTTGAATAAAAATTATATATAAATACTATTATTAATATTATTATATGTCATCAATTAATAATTTTAAAGATTTAGTAAAAAGTAAAGAATTTAATACAGTTATGTATGATGAATATTTTTTTGAAGAAGTTGCTAATGATGGTCTAAATACGCGTTATTTAAAAAGAGACAATTATAAATTAAATAATTTGAAAAATATTGATTTTCCTGATTTATTATTAAATTTAGTAAATGGATTTCTTGATAATTTAAATGTTACAATATTTGTTGAAGAGACTTATACAAAGAATAATTTAAACTATTATTGTAATATCAAAAGTGATTTAGAACATTATAAATTCATCGAAGATATTTATTATAACGTAGATTTAAAATGTAGTAAAAATAATGTTTTAGAAATTGAAACATCAATAGAAAAAAAATATGACGAAAATCAAATTAATGAAATTGATAAAATATTTTTAAATTTATTTTTAATATTCATGGAAAACAATTATACAAATTATGTTAAAAATAATATTTTCAAAAAAAAATTATCTAAGCTTAATCTTCACTCTTTTGTGCTAAACATAACTTAACTGTTCCCATTGATGCTATTGTATATTGTAGAATAATTGGATAAGAATTTTTGAGATAAATTTCAACAGTCGAACATAAATTAGTACATTTAGTAAAGATGCTTAAATATTTAAGACTAAAAACACCTTGTATAATCTCTTGTGTATTGTCATTATTTTTTATTTGTATGTTTTGTGTTTCAGTAGCCAAAACAGTCTCTTGGCAACAAAATTCGCCTTGACAACTTAATATCAACTTACCACCAATATTTTTAATTTCAATATATTCAGCAAGATTATGCATGTCTCTTATTATTTTTTGTAAATATGCTGATGGCATTGTTATAATTGTATTAAAATCAGCTGGTGGTATATCAACATTAACGACATCTATATCTAACATTGATAATTTATAAGTAGTCTTAACATTTTTCTCATTATTTTCAATGGTTATTCCAAGTATATTTGGATCATTTTTATGAATAAATAAAGATAAAATATCACCATTTTGAATAGTCTTAATCAACATATGAAATTTTAACATATTTATGCCAACATACAATTTTTTTAAACAATAATATTTTTCAAATTTATCAGCATGTAATTTTAGATGAATTAGAACAATATGTGTATTATCTAATGCGACAATTTTTAAACCATTTTCATCAAATTCTAAATTTACATCCATTAATATTTCCTTCATAGCATCTATTACAGATTTTATTGTAGATGCTTGAATTGTTTTTATTTCTAAAATATAATTATTATTATTTGCCATATTGTATAAGTTTAAAATAAAGTCCTTATATAAAATAATTTAATTATTATGTAAGTATAATGGATTTCCTTGTTCTTCTTGATTACCTTTATTGATAATATTATTTATATTATTTAAATAATTGCTTGGAGACACATAACCTTTTCCCAACATTAGCGATTGATCCATAAAAGACCCCCATCCCCATCCATTATTATCATTTGACTCTTTTTTGGCATATTGTAATGCTATTATTTCATGAAGGGTCGAATAATCATACATTTCTATTTTTATCAATCATATTTTTCATTTCAAAATCAAATGAATCACAAGTATCTCTTATTTCATCCCATTTAGTTGTTTTTTTCTCAATAATAAAAGATGACATATCAATATCCCATAATTCAGTCAAAGTATCATTAACATTTGAATTATTTTTATTAAAAATTGTTTCAATATCTTCTACTGAAATATTTGCAGGGGCTTGCTGAATAACTTGTTCCATTATATATATTTATATTTAGATAATTTATCTTTAATATAATCCTCAGCTATTTCATATGCCATCACTTCAAAAGGATGTTCATTTTTGCTTGGTATAATATCATTAATTCCATTAGGAGTTATTGAACGATATTTATAAACCATTTCAATCCCATTTTCATCCATATAAATAAATTCATCTAAATCTGGATTGGCTCTTATCATAGGTTCAGTATCTCTTCGTCTCGATATAACATACTTATGTTTATTTAAATATTCATTCAAAGTAACTTTATCATATCTTTGTGATATATGAACACTTTCGTGAATTAAAAGTTTAATTAATTCAGAATCATCGTAATTAATGATTTTAGGTGATAAAAAAATAATATCTTTTCTTGTATGCGGAAAACCTTCTTCATAATCTTCACCAACTAATGAAAATTTCCATTCATATTTATTATCAAAAAAGTTTCTTGCTATAATAGAACATTTATCAAGTTTGCTTTTCTGTTCATCATTAAAATTTAAAGACGAATTCATTGCTTTTAATTTATATTGTTGAATAGATGAACATTTTCTGGCATAAATATCATAAGGAGACATATTTTGTATATATTTATCTTCATCCGCATCTAAAAATTTAATGGTTTCTTCATCTGATAAATAAATATTTGGTTCACTAAACTTTTCAATTTTATTATTTTTTATAAAAAATATAATTATTATTATTAACAATAAAAATAATAAAATACCAATCAAAATATAATTATTCATTATATATATAATGAAAGATTAATTAAATTTTCTTCTTTTTTAACAATTATATATTTATCAATTACCTTTTTTGTTATTGTATATGGAAATTTAATCAATTCATCGTCTACTTTTATAAACTTATTCATATTAATGTAAGAATAAATATTATTAATATTTCTTTGTAAATTTCTTACTCCATCTTCATCAACTGTTTTTTCAATTATATATTCAATATCTTTATCGCTGATTATAATATCATCTGCTTTAATATTATAAGATTTACAAATATCTTTAATCAAAAAGTTCTTTGCCAATTCGACTTTATTTTGTTTTGTATATTTATCAACTTTAATAATAGTCATACGATCTCTTAAAATTGGATTAATTTTCTCAATATGATTAAATGTAAAAAACATAATTGATTTCGATAAATCAAGAGTTATATCACCCAAGAATTTATCAGTAAATACATCGTTTTGTGTGCTATCTGTTATATGAATTAATGTATTTGTAATTTCTTCTCCATATCTACTCGTAGATATCTTATCAACTTCATCAAAAAAGAAAATTGGATTCATAACTTTGGCTTTAATTATTTCATCAACAATTCTACCATGTGTAGCACCTTCATAAGTATATAAATGACCTTTTAAATAACTCGCGTCAGATACGCCACCTAATGGAATAAAAGCAAAAGGATATTTAAGAACTTTCGCAATACAATCTTTGATCAATTTAGTTTTTCCAACACCCATCGAACCTTGAATACCTAAATTACATCCCTTAGCATCTGGATTCGAAATAAATTGTGCTAATATTCTTATTATTTGTTCCTTAGTTTCATTGTGACCATAAATATTAATATCCAACTCTTTTTTAACATTTGTTAAAAAATCACTAACAGCATTTACATTTCTGCTATTATTATTAATATTATGATAAATACCAAAAGGTATTTTATTAATTACATTAATAAGTTTATAAAATTTAGAATATTCAGATGAATGATGAGATATTTTATTAAATTCATTCAATTTATTTAATATAACTTGTTTATTACTTAAAGAAGTATTTGAAGTAATAATTTTAAATCTTAATGGAGTTTTTGAAGTATTCGTATTACTTATTTCTTCTTCTTGTTTTAATATTGATTTTTTAGTATCAGGTAAAAGACTATTAAAATATGTGATTTCTTCTTTATTATAATTATTCAATATATCATCTTTATCCTTTCTTTTATGACGATTATTATTCATATTTTTAATAAATAATAAAAAAATAACTTTATATACAACATCTATAATAATAAGACTTGCCACTTGAATTCTCATATCTCGTAATTTCAATGATCTCACCTTGTTTTACTCCAAGCCATTTAGCAATCACATCATTCTTTAAAATAAGTGGCAATTGTAATTTACTTTTAATTAAATATGTCTGCATAATTTCAGTTGCTTCATCGGAGCTTAATTTACGATGAGGAGGAACTAATTCATGTCTCATAGGATTAAATTGTAATTCTTTAATTTGAAAGAATTGTAACATTCCTTTCTTTTTTTGTAAAATTTTATCAATAATATTTAATTGTGCTATTGTTGGAGTTGTTAAAATATCATTATTGAAAATTAAAATAATATTATATTTACCATTATAACTATTCACAAAGTTATCTATATTTGATTTATTCTTCTTTAATAAGTCTATAATACTGACTCTTAAAGTCTTAGTTAAAGCAAAGATAATAGTTGAATTATTTGTATGAAATTCAATGACTTTATCATCATTATAGAACTCTTCACGATCAATATCTTGTTCGTGTTCTGAAAATTCATCAATATTTTCACCTCTCTCCACTAACATTTCTTTAATATTTTGAATTACATTGTCAATCTCCATTTTGTTAATATTTTGTTTTATCTGTTTATATATCATTTTTTTATTTTTATTTATAAATGACTAAAATAACAAGATTTTTTCAACAACCATCTGTATTTGAAGGTCGTTTAATAACGTGGAAAGAAGAAGAACCTGGATTTGGAGAAACTTATGACAAATATGCAAGTTGTTTTATGATTGATTATAATTATAAGTTAATAAATGAACTCGTATTATTATTACAAAATTATGATAAAGGATGTGAAAAATTAATTGATTATATTCGCGAAAATAAAAATCTTAAAAATAATAGTTATCTATTATCATGTGATAAAATATCAAAACCTGCTAATAAATGTATTGTAAATATTTTACTTCATATATACACAATATTGTCAGATATTCGAAGTAATATTATTTATCCTAAGTTTATAACTAAAAGTAAAGGCGATTTATATTTATACAGAGCATTTAATTATAATATGTATAAAGAAATATTTCCTTTATTTGAGAAAAATAATAATACTACACCATGTTTCTTATCATTTTCAGTTGTTGAAAATATCGCATTCGATTTTATAGAAAGATATAAAGATGTTAATGAAAAAACTATTTTTTGGGAATTAATAATACCAAATCATTTATTAAAGATATTTCATTATACTTATTTAGGTTATGATATAAATTTAAGAAATAAAAAACAAAAAATATATGGAGAATATGAATTCTTTCTTAATCTTGGGGCAATATTAAAATTAGTTGCTGTTAAAGAAAATGAATTTCAATCAATTAAATATTTGCGTTATACTTATGTATTTCAAGGTTGGGACGAAGAATATCAGAAGAAAATTGAACAAATGTCTTTCACTTTGTTTAAATGTCTCAATAATCCCGTCTAAGTAAAAACACATTTTTCCATAATGAAAAATAATAAATTAGATTATTTTGGTTTTCAAAATTAGAATCATCATTAGATACATAAATCTCGCTCATATTTATTATGATATAAGAATTTATTTTTAAATAAAGATAAAAAATGTCTATACATTCAATCATAGATTATATAAAAAAAAATAATATTGAAGAAACAAGTTATTTTAAAGGCGATATTAATGAATATTTGAATAATGGACAAATCTATATCAATCTTCTTCAAGTTAATTTTCCAGATTATTATGAATATTCCAATAATTCAATTGTTTTCTTTTATAATAATTATTGGATTTATTTATCATTTGATATTACAATGAACTATAAAGATATTTTTTGGAATATCTCAATATCAAAAAATAAAGATGATTTAAAGAAATCTCCTGTAATTTCCTTATATTAATTAAATACAATTAAGATACATATTTTTCAGCAATAAAAATAAATTGTAAATTTCTGATTCTTGGTATCTATTTCCATCTTCATCTATAAAATAATAATTATGCCCAATCATCATTATTATTAAACTTTGATTTTAAATCCTTTCCATCCAACAGCAGCAACATAAACGCCATAAATCTTCTCAATATATGATCGAACTTGAATTCTATCAGGGATTTTCTTACCTTTTGATACGTTTTCAACAGCCCAGTTTCTGAAATCATTATAAACTTCCATATATCCAACCTTCTCTTTGCTTGCTGGATCAGCAATAATTCTTTCATTCACATATTGACCAATGATATCATTATTATCCTTGTATTTCTGAGTAGCATTAATAACTTCTCTTGGCTCAAAGAGTTTATTCGGATTGATATGTTTATGTCTTTCGATTAGCATTGATAAGAAATATTCACTGTAAGTTTCGAATTTTTCTGATAATTCCAAGTCCATCATAAATTCATTACTTTTCTCAGGATCTGGATTTTCACAGAAACGAGATGTAAATTCAACAACTCTCAATCTACGCCAAACACCACCATCCTGAGAAGGAATCTCTGGTAACTCATTACAAGCTAAAATCATCTTAAATTGTGGCTTAAATTCATAAGGTTCTTTATATAGACCTCTGGTAAGAATTCTATCATTACCTGATAACTCTTTCATATAACCTACATTAATCTTATCATTCTCGTTTGGTTCTTGTAAAACAGCGAATCTTCTTCCTTTTGTTCTCTCTACTTCTGATTGTGCTGAATTAGATGCAGTTCTTTTCTGAGTTAATAAGGCGATTGGTAAAGTCGCATAATAATCACCAACGGCTTTTTGAATCAAATCTAACAATCTACTTTTACCATTACTACCTTGACCAGTGAAAATATAGAATCTTTCTTGGGCAATAGAACCGTCAATAATACAAGCTAATATATCGAGAACATAATTGCGAATATTAATATTTGTAAATACTTTTTCAAAGAAATTATTGATTTCAGTAATTTCATGATAATCTGGTGAATATGGAATATAATTTTTATTAGTAGATAGAGAAATATAATCATCAGGCATACCTTCTCGGAAAATATGCATCTTCATATCATAAACACCATTCTTAAATCCAATCAAATGAGGTCTACAATCTAATAATTCTTCAAATTTTTCATCAATAAATAAACATTTACATTCTTTCATTATATTATCTTTGTATGATGAAGTCTTTAATTTTTGTGCTATTTTTAATGCTTCTGTTCCTCTCTTATTATACATTGATTGTTGTGCTTGGTCAAAAGCATTATTATTACTAATGCTATTATAATAGATAGCTCTATCCATAAATTTACGGCAAATATCTTCACTTAATGCTTTGCGTAAATTCAAACCTTCACGTGTTCTAATCCAACAATGACAATCGCGATCATATTTATACCATGTATCTTTTGTAACGGCTTTATATTCACCTTTATATATGACTTGAATTAGCTTAGCAACATCATAATGAGCTCCTTCTGAACCAATTGCGATATCAATCAAAGGAATTACAGAATTATCAATGATTTCTTTATATCGTTGTGGATTATCAGATTTAGCCCACCATCTCAATGTTCCCATTCCTAAATGATCTTTTCTCATCCTATCCCATAGACTCTGGCATTCTCCTTCAACATAATTACTACTAATTTTAGAAAATTCAACCCATTGCGCCAACAATCGATAATCAATATTTCGCAATACCCAGCCTAGATTAATCCAATCATTATAACGTTCAGCTCTTGAAGGAGATAGACATTCTGTTATCAATTCTCTCGCTAAAATATAATCATCGTCATTCGTATAATTTTTAATAATATTAATTTCTTTTTTTAATAAGATATTATTTTCAAGTTTTTCTTTTAATTTCTTATCAATGGCTGGTAAAATATGCCTAATATATTCTTCGATTTCTCCGACCGCTGATTCTTTTGGAGTAGTTGCCTTTTTTTTAATATTTCTCATCGAGAATAATTTAATATATCCAATTTCTTCATTAGCAGTTGCAGTATAATCAATATTTACTGTTGTATCGGTAGAATTGTCATAATTATAGATTTTAGTAACTCTATATGCTTCGGAGTCAGGTTTTTTACTACCATACATCTGCCAGCAATTAGCACTAATAATAGCTTTATCAATAATATCTTCATATTCATTACATAAATATAAATCACTAAATACAATACTTGCAATATCTAATATCTTTTTCCTAATGAAGTGTTGTGTATTATTATCAATAATAATATGTGGAAAAATTATATGAAGTCCATCTTTGATTTTATTTTTTAACTCTGTTGGATATGGTTTTTCCATTACATAAGCAACATTACTTTCATTATCTATTTCTAAATATTTATTTATAACTTTAAAATAATTATCAATTATCTTAAAAATATTTCCATCGTTGTAAATGCGTTGTAAATAAGTAACACCGTTTTCATTAATAGGCATAGGAAACCTAAAATCTAGATCGACTCTTAATGGACTTGGATCTACTGGTTTTTCTGTTAGATGTAGATGTGCACCATTAGTAATCGCAAGAGAATAGATATTCAAGAATTCATCGTATTCGTCATCATTAATAAACAATGATAATTTTGGATAACCAATACTTGTATTCGTGAATGGTTTGCCTTTTTCAATTTTATGCTTTAAAATAAATGTTTTAAATTTATCTTGGGCACTCATATATATTTATTATCTAATTATATTTTTAAATTATAAAAAATCATCATTTTTTATTATTGCTATTTATAGATTAATATATGAATTTTTGTAGTCCCACAGCAGAAAATAAGGTAATCTGTTATAGTGAAAATACATTGCTAATTATAGCAAAAGCATGGAATTATTTAAAACCAAAGAATAAAATTTATATTTCTAATCCAAGTTTACTATTTCAAAATATTCAGAAGAAAATGGGAAGTAGAACATGGGCTTATGTTGATATTATAAGATTATTAAATAAAAATAAAAATGCTACTATTACTGAACTTATGAGTAGAATAGAACATCATAATTTAAGACCATCTCAACCAATGTCATGGGTTGATAATAAAACTGAATGGTTATCCAATATAGATATTGAGAAAGTTTTGCGTCAATATGAGAAAAATAAAAGTTTATTTTATAAATTTCATGGAGTTTATACAATAGATTTTGGAATGAAATTAGCAGATGGTAAATGTAAATATGATTATGGTTGTGATATTAATATGAAAAATATTATTGCGTCTGGAAATAAATTCTTTGGATTTATTACAAATTTATGTAAATATGATGAACCTGGATATCATTGGACATCTAGTTTTTTTGTATTAGATCCCAAATATGATAGTTATGGTGCTTACTATTATGATAGTGTTAAAAGACCTATTCCAAAATTATTAAAAATTGTTTTTAAAGATATTAAAAAACAAATGGAATCTATTTATTCTGATAAAAAATTTGTAACAAAAGTTAGTAATATAGAACATCAAAAGAGTAATACAGAATGTGGAATTTTTTCAATAACCTTTCAAACGCGCTGGTTATTATTATTAAAAAGAGAAGGTTATAAAGTTAAATTTGCTGATGTTATTAATTTTCATAAGATGAATGATAGTGTCATGAAAGCACTTAGATTTAAATTTTTCAGACCTAATATTAAATCATTACTTAAAAATTAAGCATCATTTCTTAATTAAACAAACATGGACAATAATAAAGAGATATTATATGAAATTGCTATTAAAATGGTAAAAGATAAACACAATATTAACGAATATCCACGTGAAAAATTTGATAAATTTTATTATCAAACATTTCGCAACAATCCTAAACCAGATAATTATAAGATCTTAAATAAACAAGTCCTTAAATCAATTGATGAAGAACTATTAATTAAACAACCAGAAGAAACTGATGAGACAATTGATGACAAAATTAAAGAATATGAGAAACAAAGGGCGAATATCAATATTATTACAAAAGGCGTAATAGAACCTGAAATTGAAATTCAACATCATCATAATGATAATCAACAATCATTAGATATTAATAAGCAAACAAATAATTATAAATATATTAATATTGATAATAATTATCATAATGGTCGTTCATTTATTATAAATACTATTAAAAATAGTTTTAACATCATTAATAAATATAATAATTATAATATTTATCCTGCTTATCTATGTATTCCGTCCATTATTAAAAATAAAACTCCTTATATCATATTGGGTATAACTGATGGCAACAATAATATAACATATACATTTATTCCGGAAATTATAAATGATGTTTGGGACATATGGAAACCTGTTAATGAAAAATATAATAATATTTCATTAGAAAATAATTGGAATATAAATTTATATGATTATGGAAATAATTACATTAATTTTAATGGATTTTATTTAGATATTTTAGAAGTTTTAGAAGATGATAAATATTTTAATTGTAAAATAAGAAAAAATCATAATTTTATGATTGATGATAAAATAAGAATTATTTTTAATAATAATGTATCACACGACTATTATATTAATAACATTGATGAAGATGTTATTTCTATAAATAAAAATAATATTAAATTAGATCAGTTTATAAATAGTCGTATTTTTAATTTTAAAAATCAAATTTCATTAATTTTTAAAATTTTTCCTAAATGATAAATGTTAATAAACAGATAAATACAAATATTATCATTGTTAATAAATCCATTTTATATTTTAATTTAATTTTCTCTGAATCATTTAATCTTGATTTCTCTCTTTCATAACCATTAATATTTATTATTAATAAATATACAATATATACAAATACAACCATTAAAAATATATGTGTTGTTATTCCTAGTGTATTTATATGCATATTCAAATAATTAACAAAAATTCTTAAAAAGAATGTATCAAAATTAATTATGAAAACTATTATTATAAATACCAATATATAACATAATATATAATAATATAATGATCTTGATAAAGTTGTCGAATAACTCATTTCAATCATATAATAAGTCATATAACTCGCTATTAATCTTAAAACATATACAACGCCAATAAAAATTAATTTGTCATTAAATGTAATTTTGAGTTCTTCTTCTGGATCTAAATTATTTGCTTTTACTTTTGTATAAAATAAATCATCTGTTATTTGATGTGGTATCTTTGGATTATTATAATCAGCTTCATAAGAATTTAATAATTTATCAAAAATATTATAATCATTTTTATCTATGATTTCATTTGATATTATTTTTCTCGTTGGATTTGCTGTAACAAATTGTTTTGTTTTGAATCTTCCTAAATCAACTGAAATTTCATCAATTTCTTTTTTTATATCATTTCCTTTATCTTGTAATTTTTTTACTAATTTTTCTATATTATCTTTTAAATTCTTTGGAATATCAGCACCGCCTCTAATAAATTTACTACCACCATCTATATGATCTTTTTTATCTCTATCATCTCTATCATATCTATTATATCGGTCATCTATTTTATTTGCTCTTATAGCATTTTTTATAATATCTATACGATTTTCTAAATTAGTATAAAAATTAAAAATTTCATCATAACAATCCTTTAAAATTGTTTTCCAATAACTATTATAATCTTTTATTGATTTTAAAATTGGTTTTGATTTATTTAAACTTTGTATACGCAATAATGAAGGACTATCATATTCTTTTAAATCTTGATTATCAATTACTTCAATAAATTTTTCAAGTTCATCATTTATTTTTATTTCATAATCAATTTTTCTTAATTCTTTTGATTCTGTATCTATAATACTTTTAATATTACTTAATTTTATATTAATAGTAGTTAATAATTGATTCAAATTTTGTATGTTTTCTGGTTTAGCTAAACTATTATCTTGTATAAATGTATCAATTTCGCTTTCATAGTTTCCTTCTTCGCCTATATCTATAGTTTTTCCTCCTAATTTTAAAGTAAAAATATCTTTTATTTTATTTATTAAAGCTTCTTTATCTGATTCAATTCTTTCTGGTTTTTTCTTAATTTCTTCACATATTTGTTTTATCATTTCAATTTTTTCTTGTGTAAAAGAATTGTCTTCTTGATCTTCACTTTTATAATTATTTTTTTCATTAAATTCGCGATATTCTATTTTATGATTATCATATTCATCATCATAACCACCTCCCAATAAAAATTTATTCTTCTTATTACATAATAATTCTTGTGCCATTATTTGAAGTTTATTATTAATATCATAATAATAATAATATGATAAAAATGGAACAAATATATCATAAAAACTATTATATAATTTTTTTGCTTCGCAATAATTATAAAAATCAATTAAAAAACTTATTATAATCTCATTAAATTTTTCTATTTTAATTAATTTGGGATTTATAAATAATTGAGGTTGTTCGATTGTTTTAATTTTTTGAAGTTTTTCTAGCAATTTATTTTTATTTATTCGTTTATACATCATATAAATCATCTGATAAGCAATTGATTTTAATGTTGTTTTATTTGTCTTTTCAATTTCAACATAATTTCTCACCAATTCACAATATATTTTAGATGATATTTCTTTTTCATTTCGAAATAAAAAGCTTGATAAATATAAAATAGAATATGTAATATCACTAAACGATTTTGGTATTTCTATTTTCTTTTCTAAATAATTATCAAAATTTATAATAGCTAAATTATTATATTTTTTCTTAAATATATTATCACTATATATACATATTTTATCTATAATTTCACTATTAATAACAAAATAACCTTTTTTATTTTCAACTGAAAATTTTTTCAATTCTTTAATAGATTGTTTTAATTGAATGTCTGTTAAATGAACATTAAATTCTCTCTTTAAATCGATAAAATTATATAAAGACAAGCTTTTAGAATCTGAAATATTATATGAAACATTATTTAATTTTATTTTATCATTCAATTTACCAAGACTATTTATAGTGATATAAGTTTTAAAAGAATCATAACCTATTAATTTTGAAATATCTTGAAGTTTTGAATATTTATAAATAAAGAATAATAAATATTTATTATTCTTTTTTACATGATAATTATAATCACTGTTTAAAATTTCAATAATATTTCCCAATATTTTATAATCTATAACATAACCATAATAAGGATATAAATAATTTATTAAATTATAAAAAATTATTTCCCTTAAATCAAAATAAGATGATAATAATACATCATTTTTAATAAATATTTTTATTGTTTTTTTTAATTTTTCAATAATAGTTAATAAAATAGAATTAATATATTGTTTTAATATTTTTTCTGATTTATTTTTTGTTATTAGCGAAGATAAACTATGTGTATTTAGTAATAAATATATTAATTCTTTATTATTTATTTTTTTAATTATTTTTAAATCTTTGACTTTATCATAAATTTCATCAAAATCATTAATTTTATTAAAACCTCCTGTTGTTGCTGGTTTTCTAAATAAATCTATTTTACCAAAGTGTTGTGTATCATCATTTTTATCCTGAATAAATAAATCACTGTCATTTATTGTAAGTCCTTCTGATAATAAAATTGATGGTATTGTGTGAAATTCTTTTATTTCATCATATCCGCTTAATCCTTGTAATAATGTTTGTGCTGTTGATGGCGAAGATGGTGGTGATGTTGGTGAAGATGGTGGTGATGGTGTAGATGATGAAGATGGCGAATGTGGTGATGTTGGCGAAGATGGTGCTGATGGTAATGTTGGTGAATACGGTGATGGTTTATGTGGTGGCGAAGATGGCGGGGAAGATGATGATGAAGATGGTGGTGATTGTGGTAAACTAATATTATGTATATTTGATTCTTCAACATCAATATCAAAAAATTCATCTGGATTAAAATCTTTTATAACTACATCTTTGTTTACAGGTAATATTTGTGGTGAATTTGAATATATAATTGATGAATTATCATCAGCTTTTTTATCATCGTCTTTACTATCAGCTTCTTCTTCATTATCAGGTTCTTCATCATTATCAGTTTTTTTACTCTCAGATTTACCCTCTTTTTTATCATCAGATTTACCATCAGATTTACCCTCTTTTTTACCATCAGATTTACCATCAGATTTACCCTCTTTTTTATCATCAGATTTACCATCTGCTTTTGTTGGGTTAAAAAGATTACTTAAAAAACTTGAAGTATTACCTTGTTTTGCTTTTTCATCTATTATTCTTTGTCTTTCAGCTATTCTTTGAGCTCTTTCAGCATCTTCTTTTACTTTTGCTTGATTTATAATATCACTTTTTCTTTTAATTTCTGGTTGTATTTTTAGTTTTTGTCCAATTGTATAATTTACTTTTGGTAATTCTTGTAATGTTCCTTTAACAGTTTCTTCTGAAACAGTAGGAGCATTTTCTTTAAAAATAGATGGAAGCACTAATTCATTTATATATTTTTTAAAAGCATCATCATCTTTAATATTAACTTGAATTAAACTAACTAATTCATTAACAACATCGTGAACTGCTGTATCATTAGTATCTATTAATTTTTCAATAATATCAACTGTATTTTTATACATTGTTATTAAATTATAACCAGCATCACCATTTAATTCTCCACTACTACTTCCAAAAAAATAAACATTTAATTCATCAAGCCTTTGTCTATCTTTATCTGATAAATCATTTTCAATTTCTAAGTCTTTTAATTGTTTATATTCTATATATTTATGTATTATAGCAATATCGCTATAAACATCTGGATATGTAGTTTGTAAATAATTAATGATAAATTCACTTAAAAATAAATCACGGCTTAAATCCATTATCTAATTTACAATAACAAATTTAATAATTAATTGCTACTATACTTGTTAAAGCAAATATAACTAATGAAAAATTTGAAATAGTTTTATAAATTTTATCCTTCAATTTAAAATTATAACTAATATTCATATTTTCATTTACATATTTTCTTTTACTATCATCGAGTGATAATATAAAAGGAATAAATAATAACAATAATAATATCACAATATGTAATATTAGACGACTATAACCATTTATATGAGTGTAAAAATAGAATAATATGTTTGGCATATAATTAATTGATGGATTGCCCAATAATTCAAAAATAGGATAATAGAAAATTATATTAACTAATCCAATTATAAATACAAAAAATAAGATATATATTAAAGTATAATACATAAAAGCATTTTTAAAATTATTTATTAAATTTGAATTTAACCCCCAGTAAACTAATGATAATGATAATAATCTTAATAAAAATGTAACACCAATAAATATACATCTATCAGTAAATGTAATATTTAAACGATCTGGACTTAATTGTGAAACACTTTTATATTTATTATAAATTTTTTTAAGTGCTAATATTTGTTCATCATTTACATTCTTAGCACGCGATGCGCTTGTTTTTATTATATTTCCAGTAGAATCTATTCTATTATTATCATTAGTTCCATCTGTATGAATAACTACATCATCTATTGATTTAGGTGGAACATTTGCGATTATAGGATAAACACTATTCACATCAACTATAAAATTCTCCATAGGTAAATTTGGTTTTTTAACAGTATAAGTATCAGCACCACCTGTATATTTTTTTGTATTTTCATCAAGAGCATTAATAAGACTATCATATTTATTATTTTCATCATTTAATAATATTTTTAAATTTTTTAAAACTCTTGTTCTTTGTGATGGTGTTAATTTACTTAAACCAGATGTTATTTTTGAAATTCTATTTGATAATTCTTGATGAAATATTTTACTTTCATTTGTTTTATATAAGAACTTATATAAAGTTGTTGGATTTGATAATCCTGTTAAAAATTTTATATAAAAAGCATATCTTTTAGGATTAAATTTTCTTACATATTCATCATCCATCAAAAAAGATCCTAAATTTAAAAACATATTTCTCTTTGGATCTCTGATATTTGTCAAATTTCTAAATCCAAATAATAGTTCTGACATTTTCTATTAATCTCTAATACAATAATGGATAAATATTATATTATAAACTTTCATTATTGACATATAAAAACCATATACTGCCTATTATTATTAATCCAAGAACAATAGATATCAATATATAATTATAAATACTATATAAATTAAAAAATATAAATCTTAATATTACTAATAATAATATTATTATTAGTATTATAACTGATATTGATATTGGATAAATATTATAAGAATTATATGTCTTTATTTCATTATTTAAATTATGAATCATATTATTAACTTCATCATCGTCATTATTAGGTTTAATTGTTTCATAATAACTTAACGGTATATTTTTTAAAGGCATATAATTAGTATCAAAATGCTTTAAAATATATGATTGATCGATGTCTTTACTATTACCTATAAAATAATAGTGTATAGTATTATTTTCTAAGCAACTCATATTAATTATATATTAAGATTTTATAATTAGCATCGGTTCGAATAGTATCACTGAAAACGCTGTTATTAATATTATAAAATTATATGATACATTATTAATATTATTTTTCATTTGTGTAATATCTTTATTATTCATATTAAAATATTGATTATAATAATTACAATCAATTGATAAATCTCTTTTAATTAGATCTTTATCTGTAAAAATATTATTATTAAAAAAATTATAATTTGTAATTACTGTATTTTTATCATCACTATTCATCTCTGATAAGTTTTCTAATAAAAATAATGTTATATTCAAAAAATGACTAACATTAGCACTTATTTTTTGAAAATAGTCACTCGTGGAACTATTATATAAAGGAACTGTTGGTGTTTTATCAGTAACAGCAGTATCTTTATTAGCAGAACTTGTTATTTCTGTAAAATTTTTCGTAATAAATCCTTCTATTAATGATATATTATCATTTAAAGTCTGTGATTGAATTTTAGAACATAGACTTGGATCAATATTTACAAATCCTTCACTCTTAATAAAATTTAATAAATTTGAAAATAATTTTAATATTAAATGAATTACATGAATATTTTTATTATATAATGTTATTAATGAATTATTATTGTATTTATTTTCAACAATTGAATCTTTGATATGATTATTAAAAGATATTATATTAGCTTTATCGAAATAAATTGAATTATTTAATATATTTTTATTTTTATTTACAAATTCATATGTTCCTGATGAATATAAATTGGGATCATTCATATAAATAAGATAATTTATTGTATCAATTAAATTATTAATTTTATTAGGATCAGTAGCTATTATATTATAAACTAAAACAACAAATGATGAATAATCAGTAATAGAATTTGTTGAATTTATAGTAACATTTAAAAAACTATTAGCTATATCTGTATCGTCTGTTATAGTATTTATATTATAATTATTTGTATTGAATTTATTATGTAAAATAATATTTTGATTTGGATTTGAAACAACTTGAAATTTATTATATAAATTTGGGGTATCATTTGTAATACCAGAATTTATTACATTAGTTAAACTATTTACTATAACATCATAAACAATTTGTTTTAATTTTGAATGATCATCACTATTAGTATTTAAATTAGGTGTTGAATAAACTGAATAAGGTAAATAAACTTTATCAGATGGTGCTTCAAATGTGCTTTTTGTATATTTAATATGATCAACTAAGGAATTAATATAACCATCATTTACTGATAATGTTTGATTAATTATAGGTTTTGAATTTTCAACTATATTTAATGAATTTAATATTTTACTATTTGATGAATTATTAATATTTGGTTCAATTAAATAAAGATTCTTATCACTACTAGTAAAAAATGAATTATAATTTATTTTAATACTATATTCATTATTATTATTGTCAATAATTTTATTTGGTAATTTACAATATCCAGTAATTTTACTATTAGCTATATTTGTATTAGCTTGATTATTCGAAGGACATACAATTAATGTAGCTGAACTTAATTTTGGTGTAGCAGTAGAATCAGGAGTATATGATGGAATAATTATATTTGAATAATGTTTATATTCTACTGATTGACAATTAAAAATATTTGAATAATATATATTCGATAAACCTGTCGCATAATTACTTATATTTGTTACATATTGTTCTAAATTTGTAGGTGTCAAACTAGTTAAATTTAAGCCAACCAATTCATTAGACATATTTATAATTCTAATATTACAAGCATTAAATGTATCGACCCCTGTTTTATCATCGCTAGTAATAAAAGCACTTGGAATAAGATTAGTTATATCATAATTTGATAAGACTTTTTCATTCAATTCTTGTAATTTAGAAATTAATACTGATGTATTTGCTTCATTTTTTGTTAAAGAAGTTGATCTTATATATATAATATCCATATAATATTGATTCCAAAATTTAATTAAATATTTAATAACATAATATAAAGTCATATAATATATTGTTGAATTAGTTTGTAATGTTATATATTGATTTTCATAGTAAAAATTAATATATTTTATTAGCTTAATAGACTGTTTTTTATCATTAATTTGAAGTGAACTTATATTATTTACAAAATGTGTATAAGAATCTTTTCCAGTTACTAAATTTAGATTTGAATAACAAAGTTCATAATTTCCTGTTAATTTAACATTTTTAATTGAAGAAGTTGTATCTATTAAATTATTATTATTGGCTAATATATATGTATTAATATTGGAAACAGAAGTAAAGTTATATTTACTAGGAACATAAGCAATATTTTTAATTTCTTGTATGATTGTGCTTTTATTTTTATAAGATGGATTATTATAATCAGATAAATCATTAGTATTTGAAGTAGTAATATTATTGGTTAAAGCATTATAAAAACCATCACCATCATTATCAGTTAATAATAAATTAAGTTTTGTATTTGCTACACTAATATCACTTTTATATTGTGCCATAGGTTCATAAATTATATATTTATTCAAATAAGTATTATAATATACAACACAATTCATTAATGTAATAATAATTAGAACACAAACTAAATAAATTAAACAATTATAATTAATTTTTTCATTTTGATAATAATAATCTAAACAAAATACAACAGTTATTAAGAAATGCAAATATAAAATAAATTTATCATTAAATCCTATCATTCCATAAGGAACATCAATAATACTTAATTTTTGTGGTAATTTTACTTTCGATTGTTTATAAATATTATATTTTTCATTATAAATTTCCATTGATTTTTCATATATTTTCATTTGAGCATAATAATCATCAACCATTTGTTTCTTTTTAAGATAATTGCGATCCCCTGTTTCTCCTGATGAATATGTAAAAGTTTTTAATAAATCTTCGCCATTTAATTTAGGTTTATCTATTAGTTTTGGTTTAATAGGTTCAATTTGTTTATATATATCATAAAATGATGTTTCGTCAAATGTAGTCATTAAATTAGAATCAGCATATTTATCATAAACATAATTATAGATACTTTTTGAGCTTATAAATAATATTGTAAATACTAAGTAATTAATCATTCTTTGAATTTTTACAGAATTTGATAATCCAGTAGCATCATTTGATAATTCCATAAATAATTTAAATGTATAATAAACTGTTAATAATAAATAAACAATCATATATAAATAATTAATAATTGAAGATTTAACATCATAATTAAACAATAATTTTATTATATAAGTTATTGGAACAATCAAAGTAATAAATAATAATACTATATAATTTAATGTACAATTTGGTATGTATTGGTTTAAAGGTTTTAAAAAATTTAAACAATAAACTATTCTTTTTATTATAGACATTTGAGGATAATGATTTGGTTCATAAAAAGGATAACATTCAGCTTTATCTAGAATAAAAGTTTCATAAAAATATAAACCATATGAAACAACAAATAGCAATGTTATTAATGTTATAGAAATTACTACTAAATAATTTAAATAACTTTTATTATAAATATCTTTTTTTAAAACAAATTTATCAATATTATTATAAATATTAAATCTTCGTGTTTCCATTTCAATAGTTTTATCTTTGTTAAATTTTTCAGTATAAGCACCATAATTATATAAATGTGTATAATTAAAAGAAAATCTTATTATATTATATAATTCATCAATTATCAATATAATACAAAAGACAAATGTAATTAACAGACAAATATTAATCAGTATATTTAATTTTTGTTCAAAATTAAATTCCATCATTTTTCTATATAATGATTATACATTAATATAAATTTAATATGTCCGTATGGATTAATTTTAAAAATAATTTTAATAATATTATTAGTAATTTTCATGAATATGACTTAATTTTAAAATCATATTCTAAATATGAATATAATTTATTATTTTATTCATGTATTGGTTTTCCTATTGATTTATTAATTGATGAATTTTTAAAAGTAAAATTTAATAATAATATTAATAAAAAAGAACTTATTTGGAATAAAAATATTATTTATTATGAAAATCAGAATTTTTTTGAAATAGATTTAAACAATCCTAATATTTCAAATGACTATTCTTTTTTGACTGAAATGTTGTTATTTATCATTAAAAATAAATCAGTTAGCAATAAAAAACATTTAATAATTCTTAAAAATATTGATAAGTTAAATGAATATTCATATATATTTAGAATTATTCTTGAAAAATATTATAATAATGTTTATTTTATTTGTTCCACGAATAAAATATGTAAAATAGAATCTCCAATTAAAAGCAGATTTTCATTGATTCGTCTAAGACTATTTACAATAGATGAAATAAAAATTATTTTTAATAATTATATTAAAGAAAAGTTATTAATTGAAAATAGAAATATTATTTTCTGTATTTTCTTAGCACAAGTTAATATAAATGAACCATTACTTATTACTAATGATTTCTGTAATTTTAACTATCCTCCTATTCAAGCCTTTGTAAATTATAAATTTGACATTTATGATATAAGACAGTTATCTTATAAACTATCTCAATATAATCTCAGTATTTTTAATATAACTATGGATTTAATAAAGATTTATAAAAAGAAATCAGTTGAAATTATAAAAGCAGCAGCAGAAATAGATTATTTACTTACTATTTCTAATAAAGGCAGAGAGCCTATTTATATTGAAAATTTCTTATGTCAAGTTTTATTATAAAAATAAAAAAATGAATATAAAATATTAATATAGTTTATTATTAAAGATGAATTTCTGTGAAATATGCCATAATATGATTTATATTAAAACTAATGATGCTAAACGACTTGTTTATTATTGTAAGCATTGTTCTTTTGAAAAAGATGAAGAAAGTAATACGGCTATTAAAATTTCAGAAACTATTTATACAGAAGATGAGCTTTTATATAATCAACATATTAATAATTATCTTCGTTTCGATCCTTCTTTAAGAAGAATTAAGGATGATAATATTAAATGTACTAATTGTGATATTCCAGATAGTGAAAGACAGATAATTCCTATTAAATATCATCCTTCAAACATGAAATATTTCTATGTATGTGATAATTGTGGTTTTACATGGAGAGAAAATAAAAAATGATTTTTTCTGAAAATTAAATAATCAAAATGTTTAATGATAGTCAAATTAAACAGCTTTTGAATCTAATTAAAGTAAAATGTATTGCTTTGAAACTAAAACGTATCAAAACAAAAGCAAAATGATAAAAAAATGATTGACTTTTTGTTGATTAATAGTAAGCTTAAAAAGATGCTTCTAAGAAGGAATTTGAGAATCAGGTTGAGATGTTTCAATGATTTGGATAAGATCAAGATCAAGAAGTTTAAGATCAATGAACGCAAAAATAAGACAGTTGTTTTTCACTACAACAAGAACGAGATTCTCGAATATTTCAAAGAAATGAAAGATATTTGTAGAGAAAACATCAAAAATCGTCGTCAGATCAAGATGGAAATGTTAGTGGAAAAAATTAAGGAAAAGAGAGCAGCAATTAAAAAAGACTGAGATAAATGAAAGATATAAGGAGTCAATTTTTGGCTCTTTATTCTAAATCATAAATTATATCAATTTCATTTGTATTTAAGGAACTTAATTTATCATTATTTTTTATTTGTTTTATATTTATAAAATAAATTTTTTTGTATTTCATTATTGTTGTGGGTTCATTATTTATTCTTATTAATATAATATCTTTCAATTGTCTGATTGTAATATCTTTATTATAATAATCAACATAAATACACTTAGAATAGGGACTTGTATTACAATAAGAACAAGATACCTTTATTTTTTCTTTCTTTTTGAAGTTACAACATTTAAAAAACATTTTCTTACTCTATTTTTCTTTTTTATTATTTAATTTGTCATTTATTTTTTTAATATTTTTTTCATTCAATTCATTAATATTTTTCATCTTTTTTATTAATTCTTTAAAAAATGTATCTGGATTATTTTTATAAATAGCATGTTTTAATTCACTTTCTCTTATATTATAATTTTCCAATAAATTATATAATAGTTTATCTTTTTGATTTAAATGAACACCATTACTGCTATAAATAGGTATTTTATTTGAACTACAAAACCTATATATTTCTATATTATCAAAAAGTTTTTCGTCTATATTATATTTTTTCTTAATTGTTTCTTTAATATTAGAATAAGGAGGTTCATAATTATATTCTGGACATTTTATTTGTTTATTTGGAAAATCACGTAAATTAAATTCAATATCATCAATAAAAACCAATCTATTTTCAAATACTTCTTTAATATTCGATTCTTCTTTTAAAGATGGATATTTATTAACCAAGTTTTCTATTATAATTTCATAAACATTACTTAAACTTTTACCACCATCACGTATTGAATTTTCTCTTGTAAAAATAGGTAAATTTATTGTATGATTAATTTTTTTTTGAATATTTGGAATTAGTCCATCATTAGCCCAGCTATATGTCGAATTTGTATACAAATATAATTCAAGTGGTTTATATTTTTGTTTAGCAAATTGTATAAAATCATTAGCATAAGGTCTTAATAAACCCTTTTCAAGTTCTTCTTCAAAGTTTATATTAAATAAACATTTATCTGTTATCTTATTTATTTTACAACTTTTACGCATATAATTAAGTATAATATGTTCATTAAGTACAGAATCTATATTTCCTATCAAACAATTATCTATATCAAAAATGAAAATATATGGTAGTTTTGTCATTTATTTCTATTTAAGAAAAAAATAAAAAATGATTATTAATATAAGAATATATATTTAGTATGACTTCAAATGATTTTAAACAACCTTTTGATGAGTGTAATAAGGTTTTAGCCTCTCTTGGCAATCAAAAGATTAGTAAAATGATTATGACTAAATATGAATTCAATTTAGTCATCAGTCAAAGAACTATTCAATTATCAACTGGACATATTCCATTTGTAACAATTGATAAGCCAATTAAATCTAATATGGATCTGCGTTTAATTGCACTTGAAGAATTAAAACAAGGCAAAATACCTTTTATTATCAAAAGACCTCTTCCAAATGAAAAATATGAATTTGTTAGAGTTAAAGATCTTGATCTAAGTGCTGTTAAATATATGATTGATTTGTAAATATATATAAACTTATTATGGTTTATAATAATTAAAAAATGTTATATTCTATTATTTTAGCATGTACATTAGATGGTGGAATTGGATATAGTAATAATTTGCCATGGGATATTAAAAATGAATTAAAAATTTTTAAAAAAGTTACTGAAAGTACAATAGGATATAAGCAAAATGTTATAATAATGGGTCGTAAAACCTTTTTTTCATTAAATGAAAAACCTCTTAGAAATAGAATAAATATAGTTATTAGCACTACTTATGAATTAAAACATCATTTTACAAATTTGCTTATTTTTTCAACTATTGATATGGCTTTTAATTATTGTGAATATAGGAATGAACATATTAATAAAGTTTTTGTCATAGGAGGCAAATCAATTTATGATCTTTGTTTAAACAATGCTAAATATTATAATAAGATTGAAAAAGTTTATTTATCAATTATCTATAAAAAGTATTTATGCGATACCTTTATTGATATTAAAAAAATATTAAAAGATTTTAAACCAACAATTGAAAATTCTGTTTTTGATCCTCAATTTCTTCATATTATTATGAAGAATAAATACCTTCCTTCTGAAAACAATCTTTTATGTCATCCTGATAATGCTGATATATATTAATAGCATTATTTAAAAGTTCATTATTTTGAATCATATATCCCTCAGCATTTTTATAATTAACTATTGCTGTTTTTAATGTTTCTACTGCTTCTTTAAACTTATTATTTTTAAAATAAATAAGTCCTAATATATGTTGAAAATCAGGATTATCTTTACCAAAAGAATTATAATGATCTTCTATTTTTTTTATATCAGTTTCATTATTATTAAGCATTTCGATAAATCGAATGAAATTAATATTTTGTAATAAAAAATTATTTGAATTTATTGAAGTTGTAAATATTCCTAATTTTGAACCTTCTAAGATAGTATGTTTATTTAAAATATAAGCACAAATATCTGATTTATTATCAGATATATATTTTGATAATGTAAGTTTTAATGGGAATCGAATAACTTCTAAATTATCATATAATCTTTGTCCCATCGAAGGAGATATAAAATAAGCACATTTTGATATCAAAACCTTAAAATATAATGTAGACATTACAATATCCATAGGCATTTTTTCATCATTATTTGAAATACATGCTAATAATATATCATATTCGTAAGTTGATAGTTTTTTCATAAATTCAGTAAAATTTGGCACATATTCAGGTAATAAAATGATATCATCTTCAATAATTAAATTATGTTTTGTTTTACTGTCTTTTATTAGTTCATAAGCTTTTTTATGCTTATGAAGATTAGATAATTGAGCCAAATTAAATCTTGTTTGTAATTTTTTAAATTCTTCATCAGCTATTTCATCAGGATTTAAATTTATACTCTTATTATATTCGACAATATTTGTTTCAATATCTTGAATAGTAGGATTCAATATATTAACAATATTAACATCATAACCACTTTTTTTCATAATTTCAATGATCGTATTTAAAGTATTGCTTAGTAGCATATTTCTTTTTTTTAAATGGTCGCTTTTTATAACATAAATATCTATATTCATAATAATTATATAAAAATAATTAAGTCTTAAATCATATATTTCAATTTATTTTTAATTCATTAACAGTAGTTTCTAACGTTGCTAATGATGCTTCAAGTGATTTTAGTTCAGCATTTACATCTGTTAAATCTACTTCTGGCTTTGCTTCAAGAGCAGCAATATGATTATTAACCTCTGTTAAACTTGAATCAAGTTTTTCTTGAAGAGAATATATACGTTCATTAACATCAGTAAAATCGACTGATGGTGGTTCTGGTTTTCCTTCAAGCGCTGCTAAACGATTGGTAATATCAGTTAGATCTACTGATGGCGCTTCTGGTTTTGCTTCAAGTGCTGCTAAACGATTATTGACATCTGTTAAATCAACAACAGGGGCAACAGCTACGGGTCTGGCTTCAAGAGCAGCTAAACGATTAGTAACATCAGATAGATCAACAGATGATGATGAACCAGTGCTGCCAGAAGTTTCGAAACGTCGTAAACGTTCATCAAATTGGGCTATTAATCGTTGAATATGTATACTGTTCATTTATATTATAGTTATATAAAAAAAATGACAATTATATTTATATATATTTATATTAAATGATAATTCCTATTCGTTGTTTTACATGTTCTAAAGTTATTGCCGATAAGTATGATTATTATCATGAAGAAAAAAATAAATTAAAACCATCTGATAAAAAAGATGATCCTAATCTTAAATTTTATAGCGATATTCATACAAAAGAAATTCTTGATAGATTAGGATTAATTCGTTATTGTTGTAGAAGAAGTTTAATGTCTTCGGTTGATTTAATGGATGTAATTTAATTTTTTATAATTAAATATAAATATGAATTTAATAGATTTAAGTATTGGTAAATTATATGAAAATTCGATTCAAACAGTTATTGATATTATTAATGAAACAGTTTATTTAATTGATAATAATAATTATTACAAATCAGATTATTATAATCAATATATAAAGATACTTACAAAAAATGATAGATTATTTTATATTGGTATAATTTTAATAATATTATCTTTTGTTATATATTTTATAGACGGAGCTTCAATTTAAATGTGGTATTATAATTATTATATAGCATGTTTATTATTGGCAATTGTATTTTATTTAATTTCAACAAAAAATGTTAATGTTTTGATTTCTATTATTATTATATTTATAATTGGTTATTTTTATTTTAATAAAATTAATCAATATAATGATATTAATAAATCTAATAAAGCTAATATAATAAAAAATTTAAATATCGATATTAATGATCGAAAGTTTATTAGCGATGATATTTATTATTTAAAGAAAATTCCAAATAAAATTTTATATCTTGACAAAGACGAAACATTATTAAATATTATTTTAAATATCCGATTTGTTAAACAATATGATTATGAAAAATATACAAATCTCATAAATTATTTTGAAAAATTTTATAAAATATACATTTTTATATTGGCAGATCGTTATGATATTAAACAGTTTTTTACAATTTTTATTTCTCTGCGCAATGCTATAATTAAAGAAATGTATTCAATGTATATTATTTTACCTCAAAAAATGAAATATAATTTTGGATTTGATTCATTTGAAGAATTAAATAAATCTATAAAAAATTTTATTATTTATTCTAGGAAAATGATAACCATATTAGAAAGATTTGGTTATTATGAAAAAAAAGTATACTATTTAGAAGATACTAAAATTAAACCTTATGATTATAATAATAGCGAAATATATTAATAAGTATCTCTTTCAGGAAATTGATTTATAGGAAAATTATAATTATCAAATTTTAAATCACCCATATAATAAGCATTTGAATATGTATCATTTAAATCACCACCTCTTTTAACTTTCTTTTTATAATCAGTCTTTAATAGTTTTATTAATATTAAGATTAATTTTAAGATATTAACGCGATTTTTAGAAAGATTTATAGGTTTGCCACCTCCTTTCATAACTCCTAAATTAAAATTTGTTAAATTTACTTGATTATTTAATAAATCAGTCAAAGAATCTATCGCAGATATTGTAGCCATTATTCTAATATATATATTTTTTTTAATATTATAACTTATTAAATAATAGTGTAAGTAGTAATGTCGATTATTCATCCTAAAATAGAAATAACAGGGAATACGACCGATATCCCATTTATTCATTTTGTTCAAAGTAACGCATGGACGACGAAAAACCATTGTCTAAGTGTTGAAGGAGGATATACAAACTTAAATGGACTTCTTATTAATGGTAGTAATTATAATAATAATACAATTTCATCATCGAGTAATATTGGTATAAATGTTACTGGTAATGGAAATATTATTTTTAGCACTAATAATATTCAACGATTAATAATATCAAGTAATGGCAATATTGGCGTTGGAACAAATTTTAATACAAATTATTTAATTAATATTAATGGTAATATTAATACTAATTTAATTTATAAAAATAATGTTGAACTTGATAATATTTATTTAAAAAGTATTGATAATGTTTGGGTTACAAATAATAATTATATTTATAATAAAAATCAAAATGCGAATGTTGGTATAAATAATTCTTTACCATTAGGAACTTTACATATTGGAAATTTATCTAATATTAGCGATGGAACATTTATAATTTCTAAATCAAATGTTCAAGGTAGTAATCGTAATTTTAAATTTGGTTATGATGATAATTTAAATTTTATTATGGGAGATTATGGTTCTTCAAATACATTAAAATGGATACCACAAATAATAATTAACTCTAATGCTTCTTCTAATGCTATTAATATCAATTCTAATAGTTTTATCGGAATTAATAACAGTAATCCTCAATATACATTAGATGTTAATGGAACCATAAATGCTAGTAATTTTATTGGAACAGGCTCAAATATTAATAATTTAGATTATAATAATATTACTTTAAATGTTCCTTCGTTCTCTAATTTAAATAATTGGATTAAAACAAATAATACTAATTTATATACATTATCATCGACTGTCAGTATTAATACACCAACAAATATTAGTAATTATAATTTGAATGTAAATGGTACTATTAATGCTGTTGACTATTTCTATGGTGATATTAATATTGAAAATATATATTTAGCTCAAAATGATGCAAGTAATATTTATTTATCAAAACAAAACGCATTATCTTTATATGGCACTTGGGTTAATAGCGGTATTAGAGATGGTAATAGTGCTACTATATATACATCTAATTTAGCAAATTATACTGTTGGTATAAATACATCAACTACAAAAGGGTTTTTATTATATGTGAATGGCTCTTCTTTTATTACTAATATGTATGGTGATGGTTTCAATATTACTAATATTAATTTTGCAAATATAAAAACTTCTACATTGCCAAATTATATTAGTTCAAATTCTGTTTATAATTTATTTTATGATAAAGTTTATATCGATAATAATTATTCAAATAGTATTACAACAAATACTATATTATCAGTTTTTAAAGATCAAAGATATACATCTATTTCTAATATTTGTCAAACTTTACTTGGTAATGGTACAAATAATGATGTTATTAATACTGTTGCCCAACAAATTGCTACAAATGCCAATTTTATTAATTATTTCAATTTTGCTTCTTTACAATCAAATCCATTTAACTATCAAATTAATTCAACTACAAGTAAATCATATATTGGTATTAATACCTCATATAATGTAAGCGATTCTTTAACAGTAAATGGATCAATACGAATTTCAAGTAATATTTACTCTTCAAATACAATCTTTGAAAGTAATTTACCTCTTAATAATGTTTATGTTTCATCAAATGTTTTAAACAATTATTTAACTTTATATCAAACTAAGTATATTGATGCTATAAGTCGTTTAAGTCCCTTAAATCAATATCCTCCCTTAAATAATATTTTTGATAATAATAATTCAAATGTTGTAAGCACATCTAAATACGGCAATGCGACATATATTTGTAATTTTTCTGATAAAATTCCAAATTCTATTAATAATATTTTTAATTTTAATACAACTAATTGGACTCCAACAAATCCAGCATTCAAATATACATCAAATTTATATTATTTTACAACAACAAGAGTAGACAATTATAATTATATTACACAAGCAACAAATACTATAACTTATTATGGTGAATATTTTCAATTATATACAACAAATTCATTTATATTAAATTCAATTAGCATTATTGTTAAGTCATTAACAGATGGCACATTAGCACTTGGTGCTCCTGATGGTGTCGCTGTATTTGGAACAAATGATAGAAGTGTTTTAACAACTTCAATTAGTACATTTAATAATTGGACATTAATTTATTTACAAAATAATATTTCAAATTTATATACTTCAAATCTTGTTACAAATTCTTATGAAATTAATAATTTAAATATTAATAACAGTAATCTAAATTCATATTCTTGTTATCGTATTGTTATACCTAAACTTGTTGGCGATATTAATATCGCAATTTGTCAATTAAAATTATTTGGTTATGAAAATCAATTAAACTGGTTCAATTCTGGATCAAACTTATATTATACATATGGTAATGTAGGTATTAATGTAATTGATGATCTATCTCCTTATGCTTTAAATGTTAATGGTGCTATTTTTACTAATTCTAATTTAATTGTTACTTCTAACATTGGAATCAGTAATATTAATCCGCTTGGATATTTACATGTTGGTAATGTCTCGAATATTAGCGATGGAACTATTATTGTCTCTAAAAGAGATACTCTTGCTAATCTTCGAAATTTTAAAATTGGTTATGATCAAAATCTTAATTTTGTTTTTGGTGATTTTGGTAATTTATCAAATGGAATTAACACTTGGACATCTCAATTTTATATAAATTCAAACGCTCCAGCGAATTCATTATTCATAAATAGTAATGGTTATGTAGGCATAGGGACAGTATCAATACCATCGGGAAATTCATCTATATTATATGTTGGCGGTTCAGCATCATTTTTAGGAAACATAATTACAAATTCAAGTTTAATTTTAAATAATGATAGCACATTTATATCAACTGGTAATAATCCAAATTCTTATTTATTAACTTCAAATATTTATACAAGTAATATTAATTGTTCTTGTAATTTAATTTTAACAACCGATGGATCTTTTATATCAAGTGGTAATAATCCAACATCTTATTTATTAACTTCAAATATTTATACAAGTAATATTAATTGTTCTTGTAATTTAATTTTAACAATTGATGGATCTTTTATATCAAGTGGTAATAATCCAACATCTTATTTATTAACTTCAAATATTTATACAAGTAATATTAATTGTTCTTGTAATTTAATTTTAAATAATAATGGCGCGTTTATTTCAACTGGCAATAATCCAAAATCTTATTTATTAACTTCAAATATTTATACAAGTAATATTAATTGTTCTTGTAATTTAATTTTAACTAATAATGGTGCTTTTATATCTACTGGCAATAATCCAAAATCTTATTTATTAACTTCAAATATTTATACAAGTAATATTAATTGTTCTTGTAATTTAATCGTAAGTTCTAATATTACAACTAGTAATTTTATAACCTCTAATATTACTGCTTTAAATTCAATAACTATTAATGGTATTTTAAATACATTAAGTAATGTTGGTATTAATACTAATGCTAATATAAATTATGGGTTAAATGTGAATGGTGCTATTTTTACTAATTCTAATTTAATTGTTACTTCTAACATTGGCATTAGTAATATTAACCCACTGGGATATTTACATGTTGGTAATGTCTCAAATGTTAGCGATGGAACTATTATTGTCTCTAAAAGAGATACTCTTGCTAATCTTAGAAATTTTAAAATTGGCTATGATCAAAATCTTAATTTTGTTTTTGGTGATTTTGGTAATTTGTCGAATGGAATTAATAGTTGGACACCACAATTTTATATAAATTCAAACGCGCCAGCTAATTCATTGTTTATAAATAGTAATGGTTATGTAGGCATAGGGACATCATCAATACCATCAGGAAATTCATCAATATTATATATTAATGGTTCAACATCTATTACTGGTTCAATTGATATTACAGGAACAATATCAACAATGGGCAATCTTTTATTAAATAATGCTGGAACAACTTCTTATATGACAACTGGAACTAATTTAAATGCTTATATTTCATCTTCAAATATCTATTCTAGTAATATAAGATGTACTAATAACATTACTTTAACAGGTGCTGGATCTTATTTAACTACTGGAACAGATGTAAATTCATATCTATCATCATCAAATATATATTCAAGTAATATAAGATGTACTAATAACATTACTTTAACAACATCTGGATCTTATTTAACTACTGGAACAAATACTACATCATATATATCATCATCCAATATTTATTCTAGTAATATTAGATGTACAAACATCATAACTTTAATTGGAAGTGATATAAATTCATATTTATCATCTTCCAATATTTATTCTAGTAATATCAGATGCACCAATAATATTACTTTGAATGGAACAGCTGCTTATTTAACTACTGGACCCGATTTAACTTCATATATATCATCTTCCAATATTTATTCAAGTAATATTAGATG
>Ga0214246_1000015_pt1 | contig 80097 bp, 122 predicted proteins | sample TroBogypolimnion_41_FD_153084 | JGI IMG/M metagenome (GOLD analysis project Ga0214246, IMG submission 153084) | Freshwater microbial communities from Trout Bog Lake, WI - 29MAY2009 hypolimnion | ecosystem: Environmental > Aquatic > Freshwater > Lake > Hypolimnion/Profundal zone | place: Trout...
ATGTTACTCCTATAGGTACTGGAACTGTGGTCAATGGTACTGTGGACTTAACATATGTTGGAACAAATGCCACTGCAGTTGCTTATATGGGTAATGGTTTGGTACGCTCAATTAAAACTACAATTAAGTATGACAGATATCAATATCAAACAGATATTATTGATTGGATGCCAACACAACTTATTATTATTCTTTTAGCAAATATAACAACATCTGGCGGTATTGCGACAGCAACGTTTGCTGCCGAACAAATGTCTGTACCGTTTCCCGATGAAAATATCATAACTGTAACAGGAGTATCACTTACTGGATTTAATAATGAGTACACGGTAGTAACTTGTTCTACAACCAATTTAACTTTCCTTTCTAATTTTAATGGCGTAGGATATAATGGACAAATAACTGGTACTGTATTAGTCACATATACAAATGGTACACAAGTACGTTATAGAAACCAAGTATGGCAAGCTAACGGAGTTTCTGGTTCGGTGACAAATTCTATATTTGATCCTGCCGAATGGGTGCTAGTTGACCCTGCTACATTAAGTGGTGTTGACCGTACTATGGGTTATTATGTTGCTACTCCTAATATTCCAGGTTTATCATTGCCATTATTGATTGACGGCATTGATTATCCAGGGGTTCAGGTCGCCGGTGTAACATTTAATCAAGATACCGGATACGACCGCGGCAATTATGACATTAATACTTTTGATAATTATGGGTTAGATGCCAACGGGCAACCAACTTATGATTATGGAATTTTAAATACAATTTTTGAAAGCCAATATCTTGATCCTTATTTAGGTGTGCGCCCAACAGATATTAATATCAATGGCGGAGCTTATGTTGATACTTACGAAAGTCATGCCCCAGAAGAATTAGTACCGGGTATAGAATTTGATACTTTAGATTTACGTGTTTATACAACACCAGGTGCTGACTGGTCTGGCGTAGGACACGGATTCCCACAACGCTTATTCCAAACAATATATAATAGTTCTCAACCTATAACAAGTTTTGCCGGTCAAATGCCATATCCAATTACTATTGGCATTGTAAATGTTACACGTGGATATGATTTATTGGTAGGTATTGATTATACCGTTAATTGGCCCAATCAAACTTTTACAATTTTAAATTCTTCGGCATTGGTGGTTAATGGAGATCAAATAGCCATTTATGTTTATGAGCTCGGTGGTGGGAATCAATTATACAAAAACACATATAACGGTGGTAGTGTTGGTAATACTATCACGGTGCCCGTTGAATACGATCAAATTCAAGAATTTGTAATTTTTATTAATGGTGCCTATTTAAATAATAGTAATTACAATTTTGTTGTAGGTACAGCATACGGAACAACGGTTCTTACATTTGACACTACTTATACATCCTCAGATTTTATAAGTTTAGTGGTAATTGCCCCAACAACAATCAATAATATTACAACAAACTATTCTTGGAGTGTTCCAGTAGTTCAAAATATTGTGGGAGTTACAGGCGTTTTAACATATAATTTAGATAATAGTTTACTTTATACAAATTCAGTTAATCCTATTGTAACAGTACAAGGAATTCGTGCTAGAACAGCGGCGGGAATAGATTTTGTAGCAAGCGGATCACAATACAACTTCCCTCTTCCTGGAAGATTAGGAATACCATTAAGTTCAGTAACAAATACGGATGTACAAGTTTATATAAATGATGAATTACAAAATCCATCAACATGGTATTTAGATCTTGGTGTGTACACTGAAGGATATGCTGCTACATTATTTGATGTTGGTCTGACTACCAATCATCCAGGATCTTATGATTATTCAACTTTGGTTGATGCACTACAAGTTGTATTTTATGTGGCTCCGACCGAAGGCAAAAGAATCTATATTGCCGTTACCGCCGGCACACAAGCTACAATTGATCCTATAGCCAGGACATTGACTTTTAATCCATCTGGTGGGCTAGTTCCAATTACAGGAGAAACAATTTCAGTAACTACATTTAATGATACTAGAGAACAAAGATTACTTACACAAGTTTTTGTTGGTCCAGTTTTGGTAGGTGTTGAAATAAATGATTTGGATTTAACAAGATTCACTACCAATATTGACAGATTAAAAGTATTTTTAAATGGGAAACAGTTAACTCCTTATATTGGATTTACAGTAGAAGGTACACAGCTTATTTTAGGTTCTGGCACACTACAACCTACAGATGTTGTTATGGTAACACAAGTTACAAATTCTGTAGTTCCGGAAGCTATGGCATTTAGAATATTCCAAGACATGCGCGGAATACAAGCAACATATAGAATTACTGCTAATTCAACTACTGTTTTAATACAAGCAGTAGAAATTACCGATGATATAATCTATGTTGATAATGCCAGTGCGTTAAGTGAACCTGATTTTGCAGCTAACATATGGGGAGTTATAACTATTAATGGTGAACGCATAATGTATCGTGATAGAGATATAATTAACAACACAGTTAGTAGTTTGTTACGTGGAACGGCGGGCACAGGAGCTGCTACTCATGAAGTTGGAGCTAGCGTCTATGACATGGGTCGAGGTAATTTATTATCAACTCAATTCCAGGATTATATTGTGTCGAATACAATTTTAGCCGACGGGGCAACAACAATTTTTACTGCAGATAATATTTCATTGGTATTTGATAATGCTGTAATTTGGAATTATGCCGACACATACAATCAAGGGACGGTAGTAGTTAATTCTAATTTTTATTATAGAGCAATACGTACGATACCATCAAATATTGCTATTACGGATACTGAATATTGGTTACCATTGAGTGATGCTGTGGAAGTTGTAGTGGCTGGAGCATTGCAAACTACAGGATATACAATTACTGCTGAAAATCCAGTACAAGTTACATTTAATTTCCCACCCGCAAATGGAGTTGATATTATTATTCTTGTAAGGCGTGGGGTGACTTGGTATCAGCAGGGAGCTTTGACGGCTTCAAATGGTGTTCCGTTACAAGAAACACAAACCGTTCCTGCGCTATTTTTAAGGGGTGTAAACTAGGATAAATTTATAAGGTTTACCTGAAGTCAATAATACAATAAATAAAGAATAATGGAAAATAATATACCTACACAACAACAGCCTAAACCTGAAAAACGTCCTAACGATACTGGTGCTATAAATGTAGACGGTTTAGTAAGGATATTTGATCCCAAAACAAAAAAGGTATTTGTGGAGCAAAAAGCCTAATATGCCAAACATTTATATAACTGAAAACTTGTATAATAAAGCATTGGGAATTACCCCTTGGCGTTATATCGGGAGCGATCAAAATGATAATCCTGTTTATTTTGGATCAAGTAAAGATCTTAAGGCGGACATTTTGCGTTTAGGATCAGAACAATTTACAAAAATTATTGTCAAAAGTTACGATAACATAGCAAATAAAGAATTGCGTAAGATTGAAGAAGTTTTACTAAAGTCAAATAATGTTAAAAAAGATCCAAGTTATTACAATAAAACTGATATTTACGGTGCCGGCGGCGGAGTTATAGGTATGAAGCACACAAAAAAACGGGCAGAATCCTATTGGGTAAACTGGAGTGCTGCTAGAATGGGCCACGATGTTAGTGATATAACTAAAGATAAACAGAGTAAGGCCAAAGCAGGAAAGACTTACAAAGAAATTTACGGCGACAATGCCGAAACAATGCGGGAAACCAGAAGCAAGCAGCAGAGCGGAGCAAATAATCACAACGCCTTAGAGTGGGAAATAACCCCCCCAATCGGAATTACTATTAAAATTAAAGGTTTACAGTCTTATTGTAGAGATAATAATATATCATTTGGCGATGTATACAATAGCAAAAATGGATGGAAATCAGTTAAATACGGCGCTGGCAAAGGCGGCGGCAGAAAGAAAAAGGAACAAAATGCTTGATAAGATGAACCCAATTATTAAAGGCCATATTAAGATTACCGATCGCAACACAGGTGAGGTGTTGGTTGATAAAGATAATCAAGTTAATTACGAAAATATTAGTATTGCCATGGCCAATACACTGGCAGATCAAGGGCGGGGCTGGATTTATACCATGGCTTTTGGTAACGGTGGGTCAGCCGTGGATCTTACGGGAGTTATTACATATTTACCACCCAATGTGAATGGACAAAATGCCAGTTTATACAATGAAACTTATGCGCAAGTAGTAGATCAAAATTCTGCTAGTAATTTGGACCCAATAAACAATAATATGACTATTTTGCACACGCCGGGAAATCCATACACAGATATTTTAGTAACTTGTTTGCTTGATTATGGTCAACCCCCGGGGCAACAAGCGTTTGATAATAGCACAAATTTTAACGGGGATTATGTATTTGATGAATTAGGACTGCAGTGCTGGGGCGGTTCTGCTACAGATTTGTTCTTAATCACCCATGTCATATTCCATCCGGTCCAGAAAAGTTTGAACCGTCAAATTCAAATTGACTACACTTTGCGGATACAAACTTTGACAAATTTATCAGCGACTTAAAATGATTTATATAGAACAAGTATCTTCGTTAGCATTACAGAACAAATACACAAAGTGGTATTGTTCTATTGTATTACGAGCTCAACTAAGAGCATCAACACGAAAATCAGCTAAAGAAAATTACTCTTATTAAAAGGATTAAGAGTCCAACTTTCACATCATATCTTTATGTAGAACATACATAAATACGTGTATATTAAACAGCTATAAATAATATAAGGACAATGAACACATGAGTTATACTATAAACCTAACAAACGGTAACGTTTTTGCTACTATTCCAGACGGAACCATTAACCAAGCAAGCTCGCAAACGCTGATTGGTAGAAACTACGCTGGCTATGGTCAATTTTTAGATGATAATTTTATTCATTTATTGGAAAGCGGAGCTAACAGCACGCCACCAGGAGCACCACTTGTTGGACAGCTTTGGTTTAATACAACAACAGCTATTCTTGAAGTTTTTAATGGCACAGGATTTAAAGCTATTGGTGGATCTCAAGCTGCTACTACAGCTCCTACAAATAACGCTGTTGGTGATTTATGGTATAATACAACTCTCGCACAATTAAATGTTTGGACAGGAACCCAATGGTTATTGGTTGGGCCTATTTACACTTCGGCGACAGGTATCACTGGCGCTATTCCCGCAATTATTATTGATAATACATCAGCAAGTCATATTGTTGTAGAATTATATGTAAACAATACCATTGTTGGTATTATTTCTGAAGATGCTGCTTTTACACCACAAACCCCAATTACAGGATTTACAACAGTTCGTCCGGGCATTACCCTTGCTACAATAACAGGAAGTCAAGTTCCTTTATTTCAAGGAACAGCCACTAATTCACAACTATTAAATGGTGTATCCGGAAATAGTTTCATGCGTACAGATGCTAATACATTTACTTCGGGCAGTATAGCGGTTAACTCTAGTGCGCTCGGTACAGCAATTATTAATTCTGCTGGAAATGCCGTAGGCAATATTGGCAGCGCATCTAGTTACTTTAATACCATATTTGCTCGTTCAACTTCGGCTCAGTATGCTGACGTAGCAGAACGTTTTGCGTCAGACACACAATATGCCGCTGGTACTGTAGTTGAATTAGGTGGTTCAGCCGAAATTACTATTTCTAATACAGAATTAAGTGAATCTGTATTTGGTGTTATAAGTACAAACGCTGCTTATTTAATGAACAGTGGCGCTGGTAACGATTCAACACATCCACCAGTTGCTATGACAGGTCGGGTACCAGTTCAAGTAACAGGAGTTATCCACAAAGGTGATCGTTTAGTATCTGCCGGAAATGGTATGGCAAGAGCTGCTCAAGTAGGTGAAGCAACAGCATTCAATGTAATAGGTCGTAGTTTAGATGATAAATTAGATTTAGACTTAGGTGTCGTTGAAGCTATTGTTACGATAAAATAATAGGAACTAGTAATGACATATGTGTCAGGCGGATTAATCGAAGCCACAGATTATAATGGGTTTACAAGCACTACGGCAGGTGGAAATGTTAACTATGTTTGGAATACGCAATATGGTCAAACAGCACTTAGCACAGTATCCACGGGTGCTACAGTAACAGCCACACAATGGGCAACATTAAATACTACAGTCAGTTCTTTAGCCAGTCATCAAGGCACAACAATTACTTCCAGAACTAATCCAGTGGCTGGCAATACTATTGCAGTCTTGTCAAACCTTGCTACCGATATAACAAGTTGCAACACTAATCAATATAATGCAGCTTCACTAGGAACTCAGTATACAGGTTGGACTGGAACTGCCAGTAAAACCGCTGCTACCGGATCAGGAGCAGCAGCTTGGTCTATCACATTCACTGATACTATAACATTTGCTAACACAACAGCGGCAAGTAATTTTTTTAATGCAGGAGGATTAATTAAAATTCAATTTAGCAAAACATCAACCGGAACATCTGCTGATCCCGAATGGAATAATTTTGTTAACAATGTGTGCGGAACAATTTATTTGTCCAGTACAGGAGCGAGCAAAACCATTGTTGGACAAGCCTATACTGGCACTACCAAAATTGGTGGTTCAGGTACTCCAACAACATTAGCTACCGGCACAGGATATGCTCAGTTAACATCAAGTCCGGTCACAATTTATAAACAATTTGATACTGGAACAGCATATTCTAGCAATTATGTACAAGTCAATGCCAGCGTAAGCGGAGCGGTGTTAACTTTGACCATAGTTTGGTATGATAATGGCGATCCGTTTGGAGCCGACATTTCAGGCGGAACAGCAACAACAGGTATTACTTTTGGTACAGCACCAACAACCGTTGTTACATACTATTCACCAGAAACCACATATTTGACAAACACATGGGGCTCGCCAACAGTAGCTTCGGCAGTATCGTAATGTTCGCCTAACGGCACTTTTAGTATTACCAAAGGGGCTTCTTGCCCCTTTACTTTTTCCCTCAGATGTAGTATAATAATGGTATGGATACTGACAAATTAATTGCCCATAGTCGCAGTCGTTTTGACCATGCGGCAGCCAAGCGCACACTTAAAGAAAAATATCAAGGTAAATTGGTATTTGCTCACAACGGCGGAATGTTTAAAGCAGAGCCTAATCTTATTGTATTTTTAGAATCTTGTTGGGGACAAGGACAGATAGACCCAGTAATAATTGACTTGTACGGGAATCCAGTAAAAGTTCATAGCACTAATTTATTAAACGAGGCTAGGAAAATTTATAAAGAACAAACAACTGCTTGGTTGAAAGAATACGAAGACCTTAACAAAAACAGATGACAGCCGGTGTACTAATCTTTGCTTTTAATAATGAACATATAGATTATCTAGCCATGGCTAATTGGTCAGCAAAAAATATTCGCAGACATTTAAATTTGCCAGTAGCTGTAGTCACTAATACTACCATTCCTTCTAATTACTTTTTTGAACAATCTATTATTGCTGAGCCCGAGGGCGAATATTTTAGAAAATTTGCTGACCAAGAAGAAAATGTAACATGGTATAATGGTAATCGTGTTGACGCATACAATTTATCCCCGTGGGCGCACACATTGTTATTAGACGCAGATTATGTGGTAGCTAGTAGTGAATTAAAAAAAATATTAGATATTAGAAAAAATTTTGTAGCACATAAAACAGCTTATGATATAGTCGACCAAGATAACTTTGACGAGCTTAATAATTTTGGAAGTTTTAATATGCCAATGTGGTGGGCAACTGTAATAATGTTTAGGCGTTCAACCGAAGCACAAATGATTTTTGAATCAATGGCAATGATAAAAAATCATTGGAAACATTATAGGAATTTATATAAAATTTTAAACTCAACTTATCGTAATGATTTTGCGCTAAGTATAGCATTAGGTATTGTTAATGGGCATACACTTGATTATACAGAAATTCCATGGTCCTTGGCTTCATTGACTCCAGCGCATAAATTAACGCAAATAGCAGAAGACCAATATCGTATAGATTTTTTAACACAGGATAATAAACCTCGATACATTACTATTAATCAAGATTTTCATGCTATGGGTAAAAAACATTTGGGAGATATCATTGCCAAATCAAGCTGAAAAAGGATATTTAATACCGGCGATAGGAGAGGTTTACGTTAAGTGCGCTAAACAATTAGCTAATAGCATATTACAATGGCATCCAAATGCTGATATAACTATTTTAACAGAAGACATGTTACCCTATGGAAAATTTACTGGATTTGCTAATGACTGGCAATGCTATGAAGCAAGTCCGTATGAAAAAACTATAAAATTAGAAGCAGATATGTGGTGCGCCAGCCCAGTTGATCATTGGTGGGACTTGTTTTCTAATCGTGATGTGGTTATTAGCCAAGGATGTAGAAATTTTTATAATGAACCTGGTAAATCAAGAATATATCGTAAAATATTTGATAACAATAATTTACCAGATGTTTATAATGGCATCACCTATTGGCAGGTAAGTAATACAGCCGAAGAATTTTTTAAATTAGTTCGTGATATTTTTGAAAATTGGGAAAAATATAAAACTTTGTTAAAATTTCCCGATGAAATACCTACAACTGATGTTGTATATGGAGTGGCAGCAGTTATTATGGAAGTTGAAAACGTGACTCTACCCGCGGGTATGGGACCAACTATGGTACATATGAAGAAAAATATGATACCTATTACAACAGAAAAATGGACCAATGAGTTGATATTTGAACAGACAAATCCTGGTGTTAGAATTAACACAGTAGCACAATGGGGATTAGTGCATTATCATGTGAAGGAAATAGAGAATGAGTAAAGACATAGATAAAATTAAACATAGCAAACGTTTGCATCATGATAATACGGCTATTGCCAAACAAAAAGCTATAGCAAAAACTCATAATATTCCAACAGGGCCCGAGCATCGCCTAGCAAAAGTTCATGCTACTACCTGTGGTGACTCTAATTGTGTTATGTGCGGAAATCCACGTAAATTTTTTAAAGAAAAAACAATACAAGAAAAACGAGCCGAGCAAAGAGCAAAAGATGAATGAAAAAGAATTTTGGGCGGCATTAAAACCCGTAGAATCTAAACCATTATTATATAGGTTGTATTACAATGACGCCGGTAACCCATTATATTTTAGCCAAGAAGATTTACCAGGTAATTATATAGATGTTGATTATAAAACATACATCAACCCACCAAAGTATATACGTGTGGTGGATAAAAAATTAGTAATACTTGAGGATACCGCAGTAACAAAATTATATCCAGGAAAATCTGGAACTTGTTGCCATCCGCAAGATATCACTATAATAGTTGATGAGTCAACTCAACATATCAAATGGAGTTTAAAATGAAAAGTATTGATGTAGCAGATTTAGATTGTATCTATTTATCATATGACGAACCACAAAAAGAAGAATTTTGGGTCAAAATTAAAAATATGGTACCTTGGGCCAAACGAGTTGATGGAGTAAAAGGTTCAGATGCCGCACATAAAGCTGCTGCCGCGGCCAGCGAAACAGAAAGATTTATTTTAATTGATGGTGATAATTTACCTAACGATGAGTTTTTTGATTTAATAATTGAATTTCCCGACGACACTTATGAGCAAGCAGTTTATCGCTGGAGAGCTCGTAATCATATTAATGGATTATTGTACGGTAACGGCGGCATAAGTTCTTGGACTAGGACATTTGTTAATAACATGAAAACTCATGAAAATACCGATGGACGAGCGGAAACTGAAGTAGAATTTTGTTTTGATCCACTATACTGGGCCATGAATGATTGTTATAGTGTAACCTACCCTAACGCATCTCCATTTCAAGCATGGCGAGCAGGATTTAGAGAAGGTGTGAAAATGTGTTTAGACCGCGGAATAAAACCAAACATAACGGAATTTAAAAATAAAGTACATCATCGCAATCTAGATAATTTAACCGTATGGCATAATATAGGAAGAGATGTTGAAAATGGTATATGGGCAATATTGGGCGCTCGTATGGGTACTTATATGCTCATGATTACACCTTCGTGGGATTATCGAGAGGTACAAAATTTTGATTCGCTTAAAAGCATTTACAGTACAATAGATGGACATAATCCAGAAATTATTTCTGCTAAAATATCTGGAGAATTATCCAAACAATTAGATTTACCAATGGCTATGCTTGACGAAACTGCCAGCAAATTTTTTAAACATCACTATCGAAGCGAACAACGTAATAAAGGAATTATGATTCGTGAAATTGATGTCATTAGACAACAAGAGGGCTGGTAATGTTTGATAAAGATTCATTTTCAAATGGACAAATTGACAGCAAACTATGGTTATGTCGCGAGTTAGAAGCACTTAACTGGTCTAGCGACTATACCCATATATACGGCGGCTGGTATGGAATACTTGCTTTTTTATTGCTTAGTCGTGAGAAGTTTAAAGTAGGACGTATTGAAAGTTTTGATATAGATCCTCACTGTGAATCTATTGCGGACATGATTAATGAAAATTGGGTTATCAAAGAATGGAAATTTAAAGCCTTTACATTGGATTGTAATCAAAGCATACGGGGTAATCCTGACTTAATTATTAATACAAGCAGCGAACATTTTGAAAATATGGAATGGTTTAACAACATTAAATCAGGAACTCGTGTTATTATACAAGGTAATAATATGCCACACGATGATCATTATGTACATTCTTCTACTCTAAAGGATTTTATAACACATTATCCGTTAACTAATATTGTTTATCAAGGAGAATTAAAGTTTGTCTATCCAGAATGGAAATTTACTAGGTACATGATAATTGGAATCAAATAAAATACGCGGGTCTAATTCAACCCACGGTCAAGATCTTTGGGTTTTAGCTACTACTAATTTTCGAAAGAATGGGTACTATGTTGAAATGGGTGCTATAGACGGAGTTTTTCAAAGTAATACTTACATACTTGAAAAAGACTACGGGTGGCAAGGCATATTAGTTGAGCCTGACAAACGTTTTTCTTCTGTACTAGAGAAAAATAGACCAAATAGTAAAATTGATTATAGTTGTGTTTGGTCAACTACTGGAAAAATTAAAACTTTTTATCAGTCAAATACAATGATTGACGCCAGAAGCACAATTGAAGAATTTGCTGAAGTAGGATCTGCTAATCGAACAAATTGGAATAAATATACAGTTAACACTATTAGTTTAATAGATTTGTTACATCGATATAATGCGCCAAATTATATCGATTATCTTAGTTTAGATGTTGAAGGTAGCGAATTAACAATACTTAAAGGATTTGATTTTAATCAATACGAATTTGGTTGTATCACTATTGAGCACAATCGTCGATCTGATTATCGCGACGAAATTAAATTATTTTTGAATTCAAAAAATTATTATACACCGGCAAATTGTGAAAATTTGTTTTTGTGGGATGATTGTTATGTGTTAAATAAAGGATCCGTATGAAGAAAAAATATTATAAATTAGTTCACGCTAAAGAAACAAACACTGATTGGTTTGTAGTTAATTGGTGTCTGGGTAATACTTGTAATTTTAGTTGCAGTTATTGTCCAGACAATCTGCACAACGGAACCAATCCTTGGCCAACCCCGGACACTATTAAAAATTTTATAAACAAAGTTAAAGAGACACACCCCGACAAAAAATTATATTTTGAATTCACTGGCGGCGAAGTTACATTGTATAAACATTTCATTGAAATTTGTCAATATTGTACAGAACAAGGTGTTAAAGTAGGTTTAATTTCTAATGGATCTAGAACATTGCGTTATTGGAAAGAAAATAAACAATATTTTGACCATGTATGTTTAAGTTTTCATCCAGAGTTTGGCGATGCTGACCACTTTATCGAAGTTGTTAAGGAATTAAACAACGATGTAAGAACTCATGTTAATATTATGATGAGTCCTGAAAAATTTGATTATTGTTTTGATATAGCTAATAAAGTAAAAGACCTTGGTAATATATCAATGGCTTTGCAACCTTTAATACACGACTTTGGCGAAGTATTATACGATTATACACCTGAACAAAAACAAATTATCGATAATCAACACGAATTAATTAGTAAACATATAAAATTTACTAAAACATTTGAATATTATAGAGGTGCTATGAAAATGCTATATCCTAACGGTCAATCGTTAGTGGTAAGTGCGCATCGTTTTATAAATGAAAAAGCAAATGACTGGTCAGGTTGGGATTGTTATGCTGGTGTCGAACAACTAATTGTAGATCAGCGCGGAATGATTTCTCGAGGATGGTGTTTAGAAGGCGGTATTATTGGCAGTATATTTGATGAAAATTTAAATTTGCCCGTTGATCCAATACGTTGTACAAAAACAATGTGTCATTGTAATTTTGACATTATGAGTACTAAGGAATATCCCAATAATGGATGATGTAAACACTAATAAACAATTTAGAGTTTATGATACCACTAAAAAATATATTAGAATATCAGTAGATGAAGCGATAGCTCGCGGGTTAAACAAATGGCAAAATTGGCAATGTAGTGCTGGCGTACGAGGATTATATATTGATTTTGATGGCAATGTATGGGTTTGTAATACTGCTAGTTCAAAAGTTAATAAATTTAATGACGACGCTTGGAAAAAAACATTTTGGCCTATCATAGAACCATTTAATGGAAATGTTCCAGATGAGTGGTCAAGTACTGGATTGAAATGGCAGGAATTAAAAAAAGAATTTAATAAATCATCTATAGCATTTGAAAAAATTATACCCCAGGATTCAACTGAACATCCTGGATTTATTGGTAATATATATGATGGATTTACTATTTCTAATGAATGGTTTGTTTGTCCTTGGAGTAGTTGTGGGTGTGGAGCAGATGTTATATTATCTAAAGCCAAAGAATATAATGACAAATCTTTGTTAGCAGTGACAAACAACGGCGTACTTGGTAGAATGAATACTATTGACAATCAAGTAGAATTAATCAATAATCCTGTGGCAGTAGAAATGAACTTTCCGATAGAATATCAAATTTTATGGGATTTAGGTCGCAAATGCAACTATGATTGTTCTTATTGTTGGCCAGCAGTGCATAATCGAACTTCGGAACATAAAGATTATGATTTATTAATTAAAACAACTGATAAATTAATTAACGAATGGGCTCAAGGCAATACAATAAGATGGAATTTTGGCGGAGGCGAACCTACATTACATCCAAAATTTTTAGACTGGTTAAAATATTTAAAAAGTAAAAATCAATGGACTATGGTAACCAGTAACGGTACACGTGATCATAAATACTGGGCAGAAGTTGTACAATATACAAATAGTATTAATCTTAGTGCGCACTTTGATGGATTAAAAGATGAGCAAGATGAAGATAGATTTGTTAAAAATGTCGAAGTTATTTGTAAACACTTTGACGAACACAACGATGATCATTGGTTAGAAGTTAAATTAATGGCCCCACCACAATATTTGGATCGCGCATTAAAATTAAAAGAAAAAATTATGAAATTAGGTACATTAGATCAACTGGGAGCAAATAATAGAATTAAAGGAGTGCTAAGTTTAGTTCCAATACGCAGTATAGGGGATAGTGGAACTCTTGTGGAATATACTGCTAAACAATTAGAAAAATTCCAATATCAGTAACATGAATAAATCAAACACACTTTGTCCTATCCCGTGGACACACTTATCAATACAACAAAACGGAGACTTACGGGCTTGCTGCCAATGTATCTATGCTCCTTATGGACAACTATCAGATGAAACTGGAACACTTAACATAAAAGACGCTGATTTAGACATAGCAAGGAATCATTCTGTATTAAAAGATTTACGAAAAAGTATGATTAACGGAGAGAAACATCCGTTGTGTAATCTTTGTTGGAAAGAAGAAGAACACGGCTTGTTTAGTAAACGAAGTAATATGGTAAGAAGGTATGACACAAGCGAGTACGAAACTTTAACTTCGCCCGACGGAACAATTGACACTAATCAATTCCCTTTACGTTACATTGATATACGATTTGGTAACTTATGTAATTTAAAATGTAGATATTGCGGCCCGGCTGATAGCTCTTTATGGGCCGAAGATTATGCTATGATGGCTGATAGTGACGAGCCACGATTACCTTTTTATAAATCTAAAGAATATAAAATTAAACAAATTAATAATGTATGGAAAATTGATTCTACAGATTTCGAATGGTATGAAAATGAAAATTTTTGGAAACAGATTGACAAATTAATTCCTTATATTGATAGATATTATTTTACTGGCGGTGAGCCAACGGTTAATAAAGCGCATTTTAAATTACTTGAGCATATAATTATGTCTGGTCATTCTCCTTATGTAACACTAGAATATAATTCTAACATAGTAGCTATTCCAAATAAATTATTTAATATGTGGGAAGCGTTTAAATCTGTAGAAATAGGTTGTAGTTTAGATGCTACTGGAGATTTAGCAAATTATTTACGTTATCCTAGCGAGTGGGATGTCTTGAAAGAAAATTTAATAAAAATTGATCAAGCAAAAGCTGATATTGTTGCGGCAGTAGCAACTACTATCAGTGTTTATAATATTAGAAACTTTTTAGAACTTACAGAATGGTTAATAACACAACCATTCAATAAAGTTAAAATCATCCCATCTTACCATGTATTAGAAGGTCCAGCACACATGAGTGTTCAAGTATTGCCTTTAGAAGTTAAAAATCAAATAGTCCAAGAATATGAAGATTTTTACAAAAAAATAGCCAAAATAGACAAGTCTACAGCAATAATTCTGCGTAAAGTTTTTTCAGGGATAATTAACTATATGCTAGCAGAAGACAAATCACATTTATTAACAAATCTTATGTATGCTACTGAAAAATTAGATAAAGTACGTAATCAAGATATAAAAAATTACCTACCTTGGCTTGCAGAAATAATAAATCAAAGGAAATAAAATGTCAATCATTGGATTAGATGCCAATCATGCTCCATTTAAATATTTGGACGAATATGTAGAAACACCAAATTGGGAACAGTTGCATAATGAAGTATGTTTAGGAATTGCTAAAGCTGAATGGAATAAAAAATTTGTGTCTAGCGGAGTACACAAAGATTGGGCTGATGATGAAATTACAACAACTTTTCTTAAACTACAAGAAAGATTAACTCCAGATCAATTACGCATTTTTGTATCATTGGCATCTGTGGATGAAAAAATAAAATTTCTTAACGCACTAACATATACACCGCACCCGTTCTGGGTTATTTTCTTAAGATGGAACAGACGTGTTGAAAAAACTGGTGTGTACAATAAAGCTGTGCCTGAAGATTGTTTTTGGACTGAAAATGCTAAACAATTTCCGTCTTTAGTAAAGTTCATTGAATCTATGCCTTTTGAAGGCATCGGGCGTGTGATATTGTTTATGACTGAAGCAAATAATAAAACAGTTCCGCATTATGATGTAGCTAATGATGCGCAAAGAGCTGAAAAACCAAATGATGACTTTATATGGTTTACTACAAAGCCAAAATCTAAAGGTGTATATGTAATGGATGGCGAAACATTAGATAAAGTTTACCCAGATCCAGATAAACGATTTGTATGGTTTAATGAAATGGATTATCACGGTACTGATCCAGTCAATCATTTTAGTTTTTCAATTAGAATAGATGGCAAATTTAAACCAGGAGTACGCGAAGCACTTACAAAGGGTTAAGTTCTTTATTCCACGGGGTGTTGATAATGCATCTATCTTTATTACGCCACTGATTTACAAATCCTTGGTAATACATTAGTGCTTTTTCTTTAGAAATACTTTGATATGGTAACCAAGCTCGTATATCAAATCCAGCATCAAATAATTCTTTGTTAAAATTTTTCCTATCTTGTTGTAGCCATTCAATATTTTCGCTAATCTGTGTAGTAGGTTGAGGAGAAAAAAATTGTTTAATAATATCAGCACTACGCCATACCTCAACATAATCAATGCTTTTGCTGACAGGGTTACCGACTTTGACTCGCCAAACTAAATTGCCATTTGCAGCAGAATCGTAAAAAATTTGATTATGAGCATTCCAATCTTGTTTTAAATTTGCTGTTTGTTTACGCACATTCATACCTGTTTGTGCTAACGCAGGGTCAAAATAATTATTGTAAAATTTTTCGTTATTTTGAGTATGCTGTATCCAAAGATATCTAATGGCCCACGGCCCTTCATCACTTTCTATTAAAGTATTCATTTCAAGAAGATCCTGATCACCGTAGTTACGTCTTGGAATCACTAGCATATTAAAAATATTTCTTTTTATGTTCGTCCCACTCTTGTTCGTCTAAATGATTAATATTAATTCTAAAAAAGTGTCGAGTAGCAGCTTTTGGGTCAAACGTTAATGCTGTTCTTGAATGTATAAATGAATGATTATCGTAAATAGCAATATCGTTGGTGTCCCACTGGTGTTGATATAATAACTCAGGAACTTTTTCTAAGTGATTAGTCCATTGGCGTATTAAAAAACAATGCCCTTGAGATACTCCATCAATTTTAACATCAGTAATCCAAGCACCCTTTTTTTGACCCCAATTATAATGATTTAATCTCAAAGATTTTGCCCCGGTAATAGGATGTATTTTAAGTAGTGGAAATTCTTTAATGTCTGAGCCTGGCTCGTACCAACTTTGCTGACATACTGTTACACGAGGTATTAGTTCTATCATTTCTGGAGTAAGATATTGAAAACTTTCTTCAAGATTCATCCAACTAGTTTTTCCCGAACGTCCTGGGGTAGGATTTTCTGTAATCCACAAACTTCTAAAAGGATAGGGTTTGTAATCTCTATTTGGAATATCTGAATGCCAATTCATATAAGCATTTGATACCATTTTGGTATTGGCATTGTTAAATGGACTTATAATTTGTACACCGTTTTTAGTCTCTACCTCTTCAGTTACTTCATGCGAATATCTGTAGTCGTCGGTAGTCCATGGTTTTCCAAAATAAAAACTAAATTCTGAATATTGTGCTTTTGTAAAATCAACTTTTTTAAAGAAAATTAATTTTCTTTCGTACGACAATTTGCGCCAGTAATCAGGGCTGTAATTAAAAAATTCTTCCGGGGTATCTAAGTTAATTATTGATCCCCAACTATCTTTTATGTTTGTAATGTTCATGATAACCTTGCGTCTATAATAAAGTTAATTCTGTCTTGGCCACTATGATTTTCCAACCAATGTGGAACATGATTATTAACCCAGTACAATGAATCGACATCAAGGACACAATCTTCATTTCTGATAGCAAAAATGTTATCTTCTGCGGCTGTTACTGTAAAATGAAATCGATCATAGTAACTAAAATATCTACCTTCATCTGTGTGTAAATCTACAGTTGAATGAGCAGCCAATTTACTTACAAAAATCCTGCCAAACTCTACTTGTTTAGCTCCTGTTTTTAGCAAGGTCTCTTCAAACCATTCTATTGATTTTTTAAAAATAGGTAAATCGGCGGTCACAGATTGAGTAACCATCATGTGCTGATTTGTTTGTAAAGTGTTTAGCCCTGGCGGCAAATCTTTTAAATATCTTAAGTGAATTGTTTCTGTGTAGCGCAATGCGTGGGTTACTGTTTGTCTATGCGTACTAAGTTTCCACAAAAATGCGGTACTCGCATCATTGAAATAATTTCTTAATTCGTTGCCTAGCTCTGCATTAGTGTCTAGTTTAAAACTATTCAAATCTTCTTCAAAAAATTTATAAGGACTTACTAAACAATTCATAGATAACCTCCAACTGGGGTATCTTTACGATATTCTCTTTTTAAGTATGTACAACGAATAACAGTATCGGTTGGTAACAAAATACGACTGAATAAAATAGTCCAGAAATTTTGATGTATACATTTAGTTTTTGCTGGTACTATGCATTCATCGAAATAATCATATCTTTCTCTAGCTTCTTTACTAAAGGCAAATCGTCTTAACAATTTGCCGTGTTTTTCTGACCACAAGGTATAAAATCTATATCTACCTTGTTTTTCATTATATTCCATGGCAGCATCTAACAATTTGCGTACATAACTTCTATTGTTTGTAGAACGAATCATAGTACCATACCATACTGGTTCGTTAGGACTAAGATAAAAAGATATTAATGCTATAATTTTACCATCATCATCTTGTAATCCTAATGCTTTATATCGAACAAGCCCTGACAAATATGTTTCCACAAATGAACTGTGATATATTTTCTCAATAGGATTTTTTTCTGTTGGCACAAAATAACTAGCGTGTAAGTCTGTGCCCATAAAATTTTTAGTATAGAACAAATGCACAACCGCATCGATATGAGTATGGTCTAATTCTATAATTTTCATATTTCGCCTCTTAATTGTTTTAATGCTAAGTCGTATGGAACTCCATCCAAACTAAACTCTAATCTTTTAACTTGGTCAAACCCAATGTCTTCGTATGCTTGGCCATTGAATGCTAACAAACTTTCAAAACCATGTTTCTTTTCTTTTTTTCTAAATTGTGAATACATTTTTTCTAGTATAGCATTTTTACTTGATGCTGCTGTTAGTTTATAGTTATATTTGTCTGTTACTAATTTTTTAATACCGTCTGATTCTAAGTAATATAATAGTAATTCGGGGGTATAGCTATACCATTCGTTAACTAATGGAAGATTATACTTTAAACTAAATCGCATAGCACTAGCATCTTCATTTTCTCGAAACGCATAATACCAATAACTACCTGCGGGTTCAACTTGTCTTGTCACTCCAGCTTCGCCGCCCATGACAGCTGGCTGTCCTAACTTTAATATATTTTTGTAAACCATAATATAGGTTAGCTGAGTACTTTGAATTTGCTCGCCAAACTCAGTAGCTTCGCCTGAAAAGAAAAAATCGTGTACATTAAAATCTATAATTTGAAGTTTAACTCCTAGTTCAGCAGCAATAGCTTCGGCCTCGGCGACTTCACTGGCATTATAGTTATTTTCAAATCTAATTACCGCACATTGCGGCTTGAACCCGTTATGTATGAAATTACGCAATACAATTTCACTGTCAGTACCACCTGATAAAAATAGTATAAGATCCTTACCAAAGTCTTCGCGAACTAACTGTGCTGTTCTGTGTAGTTCTTCTTCGAAAGAGCTTGTACGATATTGATCTGGGTCAACAGCTCCTAACGAAACAACAAATTTCTCAACAGGTGTTTCCCGGTAGCCGTATTCTCTGCCACCAATTGTATATTTTAAATGATTCTGATATGTAAAATACATTAGCCCTTGCGATCAGCAAATATTTTTTGTCTACTTTCCTTAGTAGCAATCAATGGTACAAAGAATAAACTTGAATCCCATTCAGACTTCTTACCACTTACTGTAGTGCCGAAGTCATAGGCGCTTGCCTTTTCGTGATGATTATTATGCCAACCTTGACCCCAAGTAATCCACGCAAGAAATGGAACATTTCTACTTTGATCTTTAGTTTCAAAATTTCTATAACCAAACTCTGGTGTATGACAAAATACATTAATATTACTTTCCATATACAAGCTCAATGCCGCTGGCACAATAAATCCAAACAACAATAACTGCCAAGAAATTAACCCAACAATAATGTAAGTTCCTAGTACAATCCAATTATAGTGTTTAGCAATCCAAACGTGCATAGGATCTTTGAGTAAGTCTATAGCAAACTTAGGATTGAAATATTGATCCCAGTCGTATAACCAACTATGCCAAGCGTACCACCAGCCTTTAGTAGGACTATGCGCATCCTTTTCTGTGTCGGAGTATCTGTGATGGCTGCCACGGTGTATTGCCGCCCATCCTAGCGGGCTACCTTGTAAACTTAAACAGGATAACCAAAGCACGATTGGTTTTAACCCCCATCGTAATTCGATAGCCCGATGGCTTACATAACGATGTAACCCAACAGCAACACCTAATCCTTCGATGAGTATCCAACCGATTAACACTTCTAAAGCATTGATCCATGTGAAATCAAAAAATATCAAATAAGCAAGTGTGCCAAACCAGGCAACAGCATGAATAGGATACAAGACATAGTAAAGGAAGGAATTTGTTTTAGGCATAGCTTTATTTAAGTAAATATCACACGATGATAAAAATAATCGACTTCTCTACCAGATTTGATAACGTATTGTGGACCGATTGCCAAAAATATATTTTGGAATCAACTGACGAACTCAAAGACAATTATATTAATCTAGATCCGCGTGAGTTTGTTTCTTTTCCGGTTGTAATAATCGATAATAAAGTTGTTTGTTTTAGTGCGTTACAAATCAACGAAGAACGTTGGGGCAAGGGTATTGGAAGATGTAGTACTAGAATGTGGATTCATCCGGATTATAGACATGGATTAACCAAATTTAATGGCGGAAACAAATTTCTTAATACTACTTACTGCTTGCCTTTACAATTAGCAGCCGCTAAACTAAACAACTTAGACTGTGTATTTATTAGTAGAGAACATAACTTATTGGGGTTCGCCGAGTACTCGAAGTTAATCAAGATTAACTGCAACACTGGTTTTTTACTCGAATCTAAAAAATACAATGTGTGCGGTTCATTGGATCCAGTGCCTGATAGTTGTAAACAATGGGTCATGATACATTATTTGACAGATAGTGGCGAAGAATGTTGGAATAGGAATATGAAAAAATATGTTTTACAAGAATAATTGGTTTTCGTGGACGTATGACAACGGTCCGGAGTATGGACCAAAGTTACACCCAACTGCCGAATTTAAAATAATACTTAGAAATACTATCAATCGTCCTTTGAAAAGTTATTATGAGGAATTATTGGAAAACGGTAGAGTTATTAGAGATACATTTTCTGGCCCTCTTGATTTATTGTTTTCGGGCGGGGTAGATAGTGAAATTATTTTAAGAGTCTATAAAGATTTGGGTATACCGATTAATGTTTATATTTTTAAATATGAAAATGGTTATAACCTTCCAGAATATACTCAAGCACTTAAGACTTGTACTGATCTAAATGTTACTCCTAAGATTATAGACTTTAATTTACAAAAGTTTTTTGAAAATGAAGCATACGATATACAACAAAAAGTTTTTGCTGTAGAATCAGGGCGATTGCCACATATGAAGTTAACTGAGTATTGCGATGGCTTACCTATTATAGGTAGTGGTGAACCATATATTAGACGCACAAGTCGAAATATGAATAAAAAATATCCTTGGGTGTTTGAATTAGATGAAAAGTGTCATCACTGGTCGGTATATCATAAGACTATAAATCGTCCTTGTATAACTGATTGGTATGAATATTCACCTGAGCTAATCTTATCTTATTTTAATTTACCTTTTGCACAAAAATTATTAAATGACGAAGTACCAGGAAAATTATCAAATGAATCTACCAAATGTCAGATACACCAAGAGTATTGGCCTGATTTAGACTTGCGACAAAAATTAGTAGGATTTGAAGGCCCGGAACCTGATAAATCTAAACCACTGGTTCAACCGTTTATGCTAGAATTTGGAAAAGAACATATTCGTGGAGTCGTTACCGCAAAGTCCTACACTTTTTCAAAAGAGGAATTATTCAAGCAAATTGGATCATAGTACTTGACAAATACAGCTTGATCTGTTATAATTTAACATAATTTATGATGAATAACACTAAAAATAATTATATTCGTGCTACCGGTAGTGGAAAAACTTGGCAATTAAATATGGATCCATTGCCTACTAGAGTTGATAATTATTTTATCGAAAGTTGCCGAGCTGCGGAAGAAATTTATGATGTTCGACAAGGTAAAGTGCATATTATGTACAGCGGCGGCATTGATAGTGAACATGCGTTAAGTACTTTTTTACATTTAGGCATGGATATTATACCGGTGATTATTAAACTTAATAAAGGCCACAATGATCATGACACTAGCTACGCATTTAAGTTTTGCGAATTAAAAAATATTCAACCATTAGTAATAGATATCGACTTTGATCATTTTGTAAAGTCGGGCAAGATGTTTGAAATACAACAAGTTATAAAAACTTCTATGTTTGCTCGTACATGGTTTGCCTATGCAGCTGAACAATTGCCTGGTACTGTTATTTTTGGCGACGGAGAGCCACATATTATTAAACACCCAACTACAAATGACTGGTATTTTGATATGTACGAATACGAATTTACAGTATCTAATTATTTTCAACTTAAAGGCATTCACGGAACGGCAAATGGCTTTAGTTGCTATCGTCCAGAACAAACTGCATCTTTTTTAATTGATCCTGCAATGAAACAACTTGCAAATAATCAAATGCCAGGATTAACAGAATCATCTACAATCAAGCTCGATGTCTATAATCGATATAGTAAGTATAATTTAGAAGTTAGGCCAAAATATTATGGTTACGAGTATTTGCGAGAAAGTGATTTGGCTCAGGAGGCTAGAAAAGAATTTGCAAAGATTATTGAAGCTGGTAAACAGTGGAACGGAAAATCGTTCAAAGAATATAATACATTAACAAAGGATATTGAGTATGTTTAAAAATGCACCTAATATATTTGCTCATATATCGGCGTTAAAAAATGGACACTTTGTAGTACAAGATGAAATTATTTTTAACAACAATGGTCAATATACTATAAAAAGCAGAGAATGCCCGCATCGCGGATACATTATGCAAGAACCGGGCGATGTTGTAAAAACTGTTGTATGTAAGATGCACGGATTTGCCTGGGACAATGAAGGAAAACCATTAGATAATATAGCTGAACCATGTCGCAATCATTTTTATAAACTTTCGCATCACGGTGAATTAGAAGCAGGCAAGACCGGGGTATTGTTTCATAATTTTAAAGAACAACCAGGTTCTGAGTGGGCTCGAGAATTATCTAAAATAACTGATTTAGAATTTGTTAAGACTGTATCAGGTGAAAGTCCTGGCAGTCGACTATGGATGATGGAACAATTAACAGATGTACTTCATTTCAAACAAAATGGAGTACACCCTAGACAGAGTTTAGAAACTCCAATGGACTTGTTAGAACAAACATTAGAAGAAGGCTGTTCAGTACAGAAAAATACCAATGTAAACGGTGTTGTGGGTTATTGGGTGTTTATATATCCTGGGTATGGCATCGAATTTGAACCAGGTAAATTAACTATTACTAGAATAATACCCAAAGACAACAAAGAAGAATTTGGATTTTACTGGGAAATGCAATTTTATTATTCACCGTGGGTAGATAAAAACGAAAGAGCTGAATGGGAAAAGAATATTGAAACATACTACGAAGATGTAACTGCGGTTGAAAAAATTAAACGCCCTTACTTCCCACTAAAGAAAATGGTTAACAAATTTGAAGAGCAGATGTACGATTGGGGACAGTGGTATATTAAAAATAAAACGAAAGTTTAAATTTCAGATTTAACACCCCATTTAACCTGTTGCCAAACTCGTTCGTGTATGTAATAAACAACTGCGGTAATAAGATTTTTCGTAATTCCTATGTTTAATGCAGTCATAAAGTTACCAATGACGGCCCACTTAGTCAAAGTTCCAACAGTAAAAATCCATACTTTATAGGTAATTGTTTTTACAGCAGTTCGTTTGTTACTTTCTTTATGGTCTACTATGGACCACTGTAACTTAGACCATACATATTCGTGAATATAAAATCCAATAAATGTAGTAGTACTATTGGCTATTACTACAAATAGTGCAGTTTCTTTACTACCTGTAAAAAATAATGCAGTAAAATATCCTACAGTCATTGCTAATATTTTAAAGGTAACTGCCTTGGCAAATATTCTTTTTTGTGTATCCATTATTTAAAAGTTCCAATATAGTAAAGAGGAGAAATACAAATTCTTTGTTTTAACAACCCACTAAATGCGTTTGTATGAACATTTTTAGTCCACTCATCAAAATAATATTGCCAACGATCAATCCATGGCTGTATTTCTTTGACTTTGAGATAGTACTTATCGCGTTCTCTAGCAACTGAATTAAATTCGTTGGCTCTTCCAGCTTGAAATTTTGTATGATCCCAGGTTGAATAAATCATTTGTTTTTGTATGGTTATCATTTCCTGAGTTCTGTATGAATTTACTTTTTTTTGATTTTCTGCTTCGATTAAGTATCTTTGATCGGTGTGTTTTTGAAAATAATCAAACAAACGATACGCCTGCTCAAATGGCAGTTCAGGCATGTCTATTGCCCAATAAAATAATTCATTGTTTACATCAACCCCTTCTAATTTGTCAAGTACTACAGATGACCCGTCAGTAAATATCATAGAACAAGTATTGCCTATTTTAAGAATACTTGGTTTGTCTATGCCAAAAATGTTAGCAACTGATTTTCCTTTATGCAATAATTCTTTCTGATTATTTGAATATGCTTTTCTACGGAGTAATTCAAAGAGAGAAACATATTGCCCAGCATTGATAAAAGTATCATCGTTAACTACTTCCTCAATAGGTGTTTTAAACATATCTGAAACTGTAATTTTAATTTCTGGATGATTTGTTGCCAGCCATTGTAGTACTGGTTTAGTAACATAATCCCATTCTGAAAAAATATTCTCGGCACCTTTTATGTAAGTGTTTGGTGTATAGATTTTTGATTCAATTTCTTCACTACGAAAGGTACAGATTTCATCTAATTTAATACCATTGTTAATAAAAGTCATTAGTATGTTGTGACTATCCGATCCACCTGAATAGTGTAAAATTAAATAATCATACTTGTCGCGTAGTTGTTGAGCACGGGCCGCATACAGTTTATCTAAATTAGTAGTACCTAGCTTGTCCTTATGAGTACTAGCAAAGTTAGCCCATAAGTCGTCATGGAATATCCATTTTAACGGTTCTTTAAATTTTGTCGCATGAAGTAGGGCCTGAGACTTACTAGTAAAATTAAAATCTCCAACAGTATAATACCCTAATGTAGTTTCTTGAAAAATAAAATATCTCCGTTAGATAATTGATACTGGAAGGCCAAATTTATAAGTTTCGCCAATCTTGTAATATTTCATACTTAGATTAAACTTTATTGGCAAATTAGTTTTATGATCAGTAGTGTAATATTTCTGATCTATACCGTTGAAAAATAACTTAAAATCAGATTTCATCATTTGCCAGGTAGCGGTATCTTTGTGAAGTTTTTCAAACCAAGCATCATGTTGTGCAAAAAATGCCGTGGTAGGTTTTTTTGCTTGGAATACTTTTTTATCCAACATTGGATATATAGCCGGTACTATACCTCTTTCAAAAAATCCTGCTTCCCAGTTTGGATCAGTTTCCCAACGCCAACCTTTGCTAATTTTTGGAATTATATTTTTACTATTGTATATCATATTATTATACAAATGTAAATTTTCAGCACGACTAATATAACGAGCTGTTACATGGGCTTGTTTAACCATGAGCCTTGGTAAATCACCGTTGTAATAAAATAATTCAACAGATGCCATTGGATGGTCTAATGCTGGAAAACCGTTGTTAACTAAAATATCTCTAAATAACACATAATAAGAATTTTTATGTTCTACAAGGCATGGTTTATCTAAACCATACAAGAAACAAATTCGTTTACCACTATCGGCAATTTTCTTTAAATGATTATATTCATCTCGTTCTAAACGATAGCGAGCGGCAAAAGTAGGATGAATGTAACTGCCTGATTTCCACAGCCATTCATCGGTTTTGTATTCAAGCATATCTTCAAAGTAATCGTGTATAGTTACTTTTACTGTAGGATGCTTAATAGCTATTTCTTTTAATTCTGGCAGTTGTGCTAATCTTGTTTCGCTAATTGTGTTTTCTGCTCGAGTATCGTTAGTATCTTGCCAATTTTTGAGACCTGATACTGGTGCGCCGGCTACTATTTCATCTAAATATATATTATTTTTTAAAAAACTATATACCATATTAGTGCTATCGGCTCCGCCACTAAAAAAAGCTACTATGTAATCGTACTTGTCTCTTAATTGTTGTGCTCGTTGTCGATATAATTCATCTAAACTATCAGTAGGCTCATCTGTCCAGTCCGTGGCTTTATAAACATCGTCGTGAAAATACCAGTCTATATTGGCTTTAGTTTTATTAGCCTCGTATATAGCAGCTACTTTTTCTAAAATTATTTGGCCGTTAACTGTATAGTATCCGGTATTAAATGACATTATTTTTTAATTAGTTTGGCAGCAATTATACAACTTAACAGTGATAAAACTAAACCATATGACACAAAATACATATCATATGTTGGATTTTTTAATAATCTACCCATCCAAGAAATATATAATGCGCCGCTAATAGTTACAATACTGCCATAAAATACAACAACTTCTTTCATTTTTATCTGATAAATTTGAAAAACCATTGGAATAAACATACTAGCACGAACTGCGCTCATAAACATAAAAATTGACCATACTTCAACTTTACTCCAACTTATTAACCAAGCTATTAAAAAGAATACTACCATAATAATACGAACACTAGTAGTATCTTCTTTTTTAATCCATTCTCTACTAATAAGACTACCGATGTAATTTAAGCAACTGTCTATTACGGTACTAGTTTGTCCAATTAATAACACACCAAATGCTGTAATTGCCAGTGGTCCATATAAATCCATAATTCCAACTAAACTACTTAATTCAGGCGCCTTAAGTTCTAAAGCATGGGCTTGTGCGTATAGTCCAAAGGAACCTAACGCAAATACCATGGCCGAAAATAAAAAGAAAGCAATAATATAGCTAGGCCAGATATTTTCTTTAGGCATACTAAATGATTTTTGCCAGAATGCTCCGTGACTTGCTGAACCTAGTAATATACCACCTAAGTAAGCTAACCCAAATGTAGTTAAAAATTTATCGTTGAATACTGTAGTAAGATTATTTTTGCCAAATACGGAATAATCAAAACCACCTTTAAGCATTCCAAACAACATAATTCCTAAAAACAAGAACCATAAAGTGGTTTGCACAACTCCAGTGTAAATGCTTGTGCGGATACCGCCTTTTGCTGTAAACGCCAATGTAATTAATCCAACAGTTAAACTAGCATATATTGGATCAACAACTGCGCCTACACCGGCAAACGCAAAAAATTTGTTAATAGCAGTAAACGCTAACAATATACCCGCTAGTGAAACAATAGTAAATGAAATTTGATAAAAAATACTAACACGACGACTAAAATTAGTTTTAATATACTCGGTCAACGAATAGCCATCGGGGTATAAATTACGAATACGATATGTTAATGCGGCTGTAATAATTAAACAAAATGCGTTAGGTAATACAAACCATATTAGTCCAATAATTCCCCAATTATACGCTGCAGCTGGGGCAATAAACAATGCTATAGCCCAAAACCAATGACTATTAATAGCCATAGCCGACGATACAAGTTTAAGAGATCTATTTGCGTATAAAAAGTTAGTGGGCGTATTTGCCCAAACTTTACCTACATAAAAAAAATATACAAAAAAAGAAAATAAAAATACTAAAGAAATTTCAAAAATCATTGCGCACCTTTAAATTATAATGTATATATCCTATAATAGCCTACACTACAAATTTTAAAGATGTTGAATTTTTAATTTACGATATAGTTTCGTTAAGAGTAGAAGTAATGCCATTGGCTTTATTGTATGCTACTCTAGCTACTTGCTCTGGTAGTTTAGCACGGGCTGACATCCAATTAGCATAATTTTCTACAGTATCAAAAATGATTGCTGCCTGTCTAGTATCTGAAGTAGGATTTGTTGTTGTTTGACTAATAAATCCTGGTTGTGATTTAGTAAATGCGTTGATTGCATCGGTTAATGCTTTATTAGCATCAGAACTTTGAGGGAAAAACTGAACCCCGCTAGGTTTAGTAGAATTAATTGTTAAAGTAACCGCCATGTTAATAACTCCTATTAATATGTTATTTAGTGTAAATCTAACTTAATTTGAATAGTTTTTCAGCATTACGAAAAGCTATATTTTCTATATCTTGTTGAGAAAGCCCGGAAGCGTATAAATCGCTAGTATCTTTCCACTTGTTTAATCCGCTAGGGTCGTGGTGTGGATAATCTGTACTAAACAGTAATCGTTTTGGACCAACATATTCCATTAAAACATTAAAACTAGGCTTCATTTCTATGTCAATAGTAAAATATATATTTTCTTTGATATAACTAAAAGGATGATTTTTACATTTATATAGACTTGGATCACGAGTATAAGACTCTGCTATATTCTTCAAAATTTTGCCTATCATTAGTTGGGCGCCTTCTGTTAGTATTATTTGAAGTTTTGGATGTCGGTCGAATATATTGTCAGATAATAAATCATAAACGCCCATCTCTAATCGACCTACAGGTTTATTATTTGCAATAAGTTTAATGCGTTCTGGTAAAGAATATGCTATATCGTGCTGCATTGAAAAATGCGTGAATATAACAATATCATTCTTTTCACACATATCGTAAAATTCCTCCATACGGTCGATGACTGACCACGGGACATCTCCTTTTGTAGTAGGATCGTACACAGTATAATGTAAGTATGCTACTTTAAAATTATTATCAATAGCCCACTGTAATTCTAACAATGCCATATCCATATCTTGAAATGGCAGTAATGCGACCCCAAAGAATCTGTCTGGATATTGATCTACGATATTTTTAACTACTATATTATAGCTATGGGCCATGGCAGCTCCAAGATTTTTTTCGGTTGAATAGTTAAACCTCATAGCTCGCTCCTGCGGAGCAAGCAATTGCATATCAACTTTCATCTTTGCTAAATCTTTAAATCTTTCGACTATGTTAGTAAGCCCGTATAAATCGCAATGAAGTGTATCTGGTTTGCTGTCGGTTTTGTTTATAATTGGATCTTTAGCATATTGTATATCAAACAATCTACCATCTTTATCAAAAAATAGCTTAGGCAAATCTTGTTTAAGGTTGTCTGGCACAAAGTCAAATATTTCTGGGGGAATAATATGACTGTCACAATCGATTATTTTCATATAATTATTTAGCTACCCATTTTTTATAAGTAGGGACTATTACTCGTTCTACGTAATCAGACTTTCGATTCATATCAACATTGTATCCTTGATTTTTAAAATATTCGTAACGGTTAGCTTTTACAAATCCAACAGTTAGAGCGTCTGATAAATTGCGAAAATCTGTAGTATCGCGATTAACTGCCATGCTAAAAAAGTTAACTAAATTTGCTGTAGGAGCATATTTGTGTAAACTAGGCACATCGTCTATAGAGTCAGCTTGTGCAACTCCTAAAATACGAACCGCTTGTTCTTTTTGTTTAAAGAATCCATACGCATCTGATTGCATATCAACATGACCACCTAACAATGCTGTATAAGCTTCAGAACTTCCTTTAAATCTTATTGCTTGTATATCGTGATGACTATATTTTTTTATTTCTTCAACTAACATATTATGAGATTCACCGGCAACAGCAATATTAATTCGCTGTCTTGGTATGGTCTTGTCAAACAACGCACTCAATGATTTAAATTTACTTTTAGAACTAACACCTATTGCTAGCGGGCTGGACAATACTGGTCCAACGAATCTTAATTTATCAATAAAATTATTTTCAGGATTGACTATAGCTTCAAATAGTATTTGCCCGCCTGAAATTCCCAAAGCTATTTTAGCAGAAGGTGGTTGAGCAAAAAAACTTTTTAAGGCAATGACACCATTTGCTCCTGGTTTATTTTCTACTATAAATTTAAAATCAGTATTAGCTTCGGCATCGGCAGTAAGAATTCTAATAATAGTATCGGTTCCGCCCGGACCGTAGCCTACGGTAACAGTTACTTCGTTAGGAGCAGCTAAAACGGATGTAGTTAAAAATAGTAATGCTAAAAGTATTTTTTTCATACTATTACTTATTTTGTTGCTTGAGTTGCCATAAAAAAGCCCTCATTATGAGGGCTTTGATGTTATTACTAATGTTGTTTAAGCATTTTTGATACGATTAACCAAATTATCGGAAAAGTATGTAGTATACTTGTCGTAGATTGGAGTCATCATAGATTTGAATTTAGCAACTTCTGCATCGTCCCACTTAATAACATTAACACCGTTGGCACGGCACTCTGCTTCAACACGAACAGCATCTTCGACACTTTCGACACGCTCAATCTTAGCACTAGCTACCCCAGCGGCTTTCATAGCGGCTTGTTGTTCTTCTGTTAATGTATTCCAAAACTCGCGATTAACAATAATACTAGTACAAGAAATATTGTGCTCCATATCATTGATGAATGGTAATGCTTTGTCGTTGTTTAATGGATAGTAACGTGTGTAAGTACACTCGCCAGCTTCTACTTCACCGGACAATGTGCGTTCTGTTAATTCTTCAACTGGGAAGAATGTAGTTTCAGCACCTAACGCATCAAATGTGTCTTTGATAACTGGTCCACTACTAACACGGAACTTAACACCTTTAAAATCTTCTACACTAGCAATAGCTTTAGTAGCAGGAATAGTTCTATAACCACCGCTGTATGTAAATGCCAATGCCTTAATCTTTTCGCCACCTTCGGACTCTAATTTGCCTAAAAGTTCAGCACCAATTTCGCCATCAAACACACGAGCTGCATGGTCATGGTCTTTAAACAAGAATGGCATATCGATAACATTCAATGTGCGGGAATAACGATCCGCTAACCATGTTGTGTATAATTGACTTACTTGAATCTTGCCAGCTTCCATTAAATCTAATACATCTTTTTTGCCGACTGGAACGCCATTGTTGTACTTTTCACTGTATTCAGTGTCAGTAAGTACTTCAATTTCAATTTGTCCTGGTACACGCTCTTCCAAAGCATCTTTGAAAAATTTAGCAGCACGGATGAACAAATATGCTGGATCGTGGGCAATAACCCAGGTAATTTTTTTAGTTTGACTCATTTTATCTCCTTTAGATAATACAGTATTATTTAGCCTTTGCAAATAATTATATCCCTAAATTTGGGATGGTTTTATGTACAATTCTTTAAATTTTTCTAAACTACCTATAACATAGGAGTTACGATAGTTTATAAAACCATTTTTATTACCCTTAGGAAACAGATATTTGGGGTTTATGGACTTGTAAAAATTTTCAAAATCGCTAATTACTAATTGATTTATTCTAGTATCTTTGTGCAAATCGTGAAACCAATTATCATGATCCGCCATGAAGAAGTCCTTAGATTTTTTAGCTTGGAACACCTTAGTCATATCTAAATCTGGGTATATAATAGGAACAATAGCCCGTTGGTAGGAGCTGTTTTCGTATTGTGCCTTAACTTCTGGCGGACTATCGTGATTAAACATAAGACCTTTTATGTATTCATATCTTGGTTGCAAATGAATAGCTTTAATAATTTCGTGAGATTGTTTTATTAATATTTCAGGCATAGTAGGAGTTGAATAAAACAATACAATGTCCGCATTATCATAGAAATCTTCAAATGGTTGCCTTGGTACATTTACTCCCACATCATAAATTGTACTTATAAAGTGACCCTTGATAAGTTGTACTTGAGGTTTTTCTGATCCATATATGATAGCAATTTTTTTACCTTGATCCGCTAGAGCCTTGAGGTGTTTTAGCTTATCAAGTCTATACCTGGCGGCCGTAGTTGGGTGTACAAAATCAGAAGATTTCATGATCCACTCGTCCGTTTTAAACTCTAACATATTTTCAAAAAAGTCATTAATTGAAATTTTTATCTCGGGATGATTTTGCGAAACTGTTTGTAACGCTGGCATTGTAGTAAGTAACCATTCGCTTGCGTTATTAGCAGAATTTGTATCTAGGCTTGCTTTGAAATCACGCAAACCTGATAAAGGAATACCTGCTACAATTTCATCTATCTTAATGTTATTGTTTAAAAAAGAATACAGTACATTTGTACTATCTGCCCCGCCGCTGAACATAATTACTACATAATCGTATTCATCTCTAATCTGTTGAGCTCTAATTTTAAAAAGTTCGCGCAAAGATAATGTAGGTTCGATGCGCCAATCGACTTTTCTAAATTTATCTTGATGAAAATCCCAACTAATATCAGCACTTGTATGATTAGCTTCCAAGATAGCTTCTATCTTGTCAAAGAATATTTTTTCATTTACTTTATAGGATCCTAAATAGTCTTTCATGTAGTGAACTCCATAAATTTTGTATAATGTCCTATGTTATATCTTTGTCGAAATGTTATAAAGCTATTTTTGTTTAAACCAAGATACTTTGGGTGTATGTTTTTATAAAATAGTTTGAAATCACTTTCGACCATCTGATGTATGTGTGTTCCTTTGTGTAGGATATTAAACCAATCGTGTTGAGGCGACAAAAATGATATAGCTGATTTTTGACATTGAAATACATTATCATATGTTGTAGGATATATAGCTGGCACAATGCTTCTTTGGTAATCACCTTTGACAGTACCTGCTTCTTGAATTCGGTCTTCATGCCATAATTTAACACCGCCCATTTGCTTAACTAAATCAGTTAACCATAAGTTTTCTTTTTTATGAATGAACTTTGCTACAGCGTGGCTTTGTTTTACTAACATTTCTGGCAGTTCAGGTCCCCAGTAAAATATTACTCGACTAACATTAGGATAATCCTTATCAAAAGGTTGAACTGCGTTATTAACACCTAAATCTGTAATAAGTGTACATAGACTACCATCGTTGTTATATCTTATTATAGGTTTATCGATACCCCATACTATAGCAATGCGTTTTCCTTGTTCTGCTAAATCTTTAAGATGTTTAAATTTATTTAGATCTCCTTTAGCATTAATTACAGGATTGACCCAGTCTAAACATTCATATAACCATTTATCTGTTTGATATTTGGTAATATCTTCAAAGTAATCATTAATAGTAATTTTTATATTTGGAAAACTAGTTGCAATTTCGTTTAGCAACGGAAATAGCGCATATTTTGTTTCGCTAATAGTGTTACTAACTGAAGTATCTTTATCGTTCCAGTTCCAGTTATTCAACCCTGACATTGGGGCAGAACCAATAATTTCATCTATATGTATGTTATTATTTAGAAAAGTTTTTACAACATTAGTACTATCGGCACCACCACTACACATGATGATAACATAATCATAATCATTTCGAATTTGTTGAGCTCTGATTTTGTAAAGAGCATCCAATGAAAGTGAAGGTTCCTCCTGCCAATTAATACGATTGAATGTATCGCAATGAAAGTCCCAAGTGACATCTGATAAGTTTGTTTGCGCCTCTAGTATTGCTTGAATTTTATTGGTAAATTTTTTACCATTAGCACTATAATATCCTAGGTCAGCTGTCATGTCTGGTTAATCTAATAAAACAATATTTAGCGCATGGTCTGTTAGCAACAAATTAAACTGCTCTTGCAACCATTCGGTATTGTTTATATTAGCCAACACTTCTGTGTTATCAGTATTATCCTGCCCAAACTTTTTACCAGCTAGAGCTCCTTTAATTGCCCAATCTCCAAACGGTTTATCATTGCCTACAGAACACCATATCTCTAAACGCTTTTTGCTTTCTCGGTTTAGTTGTCGTTTTAATATGCCGCTAGCTAGTTTAGCGCATTCTCTAAATGCACTCCTGAATGTGTTAAATGCGTCTGTGTTAAATTCGGTAGTGTTACTTACTTGTGACATAACTTTAAATTTACTACTAATACTAGTAGTCATATCTGTACTCGATGGATCAACAGATAGCGTTAACTCTTTAGGTAATAATTTTACACCACCATATCCATATTCTAATCCATTTACTGGATTTTGACTACGCCATACATGAACGCAATCTCTATCAAATATTCCAGGTTGATAGTCAAAGCTCCAATCATCATTTAAATAAGCATCTCCGTCTACTACATAAAACATATCAGCGGCAACTAATTCGGCAGCACATTTATGGGCATTAACTATTCCCTTAACTCCGTTTACACGAAATGCTTTTGGCGATTTTTCTAAAACTCTTTGCCAGTTTTCTTCTGCGTTAGGTTCGTTGTAACTTATAAACACTACATCTAATGGGGGTAAATTAACTTTAATATTACCAACAATCTTAGTACCTTTTGGTTTAGCGGGCGAAATTTTGGCTGCCCACACATCTTTAACTTCGTTACTTAACTTGCTATCAATCATCCATACATGCTCGTACTCTAACTCGTAATACGGTATATTTTCTAATATTGTATATTCTAAATTAGGCAATTCTGGGTTATATACTATCTTTGGTGACACATACCCCATATCTTTTAATGGCTTTTTGTCTCCACCTCTTAGTTTAACCTTGGCTACCCATACCTTATCTCCGTTTGGCCTAAATTTAGGATCTAAGTACCACACACATTCGTATTTGAAATCTTCATAAGTTATATTAAAATTTTTGTCATATTCTATGTCAGGAATGTCAGGATTACGAATAACTCTAGTATGAACATCGGGAGTAACATATCCCATGTCTTTTAATAATTTAGTACCACCTCCTCTTGTTTTAACTTTAACGGCCCATACTTTGTCACTGTTCGGAGTAAACTTATTATCTAAATACCACACACATTCGTATTTGAAATCATGCCACGCAATATTAAAGTCTATAGGATATTTTAACTCGGGAAGGTCGGGATTATATATTATACGCATATGAACATCTGGAGTAATATGACCCATATCCTTTTCTCCCACCGGTTCACTGTTTTGTAGGCGGCATTTCATAATCCAAATTTTATCTCCATTTGAGAATTTAGGATCTATGTACCATATCATTTCATATCTTAAATCATATAAATCATTAATATCTGGTGTATTAAATTTAATATTAATATCGACATCGGGATTATATTCCCACTCAAGCTCAAGGTCAACTTCAAAATATTTCTGTTCAATAATCCAGTTTTTTGTAAAATGTTTGGCGATCCAGATTCCATTGTATTTCCAAACAATACATCGATCAGATTTTATAAATGGCAATGATTTTATGTTTTTATAAAATTGAAACCCTTCAAAATCAGGATTGGCTATTATAAATTCATCGTATCCTTGCCCTAAATTATACAACTCTAGGTCAAATGCTTTGGCATCGCCTTTCCATTCAATTGTTTTTATTTTTTTAATAGGAACATAATATGCGTCAATCATATATCTTTAATCCAGTTATAATATTCTTTTAAACCTTTGGTTAAATCAATAGTGGGGTAATATCCAAAATCTGATTTCGCTCGCATAATATTTAACTGACCTCGAATAGGAAAGTTAAAATCTCGCTTATCAACACGCACTGATCCTTTGCCAACTATGTCGACAACTAGATTGGCAGCTTCTAAAAGTGTATAAGATTTACCGCGAGCTATGTTGTAAGTAGTGTTTGATGTATTGTCACTTATAGCGGCTAAAGCTATCCCCATGGCAGCGTCATCGATATAAGTAAAATCTAAAGAATCGTTAACACCATTAACAGTTAATATATCATCACGCATAGCGGCAGTTAAAAATTTACTAATTACTCTATCTTCAACGTCGTGTGGACCATAAACAGCACTAGGTCGAATAATAGTATAATCTAAATCATATTGTCTATTATAATCTTGAACTAACATTTCTCCGGCAAATTTTAATATGCCGTATTGACCAAAAGGCTTACAATCAGAACTTTCGTCAATGCCATCGCACAAATCTTGTTTGTTAAAATTTCCATAAACCATGCTAGAACTAACATACACAAACTTTTTAACATTATGTTTTACGCTAAGTTCTAATAAGTTAAGTAATCCTTCGATCATTACTCTACTTCCTGCAGCAGGATTTTTATTTACAATTTTTTGTCTGGGAAAACTAGCAAGATGTATAACAACATCAACTCCCTCAAATATACTATCGTCAAAAGGTTTTTCAATACTAGCAATACAAATATCGCGAGTTTTTATTCTACATAAACGTTCAAGCATTATATAATCTAATTCTGCTTTGGGAATAATATCGTAGTCAGTTTTATTATCAATAATAGCACATTCATGCCGAAAACTTTCAAGTACACGAACTACATTGTGGCCTATAAAGCCCAGCCCACCAGTTACTAAGATTTTTGCCATTTAAGTGCCCAAAAAGTTTGATCCTGTTCGTTGAGTCGAGCAATTACATAATATGTATGACCAAACGTGTACGGATTAATTACTCGATGCCAAAAAGGAGTTTCTATAGCATGTTCCATAACCCATTGCCCTACTTCTGAATTTTGCCACTCAGATAATGGCTGGGCGGCGTAGATATCTGGATCCTCAACATCACCCATATTAAATTCGTGAACTTTAACATCAGAAAATTTAACTGCTTTATCATTGATGAGTTTCCACTCGGGTGCTTTAAATAATTTTTCTGCTGTTGATGAACGAGTTGAAGGGCGGATTCCCATAGTACATTGTAACAAAACTTTAGGTCTTTTACAACCTAAAGTTTTCCCAATATCTTATCAGTTTCTGGTTGAACTAGTGCTGCTACACTTTTAATATCAACTACAAAATCAACATCTTTGATTTGATCATCCAATTCCCCAAATGTACGGGTTACCAGTTGCTCAATATCTTCAATTTGTAAACCTTGTTTGATTAACGTGTGTAAGTTGATGGTGCGTTGTTTGCCATCAGTTAATTTAATTACAATTTTTTTAATACACTCCAGTGGAACATCTGTTTTATTTACTTCTTTAACAATAATTTCCCACTGGTCCAACAATTCATCAATTGGCTGCATCACTCACCGCAGACTTGGCTGGACGACCACGACGTCTAGGAGCTTCTACTACCGGAGGAGTCCAAGTAGCTTCACTTGGTGTTACACCTGGTACCATACGTTCAGCATCTTTCTTCATGCGTGAGGCTTCTGCAATCATAGCATTAGCTTCTTGTTCCATGCGTTTAGCTTGTGTTACCATGTTGGCGGCAATCTGACGGTCATTTAATACACCGTCTTGGGGTGCTATAAGTGGGTTAGGTGCTTGGAAACGAGATTCAGCAGATTGTTGTTTAGCAAGTTGTTCTTCTTTATAGCGAGCTTCGGCAGCACGTTTAACGGAAGGATCAACCATGCCACGACTAGCTTCGTTTTCTTCCATTTTTTTACGAGCTTCTTCGCCTTGATTCATTTCGTTAATTAATTTATTAAGTTCATCTAAACGGACGTTGGCATTAGTGGTGGGTGTCATAATAACATCGGCACAACGAATTTTCTTAATCATGCGCTCGCTGTGTAGTGTTTCGAGAATAGGACGACCATCCGGAAGTAATGAACGATGTAACGCATCGGCCAGTTGATTAGCTTCTTGGCCAACAGGACTTTCTACAACTTTCTGAATAGCATCTTGCCATGCAGCATTGAGTACTTCGGGATAAATTACCAAACACATATGAGTGTCGCCCGGAACTTCACGATATAGTACTAATACTTTACGGTCATTATTTCTACCTACGTGTTTCATCATTTGTGCCATGTTAATCTCCTTGGGTCATGTCACTGGGTAATGAATCATCAGTGGCGTTTGGCGTTTCTCCATTTTCGGAAGTAGCGGCTGCCGCTTGGGCTTGTTCCACAACCGTGTTTAGAAAAGTTGTAAGTTTGTCAAAGACAATTCCAACTTGTGTTAATTCAGCACCGCGAAATGCTCCGCGTTGTGCTGCAAGATCTACTATACCACGAAGAGCATCGAGATCAGCTACAGTAATTTGAGTTTGAGTAGTATTTTCCATACAGATATTTAATATAAATTATTCGACGGCAAAAATAAAATACCCCTATTTTTGGGGTATTTTGGATAAGTTGACTGCTAGTTTTACTTGTTTAGTGCTAAATTTAACCAAATTAACCCAGCACTAATCGATGCTCCGATATAATCGCCGCGGCCGAGTTCATTTAATAGGCACTCCTATAATAAGTTTGATTAAAACAACACTTAATACAAAAATAGCTAACCAAACTGAAATAAATATTCCTAGTAAAGAACCAGCTTCAATAAATTTATCTAAATTATTCATTGGTTAGTTTCCTCTTCGTAATATGCATGTTGCCCAAATGGTGGTTCAATTGTTTTACTTCCATGAATAATAAACACAGTATCACAATAGTTTTCATCACCCCAACTACCGGCCGGGTAGCCATCTGTAAACATAATATGACGTTTAGGTTCAATATCATTTGCTTTGAAATATTCAAATACACAATCAAAGTCAGTGCCACCGCCACCTTCGACTTCGTAAGTGCTGATATCTTCTAAGTTTTCGCTGTCAAACTGCTGAGCATTATAAACGGCCGTGTCAAATGTTAATACGTGAATACGATATGCCGGAAATTGTTCCATAATACCACCTACTTCGGATAAAAAGTCTTTAAGCATCTTAGCACTAATACTGCCCGAAGCGTCTAATGACACCGCAATATCAATCATTGGATCTAAATTCATGCCAGGCATGACAGCATCCATATGCCAACCTTTTCGACTGCTACGCATCCAAGTAAAGTCAGATTTAATAGTAGATTCAAGTTGCATACGCAAAAGTTCACGCCAATTCATTTTAGGCGCAGTCATGTCTTGAATAATACGTCTTACTCCTAATGGTAAATTGCCAGCACCATCGGATGCGGCCGCTGCGGCTAGTACAGCTTCTTTAATTTCGTCACGAATAGCGTCTTTTTCTGCTTGTGTTAGTTTAGGTTTTCCGCCACCACTACCGTCTTTTTTGTCCCCTTCGTCGCTTGCTTCACCATCTCCGTCACCGTCTAAATGCTGGTCTAGCATTTTGTCTACTAAATCGCTGATGTTAATCTTTTCTGCGTTTTCATACAATATGTCGTAGACTTCTTCGCCACATAATCCATCATACTTTGAATCATACAAACAAGGTACAGTGGTAATCTTTTCACCAACTCTATGTTTGATTAGGTCTGAATTTACACAATAGTCAACGGCAATATTCCAAAGTTGAGCATGGCGATCACCTCGACGTCCCATATGATCATATACACAATGCAATACTTCATGCCCAAACAAAAATTCTACTTCTTTTGGACGAAGCATTTCGATAAAACGGCTATTATAATAAAAATTACGCCCGTCTGTGGCGGCAGTAGGACACCATTCATCCGCATTAACCAACTTGAGACGAGTAGCCAAATTACCAAAAAAGCTGGCGCGAAGCAATAATCCCACACGAGCAGTAATCAATTTTTCACGAACAATGGCATCTAATTTGGTATCTGTTGGACCACACAAGTCTTTAAATTTATCTGACTCTTTAGTGTTTGCCGTAGTGCCTGCTGTGCTCATTAGTGTGTCCTTTATTATTAACTATACTACTATTATAGCATTAACTGAATTTAGTGTCAACCTGTCAAATTCAAGTATTTAAGCACAAAAAAGCTCTGTTCGGCCTCGCTATAAAAATCTAAATGGATTTCGGGACTGTAATAATAACGTCCTTTCAAGTCTACAAATTCCTTACTATAGTCTGCTTGCTTTAACCCTTGATGATGCCTTACTGTGAATCCTAACTCGCGTTTTAGCCGCCAAGAAATTGTAAAGATATTTGGGCCATAATCTTTTTTAATTCGATCTCGTACAGGTTCCCATTCGTAAGGCTCCTCAAATATGATTAAATTATGTTTAATTTTAATCTTCAAGGGGTAGACCTTTTACAGTATCAATGGCACTTCTGGCATATTTACTAATTTTGCCACCCTTGTCCATACGTTCAATATCTTCTAATGCTGTCATCATAATCTCTGACTCTTCGGCCATTTTATAAACACGGTTGCGTAGATTACTAGAATCTATCCAAGATCCTACAGCACTAACTAACCTAGCAACAAGATAACTCCAATCTATCATTTGACCCACACTAAAGCAAACGCTGTAGCTTCCGCTGGCTCTTGAAAATACAAATAGCCATCTCGATACTGAACATCCTTTTTACAATACTTCATAATCCATTCATACTCAAGAGTACCTTCGTCAACTTCTCCAAAATATTCATATTTAACTGGGCGATATTTTACTCTAACCCATCCGCGAGTAGCTATCAAATTCTTTAGCATCGGCTCGCCGTATTTTTGATTAAATTTCATTTGCCACTATGCTTTAACATAAAAATAAGATACTTTTGCTCGTCAAGGATTTCATTTTCTAAACTCATTTCACCCCCTGGAGTTAATTTTAGTTTAACACCGTATTCATTTTTTAACCAGGAATAAAAATCTATTTGTTTATATATTTGTAAATTATCAAACTCACGTTTGGCTGAAACAATTTGCATCCAAATAGTTTTACTATCACCTATAATAGTATCTAACCTTGCAGCATGAGTATTATATAAGTCTTTGCTCATAGACTCATTTTTAATCTAAACAACATAGCGTGTTGATCCGAATCAAATAATACAGTCATTTCTGCTAATGGGTCGTCTTCGCTATATGCTTCTATATCATCTATCCATAACTGATGCCAGCCTGGACTACTACGAACTAGCTCAAATGCTCTGTCGTATGCTTCGTTACTATAAACAATAAATTTAACTTCTGTCAACTCCATTTTAACATAAACCAAGTGTAATCTTCATCGCAATCAAAGATATAATATACCGTATTAAGAGCTCCTCGCGGACTGCTAGGATCAACTCTGTATCTAAATACTTCACGACAACGCTGTCCGTATTGTTTTGGTGTTTCCAAATGTTCAACAGGTAAGGTACGCTTGGCATTCCAGAATGCACGATTAAATCTATCATCTAGTACATTAACTCTAATCATGCCCACCTCAACATAAACATAAGATGATCTTGTTCGTCTACAAATTCAAAAACACCTTCAGATACATACCACCATCCTCGATAATTATTAAGATGTTCTTCACACCAGCGGATACACGGTGCCCAGGAACGGTCTTGGGTGTCTTGTGTGGCCGGCAAAGGCACTGAAGCCACATGTCTTTTATGTATTTCGTTCATTATGCCCACCTTAATAAAAACGACATGCGATCTCTGTCAGTTTCAAAACTAATAATCATGCCAAAAATATGGTGGATACCGCGAGGCAAATTAGTAGCCATCCATTCGTGTATAACATATTCATTATCTTGCCACCATTGTTGATCAATAATTATGAGACCAGGTTGAAAATCGCCGTTAGTAATTTCAAATCTACCCTTAGACAAATTAGCTTGCGGATCTACCCGAGTGATCATTTACCATGCCTCATCGTATGCTCTATAAATGTTCTTAGCCTTGAGCTTAATTAGTGTAAACTCCTTAGGGCATACTTGAAACCTACGAGCCTCCCACTCTGGCTTAACCAAGTAAACTCCGTTGGAATTTTCTAACCATACTCTAATGCTATTGGCCACAAATTCATCGTGTACTTTAAAGTTCATTTGCCCACCTTCTGCAGGGCTACAGTTAGGCATACACCAGTAATGCCACTCTTGTTCAAAGGCTTTTTTAGTTCTCGGATCTAATTCGTAGTAGTAATTCATGCTAGTATTTCCTGCCCGTATTTAAGTTTAAACCAAGATAATTCTTCATCTCCTTGGATATAAATTACATAAGTTTGATACACAATATGATAAGCCCAATGATTGTTCGTTATTGGTTGATTATGGTCAATGTTCGTGCTGTATCCATAGGTTCGATTAAACCACTGTCTAGCAGTATGAAAGTTAAGCATGCCTTTAACTTCAATACCGTATTTAAAATATGATTGTTCAATCGTTTCGTGTATGCTATATTTCATAAAAAGTTGGAGGGCGGTGCGAACACAGCCCTGTGTACAACTACTACACCACCCCCCGTAAGCTAATTAGGCTGAAGCTGATAAGATATATTTTCCGTAGCGTTTGTGAAAATCGTCGAAGTTCTTGAGTTTGGTTGGTTGGAAGGGGAGGTTGTAAACCGTTAAAGCTATGCGGGCACCCATAACTACTAACTCAGTTTCAAAGTTTTTCATCATATAAGCAAAAAAACAGTCAGCCATAGCGTGGAAGTCTTTATCAGCTACTTTCTTTTCTACGGCATCTTTAAGTTCATAACACATAGAAATTACTAGTGAATACATTGCTGAAACTTCTTTAACATCGAGGGTAGTTACTTTGCCTGATAAAATATCTTCTGGTTTGGGCATACGGCCAGAAATTTTACGGTGCGCTCCAAATTTAATAGCAAGTCCTTCACCAATAGTACCTGAAATTAAATTGGTAATAGTTTCATCGTCACCATCTTCATCTGATAATATTTCACTTACAAAGGACCAAGATCTTGGCGTAGCAAAAGCACGACTTGATGATTTTGGATCAAAGTCGTATAAGTCTTGCTTATTAGAACCTAAGTAACCAATAACATCCTTGTGAATATTATTGACAACGGCCCAATCTTGCCAAGATGCAAAATCGCATTTCATTTCCTGATGAATAAAACGATTCGCTAAAGGCGTAGGCATACGATATGTAACACCTTTGTCTGACTCGCGATTTCCTGCGGCAACCATAACTACATTTTTGGGAAGTTTATATTTGCCAATACGGCGATTTAGAATTAGCTGATAAGCCGCAGCTTGTACGGAACCCGCCGCACTATTCATTTCGTCTAAAAATAGTACAACAATAGGATACTGCTCAGATAATTCTTCTGTAGGCAAGTCAATTGGTTCTGCCCAATCCATTTTACCAATTTCTTTATTATAAAACGGAATACCACGAATATCTGTGGGCTCCATTTGACCTAGGCGTAGATCAATCATGTATCCACCTAATTCTCTGGTAATGTCGGCAACTAACTCTGATTTACCAATTCCAGGAGGGCCCCATAAAAATAATGGGCGTTGATGTTTAAACGCTTTTAACAAACTACGACGAGCTTGTACAGATGTTACTTGTCTTGTTTCTGACATGGGCTGTGCTTTCTTTAAAGGTTAATAAAATGTTACTACAAAACAATTATATAGTATTATGTATTTTAAATCAACCTAAAGTTTTATGCTTCGTTTCTTCCATAAAAACATTAAGAGATTGTTGTTCAAATTGGGACAGTTGCTTATAGTATTTTACCATAAGCTCTATTCCTGCCAAAGGATCAGTTTGATTGATTTCTGCAAAAAGATAAATGGTATCACAGGCTGTTTTGAGGTCAATTTGTTTAATCATATTACTATTATAGTAATAAATGATTTTTGAGTCAACCTATTAATAAATACATCGAAATGACAAATCCCTACACCATAATTGAAGATTGCAGCCCGTACTACATAAGATTTACTCATGATGGTATTGATAAAATTGTTGATATATGTAAGCAGGAATTAACTAACATATCTATTGAAAACTTATTTACACATCACAAATGCGGCTCCGAAGTTGCTAATAAAATATTAGATTTAGTGCCAATGTCAACTCAGTTTTCGTTAATGGATGCTCGAGTATCTATATTTGTAACACAACCTGGATATTATTACAGACCACACAAAGATGGGGCTGACCATAGAATAAGTTTGAATTATGCTATACAAATTTTAGACAATGATTGTGTTACAAGTTGGTATAGTGACGAAGATCTTTCAGAATATCGTGTAACAGGATTGATAAACAATACCCCTGGCTGGAAAAATCCATCAAGGGAAGTGGAAGGATTTAATAAGTTTCAACACACGCCAATTAAATCGATGACAGCACAACCTAATGAATGCTTATTATTTAATACTGATATTTTTCATGATTTTGATAACTCAAACTCTCAAAATGTAAGAGCAGTATTGACTTTACGTATTCGTAATCCTGGTATTCATTATTTTGATGATGTGAAAAAAACTTTATTTGGGCTTTAAATTTATGTACAAAATAATTGAAGATTGTAGTCCATACTACATAAAATTTACTTGGGAAGATTTGCAAGATACTATCAATTTTATATCAAATCAGACAATTGATTTAAATAACGGCATTAAAGAAGAATCTTATATCCAATATAATTTTGATATGAAAACAGCAAGCAATATAATTTACAAGTTGCCAATGAAAAATAACTTAACACTTAATTACGACCGTGTTGCTTTGTTTATAACTGATCCAGGCGAAAAATCTTCGATTCATAAAGATGGGGCCGAAACACGATATAGTATTAATATTCCTGTTTCTATTTTGGATAATAAATGCGTAACCGAATGGTTTTCAAATGAATCTTTAAAAGATTTTACACAACGAAATAATGAGTACAGTCGTATAGTAGATGCCGCTAGTCGACCTAATCCCATAAAAACAATGTGTATGAAGTCAAATGAATGTGTATTGTTTAATACAGATATATATCATTCGTGGGATAATAGCAATTCGGCTAACTCGAGAATTATATTAACATTGCGAGATATTGATGTCGCTAATGTTTATTTTGATGATGTTAAAAAAATGTTGTTTGGATTATAATTAGCGGCCACGGCCTGCACTACGAGTTGGAGGTTTCTTAACAGGACCTGCCGAAGGTTTAACTTTTACTTTTTTCTCTACAGTAGTGGTAGAATCACTGCCATCTACATGATGTATACCTTTTTTCTTTGCTAGGGCTTTAGCTATTGTATCTGATAATTTTGACATTTCTCGTTCCTTTTTTTTAACATCTAATTTTTTCATTAACTTTACCCATTCGGGCTTGGTTAATATTTTACCCCAGTTAGTATCTTTACTTTCCTGAGCCATTGGGCGACTAACAGGTCTTCCCGGATCTATGTTTCTTTTGGTTGCCATTAATAACTCTTATCCAGCGAATAACGAACTCGTCTTGCGTGTCTGCCATTGCCCTTATTACGATTTTTGTAAGTAGGAGTTTGACTATGACAGTTAGGACATAAACATTCTAAATTCTCTGGACGATTGTTATCGCTGTTTCCATCCTTATGTTCTAATTCTAATACTATAGGTTTGCCATTCCATTCATTGATACCGCAATGAGCGCATTTACTATTTTGTTGTTCTAATAGATAACGTTTAACACAGAGTTTAGTACCGTTTACTCCGCTGCCAGATTCATTTCCGGCTAACCATGCTTCGATATATTTACTGATTTGATAATCGTTTTGGCATTGAATAGAACAATACAAATTTCTTTTACCATGTCCGAAGTTTGCTTCTTTATTACAATGTATACAGTTATATTTTTTCATATTTTTTTGGTGCCCAGTGAGAGAATCGAACTCCCGATATCCTCATTACAAGTGAGGCGCATTACCACTCTGCTAACTAGGCTTTACTCCTTTACAGCAACGACTCCACCACTGCGGCTTCTTCCACAGATACTTCTTTTACTGCATCGACGAAACCTTTACGTAATTTTAAAATGCGAATACGATTGATAATTTTTGATTTGGTAATACCACGACTTGTCTTTTCTAACAATGTTTTTAACTGGTTAATATTTAATGATCCTAATCTTGTCTTACCAGTTTTAGTAAGATTAGGATTACCCACTCTTAATTTTTGTCCGCCGTTTTTAGTTGCCATGTTTGTTCCTTTATTGTATTTTTACTTATTATTATTAGGTAACATAACAAAATTTTAACGATTTTTAATCCACATCACACGTAAACCGTTGGGAGACATTTGATATATTTTTGGGGTGGATTGAAATTCTTCGCTAATAGAGTCAATCAATTGTTCGGTCGTTTCTGCTGCTGTAACAGGTCTGACCGGAGGTTGTGATACTTCTATTACTAATTTGCCACCAACTTTTAATCGAGATTTAACTTTATCCCAATAGATTGATCTTGGAAAATGCCAGCACCAACTACCCCAAGCAGTAATTAAATCAATATTGTCGGGCCAAATATTATAAGGCCATTTAGCAGAGTCTACAAAAATAAAATTATCGGCGTTAAGTTTGGTTGTATTAATGATGTCATCGCATATTTTCCAAGAATGATAATGCGTGTAATTCTCAGAATATGTAACTTTGGGAGGAATAAACTCTTCGTGATCTATTAAATAAAATTTACCTTGGTTGTTAAGATATTGATATGCCAAAAAGTCAATTATACCCATACCACTACCAATATCAACAACCGTAGGATTCATTGGCAAATTATCATACACACCAAAATGATATAATAAATCCCAGTAGTTTTGATAAAATATATTAGCATTTTCGATTAAGTTATCAGTAGGCTTAAATTGTAATCTATGTGGAGATAAACTTAATTCTGATAAATCTAACAATGCTCTTTGCCGAAGTAGGTATTTTTTGAATAATTCTATATCAGACCAACCTATATTAAATTTTTGATCCAGTGTATTAATTTCTATTTTATTCATAAGTTTATATGGCGGAAGCGGTGAGATTCGAACTCACGATAAGATTACTCCTATGCCGGTTTAGTAGACCAGTGCCTTCAGCCGCTCGGCCACGCTTCCTATACTTTGGCTCCCCGAGGTGGGCTCGAACCACCGACCTGCGGATTAACAGTCCGTCGCTCTACCAACTGAGCTATCAGGGAATATTTTTTACTTCTGCCGCTTAGGACTAATGGCTGTGGATTTTAAGAAATATTCGGCACCATCAATTAATCCTTGCTCAATTTCTTGAATAGCTGTAACACGATTTCCGTGAACATTTTTGATTAATGAAGGTTGACCTTTGTTTAATTCTCTAATACGTTGTGCTGAAATAAAAATTAGTTCATAACGTCCTACTTGACGAGCTGCCGCCTCTGAAGTTCGACCCTCGATACTATGTGGATCATACTTGGATTGTTTTAATCTAGGGATAATTTTATCGCCAGTTAAATTTTGTTGAATCAGTTCCATAATTTACTTTCTTTAGGTTAAGTTATTTAGATAAGTATTGAGTATTTTTAAATGCTTTGAGTATTTCGTATGTACGTTTTTTAGCAGCCATAATTTGGCGTGATATGTATGCTCGTTTTTCAGTTTTAGACCATTGACCAGCTAATGTGCGTTGTAACTCTGTAGCGGTTTGTTGTTTTGGTGGTTTTGCCATGGTAAGCCCTTTCAAGTTATATACATAATACTACAAAATTTGATATTAGTCAAGTATTTTAGTGATTTCTGATAAAGTTTTATCTAATGCCACTGTGACAATTAATCTTGGTACTGAACTTAAAATAACGGCATGGGCGCAATCGGTTTTCACAAAAGCACTGGGAGTTAATAAATTTGAAGTTTGAATAGTTGGGGTTCCTAAATAATCCCAACGTGATATGGGATCATTTCCAGGAATAGATTTACTACAGTACTCTTGCCCAGTAATACTGTGAAATTTTGATTCAATAAGTTTAGAATTTCCATATTCAATATGATCCCACCAAACCATAGGATCTTGGGGATTACCCAATACCATTACATTAAATCTAGTTTTAATTCTATAAGAATTTCCTTGTTTAAATTTTGTATCGATATGGGGATTACTTTTGATATCGTAAGGCATATTACTAATAAATGCGCTAATACCATAGTAATTTGTGTCGCAATTATATTTTGATAAAAACTCAATCAATTCTTTTCCTGCTAAACTATTATGCCATTCAACTTGAGAGTCGTATTGAGTAATATCTAAGTCGTGATAAAATTTTCGATTAAATTTATCTTGATAACGAGCAAGTATCCAATTTTTTGCTTTGGTTGAAAAGTCAAAATTTGTTTTATGAAAAAAGTTCATTTTTTGTATAGAGCATAATATTATTTATTAACACGAATTTTAACCTTTGTAAATTGTATCAACTAAATATTAGCATGGACTTATATAAAACAGTTACTCTTTCAAATATGCCAACGAAAGAAATATTGGCATTAATAAATACACCTGACATACCTGATGAAAAAGTAGGTTTTGTTGGTAGACTTGATGATGATATACAACTTAAAATTTTTGAATTATTGAACATTGACTCTAAAAAATATGATCGATACAATATATTATTAGTTTATTTTCCACCAAAATCTAGTATTGTTATTCATTCAGATAATCGTAGAGATGTTCCAAAAAATACTCAGATAAATCAAACTCTTGTATTACCTTTACAAAACTGTGATAAGTTAAAATGGTTTTGGCACAAAGTAATTAATCCAAACGCTATATTCGATTATGGCGAAAAGAAAAAATTCAATGCTGTACCTAGTATTAAGTTAAAAGATGCTAGACCCTTGAGTGATATTTTTTGTACAACTCCGTTTATATCTAATGTTGCCCAATGGCATAATCTTACTAATACCAGTGATGAAGTTGCTATAGGTATAAGTATTAGGTTATTGCCGTGGAGCAATCAAACAGATTTTTCTTTGCCGCCTATACCAGGCATTTCGTATGAATAGATATTGTGTAGATCTTAGAATAGATCTGCCACTTTTTAATACCCAGCTCTCTCCAATAGAGTTTTTAAAATCTCGCCCCATATGGGCAAATAATATAATCAATAATAAAGAATTGGCAAAACATTCTAAACTTGATATCAATAATGAGTTGCGTCAAGAAGTTAAAGATTTTTTTGACAAATATAATATGTTTATCGAAGTAGTAGAAATATTTTATCTATTTCCTTATGGTTCCATGAGTATTCATAATGATAGAGCAGTACCGGGAGATTTTTCTAAAATAAATTGGGTTTACGGTGGCAAAGATAGTTTAATGAAGTGGTACGAAATAACAAGTGATTCTAATGACACGTTAATATATAATACGCCTATTAATTCGCCATCGCGGCAGTACAAACCATGGGAAGTTAAACTGATACACGAACAAACAGTGGGCCAGCCTAGTTTAGTTCAAGTAGGATGCCCGCATACTGTAGTAAATGGTCCTGAAGAAAGATTTTGTGTCAGCGTAGTATTTAAACATAAGTCAACACGCAATCGAATTGCAATGTCGGATGCATTGGAAGTGTTTAAAGATTATATTAAATAAGAGTATGGAATATACTCGGCCCATTGCTATAACTAACTGGCAAGCGATACAAGACAAGTTTAAAGACAAGGAATCAATTGCTTTTAATAAAAGAAATTTGATATTATCTAAAGAAGAACGAAATTGGATAGCAGAACAAATTTTACCAGATGTTAATGCGTATACAGGTATAGAACATACTGTTACAAATGCAATAATTTTTATCCAGCCATCTAAACTTAAAGGGGTTATTCATGTAGACGGAATAAAACCTGGACGGGAAGGTCACCCAAATTGGGCAGTTAATATTCCTATTACTAATAGCGATGCTGAAATGTACTGGTATGAAGGCACTTATACTTTAAAAACAGAAGACAATCACGGTCTTGCTTATTTAGATATTAACTGGACATACGGCCCCAACGTAGCAAAAACTGTAAAAGTTGATCGCCCAATAATTGTAAATATTGATACACCACATAGTGTAACAAATTTTTCTAATCATCTTAGAATGGTTCTTAGCATAAGATTTAATCCAGATTTAAATTTAAAATAATGAATTATTTATACGAGCAGACACTATCTGCCTTTCAACAAAGATACGGCGGAGGAAATGATAATACTTTCCTGACCAATGAATTTGTGGAAGGTATCATTAAACGAAAGACTGTGAGAAACTTTACCAGTCAAAAAATAGATCCAGCATTAGTAGAAAAGTTATTTGCAGCTGCTCAATCGGCACCTACAAGTTCAATGTTTCAAACTTGGAGTGCCATCGTTATAGAAGATAAACAAAATCGAGAAAAAGTATTTTTCAACAATATTCGTAATCGTGGATTAATGGGGCTAGTTGATCGATATGTAATGAAAAATGGCGAGCAAGTTAACATAGGTCCTGCCGATAGTGTTAACTATTCTTCCGTAATGGGGTGTGACTTGTTTATTGTTTGGTGTGTTGATTTACATCGTGTTGATCAAATATTTTCTGATCCAGAAATTAAATCCATGTATCCACCTGATACTATAGATTTAGCAAACGAAGCATTTCGATATGCAAACTATGAAATTCGATCAATGTGTGACGCAATTATTTCAGCACAAACATTTTGTTTGGCGGCAGAATCTATGGGCTTAGGCACACAATACTGTGGGTCTATTAAATGTATTGATTTATCAGAAAGCCTTAATCTTCCGGGAAGAGTAATGCCACTTTTTGGCATCTGTTTAGGATATCCAGAAAAAGATTTAGATTTTTTAGGCGTGGTTAACACTACAGCAAAAGATGATTATTTAAAACCTAGGTTGCCACAACAAGTGGTTGTGCATCGAGAACAATATCAAAAAGCAGATATAAATATTATTAAACAATATAATCTGCTGATGAGAAAATTTTATCATTACTATGGACTGCTTCGTGCTACAGATTGGATTGAAAGAATAATCGTACGTACTCAATTGAAAGATCCGCAACGATTATATAAAAAATTAATAAACAAATACGATTTTTGGTTTAAATGATTAATATTAATAAATGGCCAGTAGTTATATTCGCTAGTCCTAGAACAGGCAGTACTGCTTTTGGGTTCCATTTGCTTGAATTAAATCCTGAAGTAAGATATTTTAGTGAACCTAATTTTGATTCCAGTGAAATGAAAGAGTTTATTACTTTTACAAACGCCAAGAAAAATAATTATATTTTAAAGTTATTAGGGGGATCGCTTAATCTTTATCCACCTCACATAATTGCTAAAATATTTTCAAATGAAGTTTTTAAAATTAAAATATCTCGTAAAAATGTTGTAGAACAAATAGCAAGCCATTATATAGCTGATCATAGAGGAATATGGCAATATCATAATGCCGATGATAATTACAAAGAGTTAGCAATAAACAATATTGAAATTGAACTTGGATTGCTTAGGCGTAGTATTGCTAGAGTGCATTGGGATAATGATATTATAGATAAAATTTCTTCTGATTTAGAATTTTATTATGAAGATTTATTGGATATTATTTCTCCTACTAAAAAAACCCCTTTGCCAACTAATTATGATTTACTAATTGACACTATTAAAAAACTTATATAGTTCCGGGATCAGTTATATTTAATTGTTTGAATCCCCAAGTTCTTTCGTTACATCCGTTGCATTTGTTACATCTGCCTATTTGATATTTGTCATCAGCGCAACTATGCGTGATATGAAATAATGGTTGTTGTTTAAGTTTAACAATCATGTCTATAATATGACTTTTATTAATTGATTGAAATGGAGTTTTAAATCTAACAGTTTCTCTACTAGGTATTGGCGTCCAGTTTACCATATGTTGTGGCAATTGTTCTATGACACCAGCATAAATTAAATTAAATCCTAACGCAAGTGTTTCATCGACTGCTGACTTTACTTGTTGTTCTTCGGGCAATGTATTGTCGCCAACAATCTGTGGATCTTTAAATGGCAATTGAAATTGTGAATTAATATGTCCAACGACTAAACTACTAAAATATTTTGAACCTTCTTTTCTCATTATAGAAATAGGTAATATTTCGTGTAGATTACCACGTAATTTATTTTCTAATAGTAACAGATAGTAAAGTATTGCGCTGTCCGTACCACCGCTGACCAAAACACCTATTCTAGACTTTTCTTTAGGTAAATTAATTGATACTGTACGCTGGTCATCTATTGGACCACAAATTATATTCATTGTCCGATATTTAGCTAGTGTTAGTTTTGTATATTTTTATTTTGTAATAGACCAGTAATCGTTTGATAAATTTCTATCAGTCACGTAAGAATAAGGCATAGTAAAATAACCTTTTTGGCCCCAGGCCGGACCCCAACTATTGCGAACAATTACTCGTTGAGTAGCATCATCATATCCTACCATCATAACAGCATGACCGCCAACTATTTTTTCAGTTGGAGTTGGCATATTTAATACTCCAGTTTGTGCTACTTCTTCAGATTCAAATCCATCGTAAACTGTAAATCCAAAAACAACGGGATAACCAGACGCTAATACTTGTTTGACATCTGCTATGCCATTGTCACGACTTACTCGAGCATATGTTACAATTTTTCTTAAGGATGCATCATTAAATGCGTTGGCAGCGGGTTTAACTTTAAAGCGATAAGTTTTATAAGGCCATACTGCTTCAGTACAAATACCCAAGGTTTGCAAAGTTTTTACACCATCACTAATTTGTGCGCCTGAATCTTGATTAACAGTACCTTCTATAACACGTTCGTTATAATAAACAAACAATCTACTAAGATTAATAAATTGATTGTGAGTTTCAAATTCTTTATTTTTATTTTCTAAGTATTCCATTGCACCAGTTAACGCATTTGCTGTACAGGAACCTATTTGTCCTTGGTCATAAACTGGAGAACAATAATTTCTAATATCAGCTGATGCTGGCACGGCAGCAGGTGCCATTAATTTAAATGCTGAACAACTATTTACATAGTAATCTCTAGCATCATGAAAGTCGCGTTTCCAATTATATTTAGACATAGTAAACTCCTGGTTATCATATATTTAATTAACCTGGTGATTTCAAATATGTACAGATAACACCAATGTGCCAATTTTTAATTTTTTAAATAAATATTATATAACAAAAGGTACACTATGAACTACGATATTTACATCAACGGACAATTTTGGCAAACTTTATCTTATCCTGCTCCAGTTCCTGTTGGCGTAGTTGCTACTGATATAGACCAAGAAAGAAATAGTGGAGCTTTAAGCAGTTTTGAAGTTCCTAGTGGCGCGTGGGCTGTTACAATTTCACCACAATAATAATTTGGTACCCCCGGGAGGATTCGGACCTCCAGATTCCGCCTTCTTGGAGCGGTGACTTTACCAATTTGTCTACAGGGGTATTGGGGTGCCTTACCAGTATCGATCTGGTACTACCGCTTTCACAGAGCAGGGTGCAGGCCACTACACTAAAGACACCATTGATAGTGCTAGTTTTTTATGTGTCAGGAAAACTAACAAACCCCGCAGCGGCAGCCCATCTCCGGTTTCGCCCTGGCGGATGCTGAATACTCAAAAGAGTCGGAGTCAGCAAAATTAAGCGTAGGGTTTTCATAGTATAATATTTATGCTGTTTAACTCCATTTTAACACAAACATCAAATAATCCTGCTCGCTACGCCATGCCATCATCCAACCATCCTGCGTGTCAAACTGGACCAACCTGGCTCCTGCGGGCCGTAATTCACGATTCATTACCGTAACGGGGACCTGTCCATAATCCACGGCCAAGCCAATACAATAGCGATGAAAGTTATCAAACCAGGCAGGCCAAGCATCGGTATAATAACCGCCAAACTCTTGGCGATTATCCACAATGGGCACACAGTATTCACCTGCAGCCTCAAACGGTAGCATACGGTCAGCAACAGCACTCATTATTTCTCCGCCATGGCTAATACCACAAGGAATCGTTCTGTAGCCGCCAGCCACTCCGTATACGCATCTTGTATAGTTACATTGTCGGCATGATCTTCTTCAATATACATGGCAACAGTATCTGATACATGAGCAACAGATTCGGTTAGAGTTTCTTTATGTTCCCAACCCGGTGCTACCGGTACCCAACTAGATCCATTATATATCTCCATACAACCAAGAGATGTGTTCTGACGCATATCACCTGACACAGGATGATTTATTGACAGCGTAGCGGGTCCGTAAAAGGTAGCCATTATGACCCCCACCGTAATCTAAACCACACTTCATCCCGGGGGTCACGGAATCTAAACTTGAGTGGATTGCCCAACTCACCTGGAGCCCAGCGTGGTGGATAATCCTGTGCTGTGCCAAAATACTTCAAGCACCAATCGTAGCGTTCATCGGCCTTCTCAAATAGTTCCTGTTCACTGATGGGTCTCATCCGCCCCACCGTAGACAATACCACATATAATCTTTTTCACTACGGAAGAACAAGTGGCCTTGTCTACGCCACCAGCGTAGTCCGTGAGTGATATTAACTCCTTTGTATTTCTCCCACAAAGGCTCTCCTTCGCCACCAAATGTTTGCTTACACCATTCCATTCTGGCCCAGGCTTCGGGCATCTTGGCCTTGTATATCTGCTGAGACTCACCGTTTTCTTTGATATAAGTTTTTTTCATCTAAATCCCCCAAATGCCCAGAACACGATGGCAGGTGGCAACAACACCGCAAGAATAGGAACCAGGATGGCAAAAACAGCAATTTCTATCACAAGCCAGCCTAACCTACTTATCACGAGTTCCTCAGCGTATCAATTACGAAATCACTACCTGTGCCATATTCATATCCTTGATCGGGCCATACTACTCTATTCCGCTGTCTGCGATACACAGTCTCAAGCCAGTGCCAGGCTCCGTGCCGATCTCGAACGGGTCGCCACGCGAAATGTGGTTCCCAATCGCCTTCGGGTCCTCTGAATTTAATCACGGCTTAAACTCCATATGTGGTGCTACACAGTTGTCAAATATCTGTGCCATTTGACGATACAAAGATTCTTTTTCTTGATCAGTCATTCCGGATGGAAACGGGTACGGCCCATGCTGACCTGTGTTCCGAACCAGACCAAAATCGTGCCTGTAGGTCATACACATACTGATGACGATATCTTCACGAGTTTTCATCTCAACTCCCGAAAATGTATTTTACACAGGCCGCGATGATAGCAAATCTCATCAGGCCTAGGGTTATGGTGTTGGTCCAGAACTTTATCGTTTCCGCCAACGCATATTGTTCAATTATGTTCATCTTCTTCTTTCACAGTGGGTATATCAGTCCAGTCACACAACTCCCAAACTTCACCCTTGCTCACGCGATATTGTAGCACAGTTTCACGGATGGCAAAGGCAGTTCGCCCACCAATAGTATAGTTGTTGCCTGTCTTGCGATCAAGGTAGCGTAGTTCAATTTTCATTGTCAATCTCCGCCCTACGGTAGGCTATCCAGATTAGGAATATGAGTAATAAGAGTAGGAAGATCATTTCTTTATAGCCTCTCTAATAATTGGTCTAATCATAAACACCCATAGGGCGTGAGCGACCCATCCAACAACGACGCCCCAAACGAATGTGTTCATTATCGTTGCCTCATAATAAAATAGGTTATCACGGAGCCGATGATATAGCCCGCCGCATAAGTCAAGTAGTATTGTAAATATTCCATAATACAACTATTATACTATATCGACTATTTTGTGTCAAATCATTTGGAGGTAAAAAACCACCCAAGTGTGCTTCAGTGAGAGGCAGGGTGGCTGTGTTTTGGGTTTGGTGCTATGCTTCACTTGCCCTGTGCTTTCTTCTTGTCAGCACGGATACGATCTCGTTCTGCCTTGTCAGTTGGCATACCGTGACCTTGATAGCCTGTGTGACCATAATCACCTTTTTTTGGCCCTGTCCATTTGACTGGTTCAGCATCTTTGTTTTTTGGGTCATCGATTCTGGGCAAATCCTTTTGTAGTCGACTGATTAAGTCCTTTTGGCTAATGGCTTCCGCCACACCTTTGTCTTTCTTAACTTGAATCTTGGCTTTAGGTTCAGTAATGTTGAACTCATTCTTTTTAGGAATGCCTGTTGGCTTTGGTTGTTTGTTACGATCTAACTCACCGTTTGCACGAATTTGCCTAGCTAATTCTGTGCCAGCACCTTTGGGACCAAAGTGACGAGGAGTTGCTTCCGCCACACCCGGCTTGTCTAAATCTCTAATATCCTGTTTGAGTTCTTCAATGGATAGTCTACCATCTTCAACTGCTTGGATGATTTTGTGAGCCATCTTGACTTTTTCTGTAGCACTGGTCATACCAATCTTGCCACTCCAGTATAGGTCAGCAAAGGTATTGGCCAAATGTTCAACATCGTCATCTTCGCCTTCCGCCACACCTTGTTCTTTTTCTAACTTGGCAATATGTTGTTTAAGTTGTTCGATGGACATTTCGCCATCAACTACTTGTTGATAGATACGAGCGGCCATTTTAGCTTCGTCGGCAGAACTCAACCCGTTATAATACAACTCAGCAAAGTGTTTGGCCAGTGGTTCCGGAGCATTGTGGTCAATGAGATCTTCCGCTACTGGTGTCTGGGCGGATTCTATAAGGTTGATCAATTCACGGAAGGTTTTCATACAAGTATTTAGTCCAAATCCTTCCAATCATCATAGACTGAGGCTACCCAAGCAACAGGCATAATAACAACGCATAGCACCCAGCCTATCAAAAGCAACGGTAGCATTACCATTCCGCGGACATATTCGCCACAGGGGCTATCCCATAATCTCAGGCTAAAATATCGGGCAAATTCTATCATTTGTCATCGTCCCGAAGCTGAGCCACGATTGCCTGTTCTTGAACCGGGGCAATCCGCTCAAAACCACCAAAAAAACGGTGTGCTGTTAGACTCCAGCGTAGGCGAACGATCCAGTTACCCACTCGCAACACACCGCCCCTACTGTGACGATCCCGCCAGGGATACAGGTTCAGGCCCTGGCGAGTTGCGGTTCCTTCCTGTCTGATATAGATCACGATTCAACTCCAAAATGTTCTAGAATCATTCTATTCGACCATTTACCCCAATCTTCACTATATTGATTGCTTACTACTTCAGCACACTCCCTAACCAATGCTTCGGCAAACACCGCCAAGTCCTGTTGGCTAAACAATCTACCCTCTGTGCTAATAGTAGTATAAGGAGCCTTCTCTACAAGTTGTCTAATATTTTCGTTCATCGTTCAACTCCAAAATGTTTTAGTAGCTCATCTTCAATATCACCGCATCCAATATTCAACGCTACAGCACCACATTCTTTCACAATCAACCGGGCGAACTCTTCCTGTGCCGCAGTAAAAAAGTTATCGTCTGGTTGATAAAAGTGAGCCTGTTTGGCAAGTTGTTTAATCCGTTCGTTCATTATTTTTCTTGTGCCTTTCTTATCACTGCTCTAGCAAATGCGTTAATTCTTTCAATTGGAATATCGCCATCGCTAAGATTGTCTAAGGTTATGTCTGCCACATACAGGGCATCTGCTATTTCTGTGTTTGTTAGCTGTTCTTTTACCGGATGGGTATAGAGTAAAGTACCTTCTTTTAATCTTACAAATTGTTCTATAGGAAAATTATCTATTCCACCTATAGTTATTTTTTTAACTATTCCTACTGGTTCGTTCATTTCTCTTGTGCCTTTCTTAGCATTGCTATTTCAATCGCTTGATCAATCATAGGTCTTATTCCATACACATTGGTCACATGTTGCGTGGCCACTGTGAAAAGTCTAACTTTTTCCAATTTAAAACAACTGACCTGGGCCTGTTGCCATATCCAATCCAGTCTTTCAGCATCAGCTTTCAGTGAGTCATTTTCAGCTTGTAATTTGTCAATGTCTTCTTGAACATAAGTGGCAACCCATTTGTCACCTGTGAAGATTTCAACAGCATCTGTGTCCCGGTTGATTCTTATCTGTACGTTCATTTCTCTTGTGCCTTTCTTATATGGAGTTCCATCTTCTTTTCTAAAGCTGTTTTCTTTGGTTCTAATTCTTGAATTTTTGCTTTCAACGCTTCTATTTCAGCTAAATTTCCTTTGTATGTTTCATCCATCCACATATAGGCTTTGTTTGCTGTATCTAGTTCTTTTCGTAACGCATCTATTTCCGCTTGTTGCTGGCGTAGCACAGATTCAAGTTTTAAGAAAAACTCGTGGTCGTCTGTTTCTCTCAAACATTCTGAAATTAAAGCAGTAAGTTCATTTGCGTTCATTTGTCTAATCCTTGATGTTGGCGGATCACCGGAGCCCAGACTGCCCGATAGTCTTCCAAGAATGCCACTTGTTGTCGTAGGTCCGTGATTTCAGATTGTTGCTGGCGTAGCATATCTGCCGATTTACTGATAGCCGGACTACGGCAATCATTATCCCAATGCCAATCCAATTCATCAGCTAATTCATTTGCGTTCATTACCATTGTTCTACCTTTTCTAATGCTTTAATCAATTCAGATATGACTCGTTTGTCAATATTGATAAACCGTGTCCGATCCACTTGGTTGGGATACAGTTGTATTCTCACCCGATCGCCCATGTCAATTATGGAAGCATATTGTAAGCCCTGCGATTCGATTGTGGTGGTTGGATAAACGGCATTCATTGTTCAACTCCAAAAATATCATCAATTCTACGAACGCTGTCGTAATCAGATACCGATTTGGCTTCCTGCAATACCAACTCTACAAACCGTTCCTGGAATACAGAATTCCATCCAGCAGGGTCAAGAACTAAAGTCCGTTCCGAGCACATAGTATCAGCATATTCCTCGGCCTGTTGGGCCAGCTGTTGAATAAGTTTAGTGTTCATTTTCTTCCTTTATTACCATAGTCCTGTGTGAGCGTCGTCTACTTTAATACCTGTAGTAATCATATTAGGATTGTCATCAATCCAAACATCAATATTGATACCTTGACTGTAAGCATACGATCTTTTTGCGACTCCGGATGTGAACAAGATAGCATCATTACCGAGCGATCTGCCTAAAGCATCATATACTTCGTCTGAATGGCTATCACTTCTGGCAGTGACGCAATACACCTTATGTCCGCGACTCTGCGCCAGATCGATCATCAAATCCCAAAAGATTGGATCTCTGGTGTAAGTGTCATCGTAGTCTAATGCCAAGTTCATCAGTTCATCCCGTATCCAAGAGCCCAGTTTGCTTGATCGTCAAGCACAAGTTGATCCAACCAATCTGTGTGTAGATCCAGCAGGCGACCAAATGCGGCCAAGTCACCTGAGTAGGTGCCGTCAATCTTTAGAGTGATTCCACTCTGTGCCAACAAGTGTTTTAGCGTGTCTTGTGTCATTTTCTGCTCCTAAATTCTAACTGTATGTAATATTATAGCATTTTGGGGATTATCGGTCAACCTAAACGGTGTTGTATTTTCACAACAAAAGTATAAATGTCCGTGGATAATGCTGAATAATAGTATGAACAATACACCATTTACCTACTACCTATGCTGGTCCAACGGAATTACAACTAAAATGTCCGAAGACTGCCCAGGTCCGGACTGGACCCGAGGCAGAACTACATTGCAGGTCCATTCCCATTCTTAAATCCGACTCCCCCTCCCTGCTCTTTAATCCTCTTTAATACATCTTCAAATAAGATTGGAGCAAAGTCGGGTAGTTGTTCAACGGACACATTGAAATATCGTGGATCAATCTCGTCGCTATATAGAATTTTGCCGGTCTTGGCATCAACTCCGCGTGGCTTCATTACACGATTGGCGTGGAGGTGGCCGTGGATTGAGCAACCAAATCTACCTAGCGATTCTTCATGAATAGGAATATGGCTAAGAATCATTCCATTCATCACATGATATGCACGAAGTTCACGGAAGTATTTCCGGTAGTCCTCATCTTTAAAAATGTCGTGATTACCACGAATAAGAACCTTGTCTCCGTTAAGTCTATCCATAATAGGCAATGCTTTTCGATTCATAACAACATCACCTAAGTGGTAAACTTTGTCGTTAGGTCGTACTCTTTCGTTCCAAGCCTTGACCATTGCTTCGTCCATTTCCGCCGGATCTGTCCACGGGCGAAGTTTTGTAACACCATCTCCGCGTGTGAAGCGACATACACCGGCATGACCAAAGTGTGTGTCTGATACTAAAAATACTGCTGGCATATTCGGCTCCTTTCTTTATGGTTAATATGCTATTATACTATAAAAGTATTTTGTTGTCAATTCTGGTGGGTCTTGAGAGACTCGAACTCCCAACCGCTGGTTTCGAAGACCAGAACTCTAATCCATTGAGCTAAAGACCCATTGTTTGGAGCGGGTAGAGAGAATCGAACTCTCAAATAATCCTTGGCAAGGATTCAGGATACCTTTTCATCATACCCGCACTACTGGCGGAAGATATAGGAATCGAACCTATCAGCCCATTTCTGAACGGAGGTTTAGCAAACCTCGGTCGCACCTTGCAACACATCTTCCTTAGTTTGGCGGAAGGCAGAAGAGTCGAACTCCATCCGCTTTTGGCAGAACCTGGTTTTCAAGGCCAGTCGCGGGACCATCCCCACTGCATTACCTTCCTTTATTACTGGCTCCACAGCGTGGGCTCGAACCCAGCTAGTCATTGATTAACAGTCAAGTCCGTGCGCCTAGCTCGGATTCTGCGGAATAGATTGTGGTCTGCGTGGGAGGATTTGAACCTCCAGCCTCCTCGTTCCAAACAAGGCCGTCTACCAGGTTGACATTACACACAGATTGTTTTGGTGCCCTCACCATGATTCGAACACGGGACATCCTGATTACAAAACAGGTACTCTACCAACTGAGCTATAAGGGCAATACTTGGCGTCCTCACCCGGTGACGATCCGGGCTTACCGACGTGAAAGGCCGGGGTTCTAACCAACATAAACTATGAGGACATAACTCTACCTTTGTGTCCTTTACCAGCACAAGTGCGCGAGCAGAAGACTACATCGGTTTTTAATTTTTTATTTTTACTAAATCTGTTATTACAGTGATTACATACATATTCATATTTAGGTTTATATCCGTCGAATAGTGTATAATATTCACTAGTGTTATATTGTTGCGTTACATAATCGAACGCATACTGTAAATCATCTCTTCGCAATACTTTTACATTGTATCCGAAGTGCTCTGCTACTTTAGTCTTACGATCTACTGAATCTTGCTTCTCGTATCCTTTAGTCTCGATGATAGTTTTATTGTCTGCTAACAAGAAATCGGGATAATATTTTACACTATTATGTTCAAGGACACCATCGAATCGAGTAAATTTAATATCGTGTTCGATGCTATAAATGACCCAGCATAATTCGTAAGTAGAGCCGCAATATATTCCCCGGTAGTAACCCGATTTACTGCGACCGGATCCTTCTCTATATCCGCCTGGTGCCTTGCGCTGATACTTAGACGAACATTTACGCGAACAGTATGTTTTACTAAGATATGGTTTTGTCTCGAAGGTATCACCGCACTTGCAAGATTTAACAATAGTCGTAGCTTTAATAACTTTATCGCTTTTAAACGCCGCGGTAGATTTAACTGCTTTATCAGCCTCGGACCAGGATCTACTGTTTGCACAAGTTCTTGAACAATACATACCTGCTTTACTATGTGTTGTATTACATTTAGGACACGTTTTCATACTATTATTTAGTATCGAACCTCTATTTTACATTGTTTTAACTATCCTTAGTATAACACTGGTTGAATTTATTGTCAACCTAAAACTTGGCGGACTACAGGAGTTTCGATCTCCTTACCTCTGCAGTGACAGTGCAGTGCTCTCCCGATTGAGCTAGTAATCCGTATTTGGTTGCGGGACCAGGAGTCGAACCTGGCTGACTGGCTTATGAGACCAGCGAACTACCGATATTCCATCCCGCGATTGTTTGGAGGTAAGGGTGAGATTCGAACTCACGATTTTAGGGATTTGCAGTCCCTTGCATTGGGCCTCTCTGCCACCTTACCATTATTGTTAAGATTACTGTCGTATGTTTAAGAACTCTTGGATGGATTGGGTACCATGCGGCAGTTGTTCCCTTGTGGTCGTTATGCCGTCTCAGCATACGGCGTTCTCTCGTGGAGTAAGTTGCACAAGGTGGTTATCTTCCTTGACAGTTAGGATTGCTTACTCTTTCGCTCACAATCTTAACAATAATGGTGGGGTGTAAGGCTGTAGTTACTTGCGAGGGGCAAACCTCTAATGGAACTACTCATTACGAACCTGCAACTACCACCGCAGTCGAGCTTTTTGTTGAGCCATGCTCCTTAGACAGTTTGCCGCTGTAAGGATTACTTTCTCAACTGCCCTCCGTTCATGGCCTCCAACACCGCTGATTCGTTCCTTGTCGGTCTGTTTCAGTGACAGCTTGGAGTCACCCTAGTGGCACAGGTTTACCTTATTACCATATTGAAACACACTAATGTATCTTGTATACGGGCGCCCTAGGCATAACTATCTGCCCCCACTAATACGTTTCAATATAGCAACCCTTCTCAGGGTACCCTATTCTACCTAAATTGTTAATGAACTTTAATTACTTACTATACAACTATTATAGCTTCGGTTGAATTAATTGTCAACCAAATTAGGTGTTGTATTTTTACAACGAATATGGTGCGCAAAATAGTTTGCGAACCTGCTTATTCAGCTAAATAATAGTATGAAAACACTATGTTCTTGTATTGCATGCCACGAAGTAAAATCTACCAAAGGCATACACACTCATTTTTTAATAGCACACGATAAAGAATATGCTAAGAAACACTACGATAAGTCAATGGCTGGATTTAAGATTGCTAAAGATTCAAACATAAAAAATCTTAATGATCGAATCACTAAGTATTATCTGTCTCCAACAACTTGCGCTCATTGTAATACTACATTGCCTTACGAATCAAGGCACTTAACTTATTGTTCTAAATCTTGTTCATCAAGTGCTACTAATTCCACACATTCCGCTGAATCTCGTCAACAACAACGCTTATCTACTCAATCAACTATGTATGGTATCGAAATAAGCGGTGATTTTTCACCGTTAGCAAAAAATACTTGCGAAAAATGCTCTAAAGTATTTTTATCTAAATCTCCTCGCCGATTCTGCAACGAAGATTGTCGAGGTAGAAAAAATCCGACTGAACAAGTAGAAATTGTAGGGGATTTCTCTCCCTTACGCAAGTGTTCTTGCAAAGTATGCCACATTAAATTTTTAGCAAGGACAAGCCTTCAATTCTGTAATACTCATAAAGAATATCATTCCAATAAACGAAGCGAATATCGTTTTCGATTTAATGTTTACGACTATCCTGATTTGTTCGACCTTAACTTACTTAACGCAGTAGGATTTTATGCTCCTGGTGGAAAATCCGGCAAATGGAATCCTAACGGACTAAGCAGAGACCATAAAATATCTATTACAGAAGCAATTAAAAATAACTACGATCCATATTTTATTACTCATCCTCTTAACTGCGAGCTAATGCCGCATTCTGACAATAACAAGAAAAAAGGCAAATCGTCTTTAACCTATAAGGAACTTGTTCTGCAGGTTACTGAATATGATGGTGGGCACTAAAGGAGTTGAACCTAATCGCCAGCCGCTCTGCATATTATGGCAAGGGTTTTACAGACCCCCGCAGAGAATAGCACCCATTTAACGCTCTCTTAAGAATGCGTGTAATAAAGTGTATTGTATGCTTAGGGAATACTCTGGCGAGTAAGCGACCAACAACGGGTACGCAATACACTTTATTACGCTAACATTTTTCACTCCACACAAGGAGTTTCATCCGATAGGCCGCCCATTTGCCAGATGTTTATAGTGCCTAGCAGGATCTCGTTTCCTATAACACTTTACTACTTTAATACTGTTTAATCTTCAATTTGAAAATAAACAGGATCTTTATCGCGTAATTCAAGCATTGTTTTCGCTCGCTCAATCTTATTCTGAAACAATTTTTGCTTTTCGTCTTCAGATAAACTAAAATAATTTTTAGCTGCCTGATGAGCTTGTTCCACAATACGATTGTTTAATTTACTATAATCTATTGTCATCTTTCTTTCCTTTTACAAATGAAAAACCCTGAAGTTTTTAATTTCAGGGTTTTAATTAAAATATAACTAATACAATATTATTAACTAACACCCTTGTTTGGTTCACAAATGCTATTAATCATTAAGCAATCTTCTGCCCAATAGCCTAGCCCGCCTAATGTTGGCTGTTGTATCGAAGAATGATTTAATTTAATGTATTTCATAATATGTATTATAGTTTATTTATGGTTATTAGTCAACCTTTATTTTTAACTAATGATTCCATTTTAACAAAAATAGCGTAGAATCAGTATCTCGAGCAAAACTAACTCCACATAAATTAGGTTGATGTAATGTCCACATGGCCCAAGTCCAATGACTATAATGTGGTCCTACGGTTGATTCAAGCCAATCCTGTATAGTTACAACACTGGCTATCCAATCTAAATTACCGTTGCGTTCTATTTCGGGCCAAGGTACTACAGCCCGATAAGGTAATTCAGGATGTCGATCCCAAAGTGCTTGCATGATGCAATTATTTACATCTTAAACAGTATCATTAAAGTACTATAGAATTTTAAGTCAACAAAAAAGCCCTTGCGGGCTTTTTTGAATATTCTAATTATAAAATTAGAATGCGTACTTAACACCTGTAGTAATTACGTTGCCATTAAATGGTTTAGTGGCACCGTTGCTTTTTTGGTAGTCATAGTCAGCAGTCAAACTAACCTGTTTGTATACTGGGTAAGCAAAACCAAATCCAACTAACGCAGAAGTACCGTTACCAAGTTTAGAACTGGTGCTTTGCGGATCGATGTATGCTAAACCAGCGTGAACATTAGTTGTAATGTTAGCAAATGTAATAACATCATAACTTGCTTTTGCTGTATAACGATTTACATTAAGGCTACCTGATGTCGAACGTTCAGCAGTTGCTTGAACACCAACTTTAGCAAGACTTGGATCTAAAGAGCCTAATTTGTCACCAACAGATACACCGCCAGCTTGACGTGTGCCACCGTTTGTGCCGTGACCCCAATCCCACAACGCACCAACTTCAACAGCTGATGCAAGACCAGTAAATGCTACTAATGCTAATGCTACGATTGCTTTTTTCATTTTGATTCCTTTTAAAAGTTGTACTACGGAGAATAATATTTAGTGTTATTTCCTGTAACTCAGTAAATTATAACACAAAACACCGCAATATTCAACAAAAACGGCACAATTAAGTGCCGTTTTCGACTATTTCCTGTTTCGAAGCATAGTTGCTCAAAGCAGTGATTAAACTGCTAAAGTTTGGCGTTGTGCTGTACGAGCAGAGAACTTAACGTTCTTACCTGAAACAGTTACTTCGCCTGTATTTGCGTTTGCATTTACGAGTTTTGTTTCTCCGACCAGGCTTCCCCAGTCCTAACGGCTTCTACATTGCCGATCCTCCAGTAGCCCTTTAGCGCCAATCGATTCTAATTATGGCCCATCAAAAGCATACTGGGTTGCCTGCGCTCGGATGAGTGAGCCGGTTTTATGCAATATGCTTATGGTGGACCATTCGGGAGTTGCACCCGAGTCTTGATCGCTATACTTCTACCTTCAACGAATTTCTGTTTTGTGGCATACTCTTTTTAAGCCTGCCACTACTAAACCCTTTGTCTAAGTATTCTTGTTTTTTACTTAGATCTATACTTTACAGCGGAAGAATATTTGATGCTTGCTTGCCTTTAGGGCCTGCCACTACATCGAATGTTACCGCTTGATTCTCTTTTAAACTCTTAAAACCATTTGTGCTAATTGCGGAAAAATGTGCAAACAATTCCTCACCACCAGCATCGGGGGTAATAAATCCAAACCCTTTTGCATCATTAAACCACTTTACTTTACCTGTTGCCATGTTACTTTACTTCCTTTATTAAAAACTATTATACTACTATTTTACCTATTTTGTCAACCAATTTGATATAAACAAGCGTAGCGTGATACTTAATATATCTAACCACTCTAAAACTCAATTGAGCATTAGTAGGTATATTTAGTATTGATCGGTTCCGAATTGCTGGCAATGGACCACAACCTAATCTGCTCCACTCTTCTTCAGAGTAATAATACTGTTCAACTGGTTTTTTGTTCTGTTCCATAAATCTATTTAGTACTGGTAGGCCTTGTTACTTAAAGACATTTGGTGGTCCGGGTAGGACTTGCACCCACACTCCCCGAATTATGAGTTCGACGCTTTACTTTTTAAGCTACCGGGCCATCTTTACTACATTGTAAGTATAACATCGTTAGCTATAATTGTCAAGAAATTTTTCTAGACTACCATACAAATTAGCTAATACTGCTTCTTTACTACCAAAAAAAACAATAGACTTTGGTACACCTTTAGTAGTTATAATATAGTAAGGCATTTGAAGTTTTCTATCAAGGTCTAGTATTGTATGCTGATTAAACTTCATAGGATCATCAATGCGATATTCATAAAATTCAAGGTCTAATGTATCGGCTAAAGCAAACCAACCTAATTGAGTTAATCTAAGTCCGCCAGTTGGACGCAAATTATACCACCATGATACTCTAGCTGATTCTACGCTAATGCGTTGTTCTTCCGGGAGTTGATTTACTAATTGTTCTGTAAGTTTGAGTTTGTTACGCACAGTAATATCAAGGGTATATTTGTTCGCCTTGTTTAAGTAACACCACACTAAATTTGTTAGTTTTAAATTGTGTGTTAAGTTTTTTGGCAAGGTTAATGGCATGTCCTGGATTTGAAAAAGACACCTTTTTATATTTTGGTCCAGGATATTGCACTAACATATTGGATGTTTTTAAATTGACAGGCTTACCGTCAAAATAAACAGCCCATACGCCAGCCGAAGCTAATACTTGCTCAGTTTTGTATGTTTGCTTGTTTGTAAGTTCTGCTAGGATTGTGGGTTTAGGGCGACTCACTTAGAATTCCTTTTGAATAGTTCTTTTCGTGCTTCAGATATTTTTTTACAAGTTTCTGGAGAACGCTTTTTACCTTTGTGGAGCAACGATATTTTTTGTTTGAATTCCTCACTTCGTGGAACCATTATTTGTTTAGCTCTAGCATCTTTTATTTTTTGTTTTGTTTCGTCACTATGCTTTTTTCCTAACATAGTAGGCGCTTGTTTTGCTCTAGCAGTTCGAATCTTTTCTTTACTAGACTCTGTATGTCTATAGTTTTTACTATTTTCTCTAATTTTTTGTCTAGTGGACTCTTTTACAGTACCGTAACTACCTCCCATTAATCCATCTTCGGGTTTAATGTTAGCCCATTCTGCTGACTCGACAATTTTGTTTTCTGTAGAAAATTTTAAAGCGTATTCGACTAATGTTTCTTTATTATCGAATAGCTGACACCAAACGGTAGTAACATCTAGACCGTGTTTATTAAGATGTGCCTGCCAGTGTACGCCAGATCCTAAATATTTGTTAGGATCCCGTATAGTTTTTCCAAAGTATTTTAGACCGGTAGTATTATGTTGCTTAATGTACAACCAGGTAGGTTTAAACGGTTTCGACATAGTATATTATTTAGTCATAATATACCTATATATTTCATTTATTTGAACCCGCCACCTTCGATTTTAAGTTCGATAACTTGGTCCTGTTGGGGCTTTAATGCGGCTGTTTGCAGGGCTCTAAGCTCAAGTAATAGCTCAGTTAAATCAGCGTGTACACCTTTGGCTTCAGACAAAGGCATGATGAAATCTCGGCCGCCCCTAGCTTCGGCACCGCGTAGTCTTTCGATAAATTTGGTTATATATAAGCTCAATGTTCTCTCTTTAAGAAATTTTGTAATTTGGGTGGCTCCCAACCTTCTGGTTTCAGAATCTTGCCATCGTCACGGCGGCGGACCTTTCCTAGCTGACGATCAATCTTGGCAAAATTAGTAGACATTACTTCTCGCCAAGCGCCTTCTCCGTCTGCTCCCATGGAATTAATTGCTCCAATGGTAACAACAAGAATATCTACCAAAGCATCCAAAGTTTCAACAGCATCTTTATTAGCAATGGCTACTTGTAGCTCATCATATTCTTCTGTAATTAATTTGGCATACAATTTAAACTGGTCGTCGTTGACGCCTGAAATAGTTTGTTCGCAAGCTGTCATAAATTTGTCGCTGTCTCTAAATGGATTAGTCATTTTGGTTCTGCTTCCTCTGGTGTATGAAACGGACCCTTATAAGGGTATCTTTGTAGTAAAATTAATTTTGGATCTTGCATAGTTTCCCAGTGGCGCCCTTTTTTAACTGTGTACCACCCAGCGGCATGCCAACTACGACTTTTTTTAGTTTTAGTATAGACAGGTAGCTTCTGTGGTACGTCCCACATAGGATTATTTACACGACTAGTAGTGGGGAATCCATGTACTGAATAAGATGCTGGTTTTTTCTTTTCTATTTTAATTGCAGGTTCAAAATGTACATTGATGTTACGTTCAACTAATTTAATTGTTTTATACTGTGCTATAACTTGATTGTTAATTTTTACTTGATACCCGCCATCGCAAGCTTCAATATTGCCAATTTTATTATTATCTTCTTGTAAGATCCAAAACTGTTTATCTATTACTGGTTTTGCTATTAAACTCATTTATTACCCCATTTTATTTTATTCCATACACGTTCATGAATCCAAAATAAAAATATTTTGGTTATTATTTCAGTGAACGCAATACCGCTAGCTAGTAATACCTGCCCGGTAATAAGCCAGCTTATTATAAATGTATCCAAAGTTCCAGTTACTCGCCAACTAATTGCTTTGGCTAGACTTCTAACTGAAGTATCACTCAAGGCCTAACTCCTTGCGTATTTTGGTAGCACTAATTGATGTTATAGATTCATCAAAAGTTTCTTCTCCAGATGTATATCCTACCCCACGACCCCACCCAATATGTACAATATTTGGTACTACTTGTATTTCGTATTGTCCTTGATAGATAGGATCTAAATCACGTTTGATAAAGTTTTTAACTTTTTCTACTTCAAATGGATTACTTCCTTGCCATCCTTGTACATCACGTACTTGAATAACAACTTGTCCTGTGCGAGCAATTAATTTTTCAAATAAAGCACGATGTCCTTCGTGCCAAGGTTGCCAGCGGCCTAGCATCTGTACAGTTTCCTTCTTCCAATCAAATGTAGGACGTCGGCGATTGGCAATAATATGCTCACCGATAAACTCTGCCCACTTTTCACAGTCCTGCTCCGGAATGCGGAAATCGTATTGTTCTGGTTCAACAAATACCTTGTTGGTATCTTCGTATCGACCTTCTCGAATGGTATCTACCCAAATAGTCCAGTCAGCTTTGAAGTTATTACGCATCTCTACCAAGGGCGCAACGAAGTCACAAATAACATAGTCCCCACCAGCTTCCATACTGAACTGGAACATACGGATACTTTGACGAATGCGTCCATCATTACTGAAGTCCCAGTCGTTGTACTTGCGGCGGATGTCATCAGCATTAAACCAATTAACTTGACACTTGTAATCGCCAATATGCTCTTGTAAAGCACGAGCATAACTAATCTCGCCATTTTCTTCTAAATACTTTTTAAGAGCTACTGCTAATGTTGTTTTACCTGAGCCCGGTAATCCCATTATTAATATTCGTTGGGTCATTTACTACTCCTTTGCCTACATTCTTCTATTACCTTGGCTGGGAAATCAGGATGCCAACCGCCCATTAACATACGGCAATCATATTTTAATGTAACATGATTTTTATCTGATGGCCAAAAAGCCAAAGCCAACACAGCTATCAAAATACCAAAGGTTACTGTAATCCAAAATATATCTTTAGCCATTTAGTACGCCCTTATATGTTTCATTTAACCAGCTACTAAATAATTCTGCTGATTCACTACATTTATTCAGCTCATACCGGCCACAGAATTGTAAAAATCTTACCCCCACTTGCCCTATATCTTTATGACTAATTTGTTCTTTTATACTAGCATCAATTGTTGCTTTAACTTCTTCGGGTTGTGCTGTTAAATCTACTAGTGTAACATTGCGTGTATAATCATCTAACACACGATGTTCGATGCCATCTGGATCAGTCCAACGCTGTAACATCATATTGTTCCAGTTGTATCCTTGTTTCGCTCGATCCTCAAACGCTTCCTGTAAGCCAACCTTGTTCTTAGTGCCCTTAGTACGGACACCCGGGTAGGCCGAGAAGACGTTATCCGTCGAATCGCCGCGCATACACTTTTCGAAGAGTAGCCATTCTGGATTAGGGATTTGCTTAGGTTCTTTAGTTTTTTTATCGATGACTGCTTTTCCTTTAGCATCAAAGATTCCTTCTATTGTAATTAATTCGTCTGTTATTCCGTTGTACTGCTTGACATTGGGCGCTACTAATTGAACAAAGTCAGTATCACTGCTAATAATGACATGTTCATCTTGTGGATGTAGTGCTATCCAACGAGCTATGATATCGTCACCTTCTGCTGTGGGGCAACGTATTACGCTACAATTGGTCTTTTCAGACAAGTATTTAGTTAGCGAATCATAGGTTTCCCAGAACATTTTATCTTCTTCTTGTTCTGCTTCGGTAAGTGCTTGTCTTGCTACAGCGCGATTGGCTTTGTAGGGTTTATAGAAATCTTTGCGCCAACTGCGTCCTTCTAAAGCAAAAACTACATGATTTGCTTCAAATCGGCGTGCCATTTTGTTAGCAGCCATCATTGTAATGTGCAAAGCAAAGGCTGCCTTTTCTTCAGCTGATCCAGCTCGGTAAGCACCGTGTCTAGCACGAAAGAATAAATTAGCAGTATCTACAAGAACATATTTCATATTATGATTATAACAGAACTTTCAATTGAAGTCAAGAATTTATTTAAAAATTTCTAAGTTAATTTTTTTGATAAATTGTTTCGATTGCTTGTACATATTGGTTGACGCAATTTTCTGGAGAATGACGAGTACTAATAATCTCTTGTGCCTTGGCACCTAAATGTTGCCGTTTAGATGCATTTTGATATAAGATTTCCATCGCCGTTATTAAATCTGCGTCTTTAAATTCGTCCGTTAATTTCCATACGGCATCATCTGCTAACTCCGCCATACTGCCATTGGCATTAACAATAGTTGCTAATCCATAGTTCATACAGTCCAAAACTGCGGCCGAAGTTTCTCCACGTGAATGAGTACGCAATTGAACTCCAATATCAGCCGCTGAAAGATAATGATGAAAGGTAGAAGTATCTACCCATCCAGTGATACGAATGTCTATACCACTTTGCCGAATTGTATTAATAAGGTCTTTGCCATATTCTCCGTGCGCATTTCCCCCAACAAATACTAAAACACAATTGGCATTTTTTGCTAGGATCGAAGCTAGCCATGCGTCGAGTAATCGATGATTTAATTTGGTAGCTCCGATAAAACCAAAACTACAAACAACAAAATCATTTTCATTTAAATTTAAAATCTGCCGAGCTTTAGCTCGATCAATACGTATTTTAGGTTCACGTAAAATGGGAATAACAGCCCAATTATCGTCTGCATTTTTGCCGTACCATTGTACAGCCAGTCGACGCGAACTTTCAGAATGAACAATTACTCCCAAAGATTTTTGAAGTACACCTAAGTTGCATGGATATTTCCAAATAATATTCAAAACATTATTTTCATTATCTTGTTCCTGTAAAATAAGTTTGGCGACACCAGGCGGCGCAAGGTAGCCATGACTATGATATAAAGCATCATTTAAAGCACCCGTCATGACCCCACTTAGGTCTAATCCGGTTATAACCTCAGCTAGGAAAAAATCGTGGAGTACAACTATACCCGGTACATTGTCTAATAAACCAAACATGTGGCAATGTAAATTTGAGTTTCCAAAATGATAAAGTATTCTATCATATCGATTGTGGTTTGCCTTAAACCATTCTAGATTGCGATATTGATAATTGTCATTGGTTTCATGATAAAATTTTGTATCTTCAGGCACAATTACATCAATATTGTAATACTGTGAAAGTTTGGGCAATAGTTCATAGCTATAGTCACTTATGCCGCTGCGTTCTGGCGGCATGGGAGAAAGATATGCTAGTTTAGTTCGAGCAACGGTATGTGTAGTCAAGGCTTTTTAAGAACTTTAAATGTTTCTGCTTCTGCTACTCGTTTACGAAGACTGCTTGAACTGAAAGAGTGATCTCTATCGTTGAATATACATTCGATACCACGACGATAACATTCGCCTTTGCCAGTAAACTCTTTATCTTCATACTCAACGCCTAGTATTCGGACATCAATGGGCAGGATCAGCAGTAAATCAACTAGATCCTGCTCAGTTTGATAAACCACCACTTCATCAACATATCGACAAGCTGCCAATTGTATTTGACGTTCAACAATGCTCTGTACAGGTTTATTTTTGGTATCGGCACGATCAATGGTTGGATCTGTTTGTAGTCCGCAAATTAAATAATCACAATGATTTTTTGCTTCAGACAACATGGCAACATGTCCAGCGTGTGGGCCTAAATCAAATGTACTAAAAGTAATGCCAATTTTCTTACCTTGCTTTAATAATTCAGCAACCTTGTTAAAAATCATTTTTAATTTCCTCTGATAAACATTCTGATTTACCTGCCATAGATAGTTGAGGTTTATATTTAAATATATTATTGTTTTTTAAAATAGATTGCTCTAATAAAAAACAATTATACAGCGTATCTTCTTTAGTCCAACAAATTTTACCATTGTTTTTTTTAATAAAATCGTAAAATCTATTATGCAACGACATTGTAATTCCTACTTTGTAAAATGTAGTACCGTCAATATCTTTTAGATTAATAAAATACAATGTTCCGGGTGTATTTTTAAGTTTTGGATTTCTGTTAAAAATTGTTTCGCAATATTTTCCTGGCCCGCCGTTGGCCGTACATTTTTTACATCCACTTCCTCGTTTATGTGCTCCTGGTTTTTGCCAGAACTCTCCGTGAACTGGGCAAGTCATTTTCATCTTTACGCTATCACGAATATAAGTGTTTTTATCATATTGATAATAATTATTGTGCTGTTTTTTAAACGCAACTATAATATCATCCCATTTACATGATGACTTTTCACCTTTGCATTTGGGACACCCATGTGCGTATAAATGATCTGCAGGCGTTTGCCAAAAGTCTCCGTGTGCCGGACAAGTAATAGATACTTTAGATAACATTTTTTCATAAATTACATTATCGTACGAATAAAAATTATTGTGAACTTTTTTAAATCTCGGTACTACTGCTTCTATTGTTAGTTTTCTGCTCATACTATATTTATTAGATGCAAACAGAATGTCAAATTTACTTACATCATTTTAGTTTTATCATAATAAATGTAGCCATTAACTCATCGTCTACTTTGAGTTTAGCTTGAAATCCTTTATTTAAATCTGAACTATGTGTTACTTCCCAACCGTTACCGCCTACCTTATCATGAAGCCAGTATTTTCTGGGGCTAATGTATTTCTCACAACACTCAATTACAGTATTGTATTTGCCAGGCAACGTAAATTCAATCAACTAACTTCACTCCTGCCATCGCCAACATCTTTGGATTTAACTACACGGGTAGACATTGCTTCGTATTGTTCAGCAGTTTCTAAAACTACATTACGACAAACAGCAGTGAACCATCTATCAACAATATCAGCATCAGTGTCTCTAGGATCCATTTGATAACCATGTCTAATAAGATCAGCAATCATTTTATCGTTCCAATCAAACTCAAATGAACCATTGTTTATATCAGTAGGATCAATTTCCATGCTTAATACTTCAAAGTATGGTTCGCCTTTTTCTGTAGCAATTTGTTTGGCTGATTTAAGTTGTTCAAGTGCTACTGCGGCAATTTTTTTCTTTTTAAATATATCAAATAATCCCATTATGTTCCCCAAGCGTTTTTGAACAAAGGAACTTGAAGTCTATCACTATATCGTAGTCCATTTGCCATTGCTAATTCTGCTACTCGTTTATTGTTAAGTGAATAAACGCTTTCAACTCCACCTACAGGCATTAAGTAAATAGATCCGCCAAAACCTGCAGCTTGAAAGGTACTGGCTGCGGCCAATGCTTCTTCTACGTCTTCCTCGGTGGCAACTACAAATTTTAAATATGTATGACCAATTTCTTGATAACCACAAACAACTTCAGGTTTGATAGCATCTTCCCTTGATTCGCCACTATTGCTTAGTTTGGCACTAACACTAAATGTAAGTTTTTCTCTATCACGACCAAACCTGGTCCAGTCTTCAAACAAATAATTTCTAAATTCTTCTGTTAATGCCTGTGTGCCATTAGTTTCAAAAGTAAGCTCTTGTAAGTCTACCATATTTTCATGTTCTAATAAAGCTGGATACGATCTCTGCCACCCTAGTAAAGGCTCTCCCCCAGTAATAACTAAATGTTCACCACCCCATTGTTTAAATGGCAACATTTCCATTATGCGCTCAACAATTAAATCTGTTTCTAATAACGGAGATAAATCTTTAAAACGCGGGTCCCAACTAGCATAACTATCGCAACCTGTAGAAACTAACGGCAACTCGTCATATGAAGAAAACATATGAACAACTTCGACAATATCTTCTACTTCTGTGCTAAGTTGACCTTTAGGCATACCAAACCCGGAACAGCGGAAATTGCAGCCGAATGTACGTAAGAATACACTCGGAACCCCCATATAGCGACCTTCGCCCTGAATGCTATAAAATAACTCAGCTACTTTTAATTTACTCAATTTTTCCACCAATCTTCCCAAGGAAATACGATCCACTGATCTTCTTCGGCTTTGTTTATTGTAACACCAGAATATCTAATGTCAAGCTCTGAATTGCTCGATTCATTATCAATCAATGTAGCCACTCGAACACTTTCCCCCCATACATTGTTCCAATCTGGGTGATTGCATAAACAACTACTTGACCAATCTTCTTTGATATAGTTTAGGGTAGCACCAGAATCGTTAATGTCATCGATAATAAGAATTTTTTTGCCTTGAAACGCATCTTCCGCCATCCATAAGTTACTTTCGGGCTGGCTACTATCATCTCGCAAACTTACTTTAAGAGTTTCCATTGGGATATTTAAATATTGGCTAATAAGATTAGCTGGTACTAGCCCTCCTCTGGTAATACCTACAACATAGTCCGGCTGCCAATTATCAAGATGAATTTGACGTAAGATTTCTTGGCAATGTTTTTCTACGTTTCGCCAACTTAAAAATACTTTTTTCATTATGTTCCTATAGAGTAATATATTTAAATATTATATACTATCTACAGAAATTTGTCAACCTAATATTTGTTGAATTCCTGCTTCGAAACTCATAGGTTCATAATCGGGCATAATTGAACGTAATTTTGAAATATCTGGGCGACGATTTGAAGGGCTTCCTTGCATACTTGGTAGTATTTCAAATTTAGCGTTTGGATAACCAAGGTTTTTAGCAATAATTTTAACCGCATCGCCAATAGTGATTTCGTTATCGTTGCCAATATTGATTAATTGACGGTCAATATTTTCGGCAACATAAATGGAGGCACGAGTAGCATCACTTACATGACAGAAGCTACGAGTTTCGTGTGGGCCAATTACTGTAAAAATACCATTTTGTATTTTGTTAATTTGATCACCTAAAAAATGTCCTTGTTTACTGTTTTCTCCATAAACATTAAAGTAGCGTAGTGTAACATATGGCAGATCGGAATTGGCCAAATAATTTTCAGAAGTAATTTTAGCTAATCGATAACTCCAGCGAGCATTGTGTATATCTTTAATCACAACGTTGGTATTTTCGGAAACAGGACTAGTAGGATCATCAGCTACCACTTCCGAACTTGATGCGTATACCAACCTCTTTAAATTAACACATTTGCGAGCAAAGTTAAAAATATTTAAATCGCAAACAAAATTATTGGCCAATACTTTGTTAGGCATTTTATAAAAGTTAGTAGTGCCGTTGATAGCGCCATAGTGATAAATGTAATCAAAATCTGTAGGAAGTTGATTGAGATCATCTACATTGTTTAAATCAATTCTGTACCATTCGTCACAACTTGGAATAGTTGTGCTACGGCTATGATTGTCTATGGCATAAACAATATGTCCGGCTTCCTTAAACTGACGACAGAATTCTGTACCAAGTAAGCCGCTGGCACCTGTAACTAAAATTTTACTCATTTACCCAATCCTTCATTGTCTTTTTGTATAGCATCGATCATAGAATAGTTTAAACCTAAATTCTTGACCAAATTGGCCCAAGCACTTGTATCTTTTGGCAAACAATGCCCACCAAATCCTCGCAAGTTATCATTACACATCAAGTATGCTGGATTAAAACACTCTCTTTTGATAATAGCTTCGTACACATTATTATAATCAACTCCTAATGCTTTGCAAACATCATACGCAATGTTAGCAAAAATAATTTGTGCAGAATGATTAACGTTGTTAAAATATTTGATAACTTCTGCTTCTGCGGGTTTTACACAAGCAACATTTTGTGGTAATTTGCCATGAATGGCTTTAACAATAATATAATCTTCTTCGCGATCGCTACCAATTACTAGTAAATCATGATTATACATGAAGTCAGCTAATGCTGTTTTAGCACGTAGGAATTCTGGAACGGAGCAAATACGCAAGTTAGGGTATTGCGCAGCTAACTTATTACAAGTACCTGGAACACAAGTGCTCTTAAGACCTACTAAACCTTTATATCCAGCAACATCCAATTCCCCAACCACTCGTTCAACAATACCTGTATCACAATCACCATTGGGCGCTTGATTAGTTGGCACACAGATGAATACACACTCTGCTCCTATCACGTCATTGAGCGTTGACCCTTCATACGCTGGGTCAAAAAATGACATTTGATGACCTAAGTGATTTAATCCTTCGTATACTGCTTTACCTACGGTGCCTTTGCCTATAATTCCAATTTTCATTCAGTTCTCCTCTGGATACTTCATATCAATTAACTGATTAGAGTTAACTGATGCCATACTTAATATTTCTTGTGCTACATCTTCGGGCTCTAAACATACAGCCGAAGTTTTAACGTCAATCATTGCGGTACGTGTTTTAACTGGATTAATTAATCCTACTGTGATATTATTGCCTTTAAAGTATTCACAAGCACCTTGCCATATATTATATAGTGCGGCTTTACTGGCTGCGTATAAAATATAATCTTTACGACCTGATTTATAAGCACTAGATCCTACCATGATAATTTTAACAGGTTTATCGTTACCTTCCTTGTTAATGTAATAACGAATTATAGACCAATTAGATCCAACATTGATATCAAAAGTATTAGAGTGTGTTTCAAAATTTGATTTATCAAAATGCCCTACACAATTTACTACTACATCCGGATCTGTTTGAGCCAATAATTCTTCTACTTGAGTATGGCTTTGTATATAAACAAAATTAATATTTCCACTGCTAACCGGGGTGACAAGATACCCCGCATTTCTAAATGCTTTGCAAGTTGCTGATCCAATTCCGCCACTAGATCCAAATATAACTGCTCGTTTAGTCATTGGGTATAATCGATTCTACGCGGATAGTATCTGACTCATAATCCTCGCCACCACGTGGGCCTTGAGCAAAAGCAATCAGTGTACAACCTTCTGGACCTGTACGCCAAGCGTGTATTTCATTAGGTTCAGAGATAATAAATTCACCAGCACCTGCTGTAATAACATTAGCTGGCTCTTCACTACCAACAGGTTTAGAGTAGTAATCAATAGAACCTGTCAGTATGTAAGTGTACTGTGTGGTTAACTTGTGATAGTGATTAGCACGAATAGCCCCTGGGGTATTAGTAATAAGGCAACCAGAGTTCATATCTATCAAATGGAAAATATCTGTAATACTTCCGCGGTCGTCTGTAAATTGACCTAACTTAGGTTCTGTGTTGTTGTAAATGTTGTAATGTTTCATTGTGATATAAACTTTGTGTTAGGGTTGATTTTGAGTAATGCGTTTTTTAGTGACTCGCCAATATTCCAGCTTAGTACCAAAGCATAAGGATTAGTGTGTTGGGCAAATTCATCATCGCCACGAATAGGAATACGACTTAATGGAGTATACTTTCCTTGTTTAAACTCACTAGCATCGGTGATACAATTCAAGTGTGTTTTGTTAAGTCCATGCCAAGTTAACCATGTATTAGCTTTGGCGGCAGCTCCTACCCCAATAATAACAGCTTTTGGTTCTTTATCCAATATTTCATAAAAGTTTAATAGCCACTTGTTACGTTGAGTTTCAAATTTAGTTTGTAATTTCTCATAAAATTTAATATCAAATAATCCCATGGCAGTTTCGTTTTCAATAGTGCCGCGAACTAAAAACGGCATTCCGTTATCAGTACTGTGTCTAGCAATAACACGAAGACTGCCTCCGTGATAATCAACAACGTCAAAGTCTGCTATTTCTAATCCCACTTGTTGTAACAAGTTCCAAATGCTTTTAACAGTAAAGTAACTGATATGTTCGTGATATACCATATCAACAAATCGTTCACTTTCAATCATACTAGCCCAATATGGAGCTTCGAATACAAATACACCATCCTTGGCTAGTAAGTCAGCTACAGCACTAGCAAACGCAACTGGATCGTTAGCATGATTGAATACATTGTTTGCCATAATAACACTAGCTGGACCTTCAGCTATTTCAAGTGCCGCCGCAACATCCTTACTAAACAATTCGTTAATAGTTTCTACTCCACGCTCTTTGGCTATGGCACACATAGCGGCACTAGAGTCGATACCAATAGCCTTAGTTTTTTCGTTACTAAACTGGCCGATAAGATATCCATCGTTACTGCCAATCTCTACTACAAGACCTTCTGTGTTGAATTTACCTTTAATGGTATTGGCATATTCATCCCAGTGTTTTCGGGCAGTTTTGCTGTTACTGGAAGTATAACTATAGCTATACAAATTGTAACGATCTTCTGCGTCACTAACATAACCCAATTGTAATCCACCTGAGCTAGGATTTAAATGTAGTTGTAGTGGGAAGACTGGTTCAGACATACGCAACTGATCTTCTGCAATAAATGTATCGGCATAAGCGTGTTGACCAAAATCTAAAACTTTTGTAACGAACTCGCCTGTAATCAAACAGCGGTCTAAATGTGCGCTTTCAGTTATTTTACTCATTATTGTTTTATAGTAGTTTGTATCATTTGTTTGTTAACATCATTTTCCCGAAGTTTTTGCCAGGGATCTTGTTGTCCTGCTTTAACTTTTCCCCAAAATGAAGTATCTTTTCCTTTGGATTTTAAATAGTTTGCTATTACTTCAGTATCCTGAAGCCTTCCCTGCCCAAAAGAAACATGATGAAAATCTTCTGGGTTATTAGGATTTCCCTCCAGTAATTTTCGATTCTTATATGTGAGGTCTTGATTGCTTCCGGTTAAGTCATGTCTGTCATGCGTAGCATAAATTTCAACTATTTCCATTATGTCAAGCATGTAAGCTATTTGACTAAGCTCAGCATCGGTCATTTGATGTCTAGTAACGAATCCAAATAAGTCAAACCATTCTTTTGGAAATATAGGAAAAATAGAATATGGATGTTCACGGTGTACGTGAATCTTTAATAGTTTAAATTCTCCGTCGTGGCCGGTAACAATTTTGTCCCATCCGGTAGTTTCCATGAGAGCATCATCATTCCAAACAAATAACCAATCGGCTGTAGCTTCTTTTGCCAACCCGTTATAGTAGCGATTTAACCCAATGTAGCCCATGGGCTCAAATAACATGACTGTATAATGTGCGCCTTTTTCTTCCAACCAAGGTTGTATGCTTTGTTGAAAATAACGTAATCCAACTTCATCATCATTATCAAAACCTAGTATAAGTTGTACGCTATCTAAATCTAATACTCGATTAAAGATGCTGATTACACTTAATTTTAGTGCGGTTGTTCTACCACGAGTGGGTAGCAATACTGCTATTTTATATTCATTAACTTTAAGTGTTTTAGACTTTGCCATTGTTATCCTTGTGTACGTTTGTACTATTTACTGGATAATATGAGCACTTAATAATTTTTAGTCTTCGTAAATTCTAGACCATTTTGATAATTTTGAAGCCTTGTTTGCTTGGGCGAGATGTAATTCTTCTTTTGTAAATAATTCGTAAGAATTCAACAATTCGATTAGTAAGGTAACATCGCCTAACTCTTGTACTAATTGTTCGCGTTGAGTTGTCCCTGACTTGATATGTAATTCGTCTATACCAAATCTGCGGCACTTACTAACAGCCTGTATAACCTCGGCACACTCCTCTTGGAGTATGTCGAGTATTTCGTTAATTTTATTATTCAAACAAGTCCTCGTTCCATTCACGGCATTTTGTTCCGTGCCATCTTTTGTAGTTTGGGTAAGATATCACCTTACCACAATGCTCACATGGTATTTTTTCAGAATTCATTTTCAAAAAACTATGAGTTCCATTTTCT
>Ga0214246_1000016_pt1 | contig 79923 bp, 90 predicted proteins | sample TroBogypolimnion_41_FD_153084 | JGI IMG/M metagenome (GOLD analysis project Ga0214246, IMG submission 153084) | Freshwater microbial communities from Trout Bog Lake, WI - 29MAY2009 hypolimnion | ecosystem: Environmental > Aquatic > Freshwater > Lake > Hypolimnion/Profundal zone | place: Trout...
ATTGGTTCAAATATAACATCATTAAATTATAATAATTTATATAATGTTCCAACAGGCTTAATATCATCTAATACTACTTCAAACATTTTCTTATTACAATCGACAGCAACATCCACTTATCAGCCACTGCTAAATTCTTCTACTTTGTTATCTGGTATTGGTTCAAATATAACATCATTAAATTACAATAACTTATATAATGTTCCATCAGGTTTAATATCGTCAAATGCTACTTCAAACATTTTCTTATTACAATCGACAGCAACATCAACTTATCAGCCATTGCTAAATTCTTCTACTTTGTTATCTGGCATTGGTTCAAATATAACATCATTAAATTATTATAATTTATATAATGTTCCAACAGGCTTAATATCATCTAATGCTACTTCAAACATTTTCTTATTACAATCGACAGCAACATCCACTTATCAGCCACTGCTAAATTCTTCTACTTTGTTATCTGGTATTGGTTCAAACTTGACTTTAATCAATTATAATAATTTATATAATGTTCCAACAGGCTTAATATCATCTAATGCTACTTCGAATATGTTCTTATTACAATCGACAGCAACATCCACTTATCAACCATTGTTAAATTCTTCTACTTTGTTATCTGGCATTGGCTCAAATATAACATCATTAAATTATAATAACTTGTTTAATGTTCCAACAGGCTTAATATCATCTAATTCCTCATCAAATATTTTCTTATTACAATCGACAGCAACATCAACTTATCAGCCATTGCTAAATTCTTCTACTTTGTTATCTGGCATTGGTTCAAATATAACATCATTAAATTATAATAATTTATATAATGTTCCAACAGGCTTAATATCATCTAATACTACTTCAAACATTTTCTTATTACAATCGACAGCAACATCCACTTATCAGCCACTGCTAAATTCTTCTACTTTGTTATCTGGTATTGGTTCAAATATAACATCATTAAATTACAATAACTTATATAATGTTCCATCAGGTTTAATATCGTCAAATGCTACTTCAAACATTTTCTTATTACAATCGACAGCAACATCAACTTATCAGCCATTGCTAAATTCTTCTACTTTGTTATCTGGCATTGGTTCAAATATAACATCATTAAATTATTATAATTTATATAATGTTCCAACAGGCTTAATATCATCTAATGCTACTTCAAACATTTTCTTATTACAATCGACAGCAACATCAACTTATCAGCCATTGCTAAATTCTTCTACTTTGTTATCTGGTATTGGTTCAAACTTGACTTTAATCAATTATAATAACTTAATCAATATTCCAACCGGCTTAATTTCATCTAATGCTACTTCTAATATTTTCTTATTACAAACAACAGCATCATCAACTTATCAGCCATTGTTAAATTCTTCTACTTTGTTATCTGGCATTGGTTCAAATATAACATCATTAAATTACAATAACTTATATAATGTTCCAACAGGCTTAATATCATCTAATGCTACTTCGAATATGTTCTTATTACAATCAATAGCATCTTCTAAATATTTACAATTATCAGGTGGATCAGTAACAGGAGATTTAATATTAAATTATGGAATTCCTAATATTCAATGGGGATCATCTAATGGAAATAATATTGCTATTGCTGGAATAGTTGGAGGATTTTCAACATCAGCAGCTATTGGCGATATGGTTATTCGATGTGTTAACAATATACATATATTATCCGGATATCAAGCGCCTGCTATTAAAATACCAACAACAAATATTGTTGAAATACCATCATTAAAATCAGCAACATCATTTATATATAAAGGAATTGAATTAAGCACAACTTTAACAACAAATTATCAATCAATTTTAACAATCAACAGTAATATTAATATTAGTAATATTAATTGTAGTAATATTTATAATTCAAACTTAACTACTACTAGTAATTTAGTTATTACAACAACTGCATCAGCTAACTCATTTATAGAAAATGGAACATCATTAGTATCTAAATATCAATCCATCTTAGCAATCAACAGTAATATCAATATTAGTAATATCAATTGTTGTAATATTTACAATTCAAACTTAACTACTACTAGTAATTTAGTGGTTACAACAACTGCATCAGCTAATTCATTTATAGAAAATGGAACATCATTAGCATCTAAGTATTTAAATTCGAATATTTTGCCAAATTTAAATAAAAAAAATGGATTTACTATTAATTGTAGTAATGCTGTTACATTAAGTGGAACAAGTTATTATAAATATGATATTAATTTAGCAAATTATTCCAAAATGTTATATTTAGATGGTGCAAGCAATTTACCTTATAGAACATTTTCAATTAAATGCTTGCCTGTAAGTGGTGTTTTTAGTTCAAATGGAAATCCAAATATAATTCAATATGACATTTATATGTCATCAAATATTTCAGCTGGAACAAGTAATGTATGTGCGATAGGTGTTCCACAAAACATTAATTTAAATCAAATACCTACTTCATCGTCATTATTTTTACTTGAAACAACATATTTTAATTATATATCAGTTATATCGACAATTGCAGCGAATATTAATTGTATTATTCAAGATTATTTAAATTAATATATAAAATAATAATGATAATAATATAAGATGGATAATTATATTTTATTATCATTAAAAAGAAAATTTGATAATGATGATATTGTAGATAAAATATATAATTATTATATTCTTGACAAATATTTTAGTAGAAAATTAACCTATACAAGCACAATAATTTTTAAACAATTATATTTAAAAAATGATTTTGTATTTTTATGTTCTAAAATAATTAATCCTCATTATTTAAATATATATTTTATAAAAAAAATGTTGATTAGCGATGATGTCATTTTAATATTTTTAAATAATATGCCAATATTGATTCAATATTTGCCATATAAATATAAAAATGATAAAAAAATAATGCTTTTATTATGTAAAAAAGATAGAACAGTTATAAGATATGCTTCAAAAGAGCTAAGATCTGATTATAATTTTATTAATGAACTTATTGATTTTTATCCATCTGTTATTTATTACGCAAATAATAAATTAAAAGATAATTATGATTTAGCTTTAAAATGTGTATCAATTGATGGCGATACTATTGAATATTTATCACCAAGATTACGCAATAATATAGAAATACAAACAATTGCTAATAAAAATAAATTATGTTATTATTAATCTAATCAAGATCATCTACATTAGGTTGTGGAGGTGGTTGATCTCCGCCAGATGTTGAGAATGGAGATCCTCCCATTCCTGGACCCATTGGAGGAACAGCACCATAAAGTTTAGTGATAAGTGGTTTAATCTTATCTTCATATTCTTTTTGTTTATTTTTGTAATCTTCTACTTCTAATTTAGGATTATCTTCAAACCATTTAAGTCCTTCGTCAACAATTGGATCAATTTGAGCTTTAATTTCATCAAAGTTTTCTGGAGCTCCTTCTGCTTTTGTTGAAAGAGAATTCTTAGTATTATAAAGATAATTTTCAAGTTCATTCTTAGCTTCAATAAGTTGCTTATTTTTTTCATCATCTTCTTTATATTTTTCAGCAGCCTTAACCATTTCTTCAATTTGTTCCTTTGAAAGTCTACCTTTGTCATTAGTAATCTTGATATTATTAGTTTTTCCAGTGCTTTCTTCTTTGGCAGTTACTTCAAGAATACCATTAACATCAATAGAAAGATCAATAACAATCTTTGGCTGACCTCTTGGCATAGGAGGAATACCACTTAGATTAAATGAACCAAGAAGATTATTGTCTTTTACAAAAGCGCGTTCTCCTTCATAAATTTTAATATCAACACCGGGCTGATTATCAGCATAAGTTGAGAATGTTTGTGATTTCTTAGTTGGAATTGTAGTATTTCGTTCAATGATCTTAGTCATAACACCACCACTAGTTTCAATTCCAAGAGAAAGAGGAGCAACATCAAGAAGAAGAAGATCATTTGTTTTTGAACTTCCTTGACCTGTAAGAATAGCGCATTGAATAGCTGCTCCAATTGCTACAGCTTCATCGGGATTTAGAGATTTATTAAGTTGCTTGCCATTGAAATAGTTGCTTAGAAGTTCTTGAATCTTTGGGATTCTAGTAGTTCCACCAACAAGAACAATTTCATCAACATCACTTTTTGAGATTTTAGCATCTTGAATTACTTTATTAAGTGGTTCCATTGATTTATTGAAAAAACTTTCTGCAAGTTGTTCAAACTTAGCACGACTTAGTGAAAGTGTATAATCAATACCATCAAAAAGAGAATCAATTTCAATAGGAACAGTAGCAGCAGTTGAAAGATTTTTCTTAGCTTTTTCAGCAGCAATATTAAGACGTTTTAGAGCTTTGGGATTTTCTTTAATATTCTTATTATATCTCTTTTTAATATCAGCACAAAGATAATCAACAATAAGATTATCAAGATCAGAACCACCAAGATGTGTATCTCCCGCTGTTGCTTTAACTTCAAAAATACCACCATCAATACTTAGAATTGAAAGATCATGAGTTCCACCACCTTCATCGAAAATAAGAATAGTTTTCTCTTTTTCTCCATCAGCAACTTTATCAAGACCATAAGCAATTGCGGCAGCTGTTGGTTCATTAATAATACGAAGACATTCCATTCCACTAATGGTGCACGCGTCTTTGGTTGCTTGTCTTTGACTATCATTGAAATAAGCAGGAACAGTAACAACTGCTTTCTTTACTGGATGACCAAGATAAGCTTCGGCAGTTTCTTTAAGACGAGCAAGAACCATAGCTGAAATCTCTTCAGGATAAAGTTTCTTTTTCTCATTTTTATATTCAACTTCAATAACTGGTTTATTATTTTCATCTCCATTAATATTAAAAGTCCAAAGTTTCTTATCTTTTTGAACATATTCATCATCATATTTACGACCAATTAGGCGTTTAATGTCATATAGAGTAGATTTTGGATACATCGTTGAAACATTTTTGGATGCATCGCCAACAAGTTTTTCTTCATCAGTAAATGTTACATATGATGGTATAATTCTTGAACCTGTTTGATAATCAGGAATGACTTCAACACGATCACCAATCCATACAGCAACGCAGCTAGTAGTTGTTCCAAGATCAATTCCAATACCTACGCTATCTTCTTTTGACATATCTGGTGTTTAGTTTTTATAATAATATCATTATATTAAATCTTTAAATCTTTTTTATAATTTTTAATAAATTTGTGAATAATTTTATATTTTCTTTTAGCAATCTTGCGTCCATATTTTGTTTTAATGAATTTTAATACAATTTTTGAACGATTATTAATATTGGCAATAATATCATTAATTTTACTTTTATTTTTATGAATACCATACATAAAATATCTACATATTCCAATTGAACCAAGAGAATCTATTCTATCAGCATCTTGAACACATTTCAAATTTATATTATTTTTATCAATATTATGAATATTTGCTACTTCTTTTGATAAAGAAGTATTACATGCTATATAAACAATGTCATCAATTATTGAATTATCAGAAATTTTATATTTAAGAAAATCTTTTATTAATGTTTCTTGTTCATTTGGAATTGATGAATATTTAGAATCAGCTACATCGTGCGTTAATGCTCCCATAACTATCTTAAATATATCAAAATCTTTCAAGTCTTCTTTAAAGGCTATTTTAATAGCCATTTTTTTTACTCTTATAACATGATCAAAATTATGAGAACAATCATAATCTTTCATTTTATCTTTAACCCAAACTTCTGTTTCTTCAATAATTTTCGAATAATCTAATGTCATTTGATTTTATTATTCAAGTAATTATTAAATAAAAAAAATAATCATTTTTATTTATTTAGAACATAAGGATTTCCAAAGTTTATTATTTCATTATTAGGTGGTTTGATAAATTCTTTTTCAAAAATACTTGTTTTTAAAATATATTTTGTCCATAATTCATAATCACTATTTTTAATTATTGTATCACTTTTAATAATATCAATGACCTCATTACATTCTTTGATAAAATTAACATCTGTTATTTTTTTTCTAATATAATTTGGATTTTGTTTAACAAGATAATCTTCTAAATGATTTTTATTTGTTTTTACAAATTCACTAATAGACATCTTATAATCTTTACAAAAATTTGAACTATTTAAAGGTTGTGGCACATAATCCCAAATAATCCATAAATAACCTAGATTCTTTATGTAAACATCTATTTCAAATATTTTATAATGAATATAACCACCATTTTTAATTTTGTGATATAGGAAATTTCCAGAATGAGCATCTCTGTGAATTTGATTAGTATAATTATGAAATGATAAAATTGTTATTAAGAATTGTTGAAATGTATTTTTCATTAATTCATAATTTGAATAATTATCTGGAACAGTTAAAAAAGTTTCTAAATCTCCATTTGCTAATTCTATTAACATCCCAAAATATTCTTTATCAATTATAACATTTGGATATAAATCAGATTCAAGTTCGTGTTTATCACAATTAAATAATTTATAGAATATTAAAAAATGCGGATTTATATTATTTAATACTAAATCTGATAAAAATTTAACAAGTTTAATTTCAGTTCTATTAATATCATTATCGGCAAATACTTTTATAGCAAATTTATAAAGTTGATTATATTTAATATTAATTTTTGATAAATAAATAGCACCATACGCACTAGGAGAACCTATTTGTTTTGTTAATAAAATTTCCATATTATCACCTAATGTATATTGTTTATCTATAATATCAATACCATGTTTAGAATCATGAATATGTCGATTAATTAAATTTAAGCATTGTTTTTCATTTATTTTATTTAAAATTTTAAATAATCGATTATAATATTCAATTCTAGAATCTATTTTAGCTGAAACACGATTTATATAAGGCAATATGAAAGTTTTAAATTTACTTGTTATCTTACGAGCTTGAATATTTTTTTTTATTATTTCTAATTTATCTTTTGATGATTTAGAATCTTTATTACTTTTCATTCTTAATAAAAATAAATTATTTTATTTATTTAAAATGTAAGGATTTCCAAAGTTTATTATTTCATTATTAGGTGGTTTGACAAGTTCTTTTGAAAATAATCGCGATCTTAATAATTTATCAATCCATAAATATTTCTCTTGATCTAGTAATCTAATACATACATTAACTTCTTCTACTAAATTTGCTATTTCATCAGAATATATAAAATCTTTTGTTTCTATCCATCCATATCGTCTTCTTGGAGTATTATTAATAAATGCGCAAATTATTCTATCATAATCTCTATAAGAATTTTCATAAGTTTGTTTAGTCGCAATACCATAATCCCAAATGACCCATAAATAACCTAAATTCTTTATATAGACATCTACCCCAAAAATCTTATAATGAATATAACCACCTGGTTTAATTTTATGATATAAGAAATTACCATAATGAGCATCAGCGTGTATCTTATTTGTATGAATATGAAATGATAATATAGATATATATACTTGTTGAAGTGTATTTTTTATTATTTCAAAACTGGAATGAAAGGCTGGTTCAAATAAAACAGTCTTTAAATCGCCATTTGCTAATTCTGATAATAACATAATGTAATTACTTTTATTTATCAATTTTGGATATTTTTTAATATCAGTATGAGGATTATTACAAAGAAATATTTTATATAATATTGCAAAATGTGGATTTATATTATTTAAAGTTAAATTAGAAAGTTTTTCTGTAATTTTAGTTTCTTTTTTATTATCTGCTGTCATTTTCATTATTTTTACAGCAAATTTATATAATCTCTTATATTGAATATTTATTTTTGATAAATATATAATGCCGTATTTACTTTCACTTCCTATTTGCTTTGATAATAAAACTTCCATATTATCACCAATTGTATATTGTTTCTTGCCGTCTGTTTCATTTAAAAAATTTAAGCATTGTTCTTCGCTGATTTGATTTAATATTTTAAATAATTGGTTATAATATTCAATTCTAGATTCTATTTTAGCAGAAACGCGATTTATAAAAGGTGTTATAAAATTTTTAAATTTGTTTGTTATTTTACGCGCTAAAATATTTTTTCTAATTCTTTCTAATTTATCTTTTGCTGATTTTGATAATGAATTAGATTTTTGATGAACAGATGAAGATTTAGAATATGTTTTGGCTTTTGGAGGTGGTGATGAAGATTTAGAAGATGATTTTGGTGTTTGTTGACCTGTTCTTACACGGTATTTTTTACATGCTGTTGCTTTTAATTCCTCTTTTATTTCATGATATTTACAATCTTTTCTTTTAATTTTATTTCTACCACATTCAGCTATTGTCTCAATATAGGCATTTGGTAAAATACATTTTGAATATCTTTTTGAATAAATACATTTAGGATCTTTACAATTCATTAGACTCTAATAATTAAATATAAATTTGTTTTATTTTTTCAAAAAAACTAAAAAAAATGATTATTAAATTGAAAGTAAATTGTCATAAGTAAAGACAAAGACTTATCCCAGACTAAAATGCCTTCTACGACTAAGAAAATGACTCTTGCACAGCGCTATGAACGTTTGCGTAAACAGATCAAGAAGAACAATGGGCGAGACAAGAAGAAGATTGCTGTAAATTCATCAAAAATACATGATGATCACGGTCTTGATGGCTCTTATTATCTCGGTCATTGAACATTCTCGTTTCTATAAAATGATCAAATTAATTTTTGGTCATTTTTATGTATATATAAATAGAAATAGATAAAGTATGTTTTATATTTTTATTATTTTTTTGATTGCTTGGATGCTTTTATATCATATATTTCTTGAATATGCAAATTTAACTGTAAATATGATTGTAATAGCTATATTTACAGTTTTTGAGCTTATTTTATGTTATATTTTCAATGAAAGTATTTTAAATATTTGGATGCCTTTTTCAATTTTTATAAAAATTGTCCCTGTTATATATGAGATAAAATGGTAGAAATTTTTTCGTATTGGATATTTCTTTGGTTTATTTTGTATTACTTCAATATAGTAAAATATGATCCTCTTATTATATTGATAATAGCATATATTTTTACATTATTTGAAATTATTTATTTATGGCAAAATAATATAAATAAATATAATTTAATAAAATTTTTTGTCATTAATGTTATTATAAAATTTATTCCAATTTTATTAATTTTTAGATATCCATTAATAATTCGTGAAGAAGATTTATTATGTGGATTTTATATCTTTTGTGTCTATATATTTGTAATGAGTTATTTGAATAAAAACCCATATACATTTTATAAAAAAATGTTAAATACTTATATCAGAGATGATAATGAATATAAATCATTTGTAAGTAGTTTATATGATAAAATAATTAATTATAGTTACAATATATAGTAAAATGAATATAGATACAACAATTTTTGAACAAATGACGGATGAAGATTTTTTTTCAAAAAAACTAACACATATTTATTTTAATCAAGATGTTACAGATGAATCTGTTTCTAAGTTAATTGATACAATTAGAGAAGCTAATAAACCGCGATATAATAAGAATAAGGTTTTATTAAAACCCAAACCAATATTAATTCATATTTCATCCATGGGTGGTTCTATAACTGCGGGAATGCGTTTAATGAGTGTATTTGCTTTAAGTAAAGTTCCAATTGCTACAATTGTTGATAATTATTCATGTTCCGCAGCTACATTTTTATCTATTTCAAGTCATTATAGATTAATAACAAATTATGGTTATTGTTTAATTCATGAATATTCAATAAGAGGAAATATAAATTCGCGACAACAACAAATAACAAATTATGTTAATCTTGTTGATACTTATTTTGATAAAGTTGTAGAAATGTATTTAGAACAAACTAAATTCAAAAAAGAAGAATTACATGATTTATTACAACACGATTTATTATTAGATGCCAATTATTGTCTTAAAAAAGGAATTGTTGATCGTATTATAGATATTAAAAGAGAAAAACCAAAAGAGATTAAATTAACTAATATTTATGATATAATTCAAAATTATAATTATAATAATATAACAATATCATGTAAAGATGCCATTTTTAAATTAGATAAAATTATTTTTGAAAAAGATATTTCGCCTGTTATTATTTATCCGCGTCGATTTAATTGTGATGAAAAACATGTTGAAAGAACTATTTTTGATACATTAAATTTAATACCAAGAATAAAAAATATTGATGCGCCTACTTATGCTATAATAGAAGGTCCAATAAGTATCGATGATATTTTACCGATGCTTTACTGTGATCATATAATAATGTTTGATCATGCTTATATTGTTAGTAATATCTTATATTTTCATAATAAAATAGGATTTTTATTATCAGATAATATTAAAAATACTGAACTTATATTCAATATAATAAAAAAAATATTAAAAGAAAAAACAAAGATGTCTTCTCAGCAAATTGATGAAATTAATAGCAAATTTAAAATAATAAATGCTAATGAAGCAAAAAAATTAGGATTATGCGATAATGTTATTAAATATCATCGTCGCACGAAAGACTTATCACAGACCGAGAATCATTCTCATCATCAAAATTCTCATCTCGATCTTCATCATCAAAAGAAGAGCTTAAAGAACTCGAAGAGCTTAAAGAACTTAAAGAACTCATTACACTAATATTATCATTTTCTGTTAAAGGTGTAATATAATTAATATTTCTCTTTTTTTTAATAGGAGGCAACATAATATCAGTATTTATAATTGATTGAAATTGTTTATACATATCAAATACATCAACTTTATATTTGTCCAATATTTCATTTCTAAATGAAACCATTACAATACGATTATGACAGTCATCAATTGTTTTTTTAATATTTATAATTTTATCTTTAAAAATATTAGGAAAAAATACATAACCTATTAAAAAACTGTTTAAAACAATATTATTATATAAATAATAATAGACATTTATACAGGAATTGTAACTATTCATTTTATACATTAATGAATTTTATTTTTTATATAAAAAAATGAAATATATTTTTAAATAAATATTTTTATTATTATGGTTGAATACGAAGAATTACACCAATTTATTAAGAAAAATTCAAAGATAGTATCATTAAATATCAATTATAAATCTGATTATAATGAATATATCTATGTTGTTAATATCAATGGTCTAAATCATACTTTTAAACTTATCGTTGATGAGGATTCAAATGTTCATTTAGAATATAAATCAAACTTATTTAGATGTTCAAATGATATTCAATTAGAATTATTTGAATTATTTAATTATAAAAATATTGAATATATTGATTGTTATATTCTAAAAAAAAAATATATGAATGATTTTGAAATATTATCATTATATGAAGATTATTATGATAATGACAATGATCTTTTAACATGTGACAGAACAATAATAAAAAATGGAAAGCCAATTAAATTTAAATTTACTTGCCATGATGATGAATTAACTCTGGAATATAATTTAGAAACAACCGTAGGATTTGAAGAAATTATTGAAAAATTAGATAAAATTTTATAATAATAATAATGCTAAATCTGATTTTTGAATTTCATCTTTGTGTTTATTTAAGATTGTCGTAATATATTTATAAGCCTCGTCGATCTGTTCAAATGAAATTCCTCCTGTAATTAAAACACTTCCGCTTTCAAATACTGCTATTGTAATTTTTTTACAGTTATTTTCACCATGCCCAGTTCCTTTTCCGAAACAATGTTTGGGACATACACAAATACCGTCCATTTTTGTTTTATTAGAATTCCAGAAATATTCTAATTTTACTCCATGATATCTTCCAGGTTCAAAGCTACATTTATTATTATATTCGTCGCTGATCAGAATCTTATGAAGAATTTTACGTCTTATTAAAAATTTAGTTGCCATTGTTTGATCCATGTATGACTTGAAATCGGTATTAATCATTCTAATTACAAATTTATTAAATCCAATTACATCCATATTATTATTAATGATAACATTTGGTTCAATATCGTTAATTCTTTTAATTTCTTCAATAATCAATTCAATGATATTTTGAACAATTGATTGTTCTTTGATTCCAGTTATTTGAACATTGCCATTCTTAAAGATTTTCAAATTTGGATAATAATTATCGTCATGTTTGAAAATTGTTGTAACTTGATTATCAAATAAGTTTTTCTTTACAGTGTTTTTTTTAGTGGCTCTTTTCTTCTTTGGATAAATTCCCTTGAAATTAATCCTATCAGTAATTTTAGGATAATAAATCCAGATGAATTTATCATTAATCTTAAAATTTTCATAAAATATATCTAAATTTAAATATAAACCTAAATCGGCATTACATGTAATTGTGCTAACTTTATAAGGTGTAAAATAAATATTTGATTCTTCCATATCAACAATATATAAACATTTGATATTTCTTAAATCATTTTTTTATTTTTGCTAATGTTATTGAAATAATAAAAAAATGATAGATTACCATAAATAAATATTTATATTATGAATAAAGATAATTCTTTTAACTTGAATGAATATTTTGAATTGTTGGATAAAAAAATACAAAATATTTTATTAAGAAAAGAAAAAGATATATTAACATTTGATATTTTAGATACATTTAAAACAAGAACAAATAAACTAATAGCACTAAAAGAAAAACAAAGACAAATGAAAATTGGAGAAATTTGGCAAGAAGTTTTAGGAAATTATGATGGTTTTATAAATTTAAAAATAGGACATGAAACTGGATTAGATATAATTTCTTATTCTAAAAAAATTATAATTGAATTAAAGAATAGAACAAATACTGATAATACTTCTTCTAAAAAATCAAATTATTTAAAATTAGCAAATTTCAAAAAAAATAATCTTGATTATAAATGTATTTATGCTAATATTAACGCAAGCACAGAGAAAAAAACGATGGATGAAATATCTAAGAAAATAATATATGAAGGTTTTGAAATAGAACATCATATTGGTTATAATTTTATTAAATTTATTTTAGAAGATAATACAGACATAATAATAGAATTTATAAAAAATACGATTGATAAATATTCACAATAATTTTATTAATGAATCTCCTAAATGTTTTGCTAATAAAACAGGAACAGCATTTCCAATTTGTTTATATTGTGAATTTAAACTTCCAATAAATTCATAATCATCATCAAATGTTTGAATTCTTGCGTATTCTCGAATTGTTAATGGTCTTTCTTCTAACGGATGACATCTTTCTGTTTGTTTTTGAGAAGGAGAACATAATAATGTTAATGATGGTTTTTCCATAGATAGTCTATATAATATTCCTCTTTTTCCTCCACCCGAATTATAACTATTTCCTAAATATTCTTTTTGTAATTTTTCTGGTAAATTAACCCAACAACCACCAGCAGGTATCATTTTGAATAATTCTATTTTTTTATCATTATATTTTGCTCCATTTGAAGAAGGAACATTATATAAGACATCTTTTAATGTTTTTCTTTCTAAACTTTCTTTTGGAAATTCAAACACTTTATTCAAATCTTTTAATACTCCTATAATAAATACTCTTTCTCTCTTTTGAGGAACATCAAACTTAGAAGCATCTAAACATTTATAAGTTATATTATATAAATTATTTTTATTTAATTCTTCAATAATTTTTTCAATTGTTTTACCATTATCATGAGTTAATAACCCTTTTACATTTTCTATCATAAATAATTTTGGTTTTATTAAATTTAATATTTCAATAAATTTAATCATTAAATCACCTCTTGGATCATCTAAGCCTTTTCTTAATCCTGCTTGTGAAAATGATTGACAAGGAACACCGCCTGTAAATAAATCTACATTATTTATATAAGGTGTAAAATCTATTTTATCCATAGATTCACATATAACTTTTGTATTTTTATGATTATGTTTTAATGTTTTACAACAATCAATATTATTATCATTTAATAGTAATGGTTTAAATCCTGATTTGATTAATCCAGAACTTAATCCACCACATCCCGCACAGACTTCAATAAATGTATATTCTTCATTATTTATAATAATAGGTTCTTTTATTTCTATTTTATTTATTAATTCTATTAACTCTGATTTAGTTTTAGAACTACATTTATTAATTCCTAATTCTTTACATTTATCTAAAAGCTGATTTTTAGTCATTATTGATAAATCCATAATAAATATATTTATATGTTGTAATTTAAAATCATTTTTTATTAATAAAAAATGAAAGATTTTTATTGTATCATTATTTGATGTCAAAACTTGATTTGAATAAATTAAAAATAATAGAATTATTTAATGCTAAAATAAAAAGTGTTGAAATACCAATAAATGATAAAAAACATTGTGGCAAAGAAGGACACTGGTTAGAAAAACAACTAGGTATAAAACATAATTCAAAAAATGAACCAGATATATTTGGTTATGAAATGAAAAAAAATTCAAATAAAATTACACTTGGAGATTTTAGTGCCAGTGAATATGCTTTTAGTAAAAGAAATAAAAGAGTTAATATAAATGCCTTAAATGGTTGGAATGATGATATTATATTATCAAGAAGTGATTTTATTAAAACATTTGGAAATCCAAATCCAAATCCAAAAAAGAATAATCGATTTTCATGGTCTGGTTCATCAGTTCCATCTTATAATATATGGAATTCTAATGGACAAATATTAAAAATTAATGATAATAATGATATAATAATTTATTATTCGTTTGATAATGATAAAAGACTATGTAAACATGATTTTCCTGTTTATCTACAAAAAAATAATTTAATAATAGCAATTTGGAAATCTGAAAAAATGAAAAATCATATTGATAATAAATTTAATAAAAATGGATTCTTTATATTAAAAAAAATACAAAATAAATATGAAAAGATATGTTTTGGAAAATCTTTTAACTTTGAATATTTTATAGAATCATTAAAAACTAAAAAATTATATTTGATAGTGGTATGTATGACGGAAATAGTCGTAATTATTCTCATTTTAGAGGAACTAATTTCTGGAATGATTTAATTATTGAAGAATATTAAGAATATATAAACCTAAATGATACGCAAATTTACAAGCAACGGCATTACCTATTTGCATAATTATGTCTTTGTTTGATCCTTCTAAAATATATTCATCTGGAAATGTTTGAATTCTTTTTAATTCAATAATAGTCAATCTTCGTATTTCTTTTTCATTATATTTAACAAGCGCATCATAACCATCTTTCCAATATCTTGCTGGAATTGTGTAAGATGGTTTATCAAAATTTAAGAATTGTGCTCCAAATCCAAGACCTTTCTGTTTACTAACTTCTTTTTTATTTTGTATTCCAATTAATGCTTTTTCACTTAAATAATATTTTTTATCAATATCTTCTTTTGCTAATAATATATTTTTAACAGGAATTCTATCATTTATAGAACTTATAATTGGTTTTGGTTCAGTTGGTAAAAATTCTAAATCTTTTCTAATTCCAATAATTATAACTCGTCTTCTATTTTGAGGAACTTCAAAATCACTAGCATATAATTTAGTTATAATTGTATTATAATTTTTATTCAAATTTTCCATAATAATATCAATTACTTTTTCAGATTTTTCTGTTTTTTTAGATAACATACCTATCACATTTTCCATTATAAAAGCTTTTGGATTAAAATAATCAAGATATTTAACATATTCCATAAATAAAGCATTTCTTGGATCATTTTTATCTCTTTTTCCAGCAATACTAAAACTTTGACAAGGAGGACCACCTACGATTAAATCAATAATCTCATTATTTTTATTATATAAATCATTAAATTTTTCAGGAGATAATTGTGTTAAATCTTCACAATATGCTTTATGTTCAAAATTTTTATTATAATTTTGAACAGCTTTATCCCAAATATCAATACCAGCAATTATATTTAATCCAGCATCTGTTAATCCCTTAGACATACCTCCGCATCCACAAAATAAATCAATAACATTTAATTTTTTAGCTTCCATAATAAATATATTTATATGTTGTAATTTAAAATCATTTTTTATCATTAAAACAAAACCAAATAAAAAATGATTCTTTTAAACAAAGATAAATTTATACAGTCATGGATAGAGTTATCAGTGATATTTTAGCATCATTTGACACTGTTGAGATTATTGAAAACATTCAACAAAACGAAGAGTTTGATCCATATGGAAATAAGAAAATCTTCAAATACTGGCAAATGAATTCGAGATTATATACAATGGAGATTTTCGATAAAGAAGGTTTTAATAAATCTCGAATTCAAGCTGGACTATTTATTCTTCCAGATGATTCAAGAGAATTAACACACAATCGCACAGCAACAATTCGAACATTATTCGAAATCTTGACGAAAAAATAATTGTAAGGTGGATATATAAACTAAAAATTTTTTAGTTTTTCTTCTTTTTTTCACTCATTTTAGACAAATATGAGGTATTTAAAATTTCTGTGCTACTTGCTATTGAAATCATAGGAGGAATATTTAATATATATGTTTTGTCGGTTTTTAAATGGGCTTCTCTGAACTCTTCAATAGATAAATTACCGCCAAACATTTTCAATAGATATCTTGATGGCGCTGGTCTAATGATATTATCAAACCCATATCTTTTTGCTAACATCTGTATCCAACTATTAATCTCCCAAACTTTATCACTACTTCCGTGAGTAGAAAAGTTATAAGCATTAGCGCATTGTAATGAACAGAATGATCCATATACAAAATAATTATCATTGATGGAATCATAATTATATGGCATACTGTAAATATTACCATCAATACTATGACAACACCAGAAGCAATGTGAATTATTATTTAAATTTGTATAGGTAGTTTGATAATCATGTGTTAAATCAAAAGTAATATTTTCAGCATCATTCATAAAAAACGAATTTGTTTCATAAGGTGCTGGATTTGCTATTTTTGCGTCTTGTGTATCATTATTATTTATAATTGAATTAATTTTATTTTGTGGGATTGGTAATTGAATTATAATATCATCATTCTCATCTAATGGTTCATTATTAGATGTCTTAATCATAGTATCAATTATATTTTTTTTGCTGGGTTTTTTAACACTCGTAGTATCTTGTACATTTTTTTTACGAGGCATATTACTAATAATAATTATGTTATATTCTTATATAAAAAATATTTTAATGTAGTCTAATAATTTTACAAGATCATTCTTCATTTTAACATCAAGAGTTTCAATTTTTTTAGGTGTTTTATCAACTGAACATGACATTGATAATTTATTAACATCCATTTGTAAATCTTTTATAACTGAAATTAAATAATAAATAAATATTATTACAATACCAATAACTAAAAATAAAGTTAAATCCATTTCTAATATTATAATATAATTATTTAAAGAGAAAATTTAAGCCCAACATCTCCACCAATAAATGCTAAAATATTATAACGAACAGTATATAAATTAATTTTATAATTAATTGTATAAATATCCTTATTATTTGCTAATAGTAATCGTTCAACATTACTATTATCAACATTATTAACTGTAAAATATAAAGTGGAACCAATTAAACTAGAATTATAACTTCCAGTTGGGAACCATTTTTCAGGATATATACTAAAAGAATAATTATAAATTCCTTGTCTTGGAATGCATGAATGATGTTCATAAGGCTGAATACTATTAAAATAATAAGCTCCTTTTTCTTCAACTCTTAAATAATTATTTCCAATAGTTTTCCAATTAATTTTTGCTGTATTCATAATACTATTTTCATTATTTTTTGGAATACTATTAGTATAATTTAAAACATCATTAAATTTATCAATAGTATCTGTTCTTTTTAAAGTCCATATTAATTCTTTAATTGGAAATTTAGATAGTATATCAATAGAACGAATTGAGCCATCACCTCCAATTCCTACATCATTAGATATAACATCCATAGTTTCAATTAATATTTGTCTTGTAGCAGTCTTTTTTAATTCAATTCGTTCATCATTATCCAATAAAACATAGGTTGCTTCTAATTGAGGATTTATATTTTCATTAATTACAAAATTTTTTATTGAAATTTTTTTATTATATAAAACATTGTAATAATTTGGACTTATATGCATATTTAAAATATCACTGTAAACAACATATAAATTTTCAATATTTTGTAAATTTATTCTAAATGTTATTACAATTGATGTTGATAAATTTAAAATAGGTATTGATAAGGAAGGATTTTTAGAAAACCAAAATGGTAATGGAACAGAAATTTGACGAGATTTAATAGATGGTATATTATTATTAATGTCACTTGAAGGATAATCAAAAGTTGAATAAATATTATTATTAATTCTTATAATATTTTTACCAGTTGAAGGATTTGTTAATTCTTTTATATTTCCAGTAATCTCATTAAAACTATCTTTAACAGGCATAGTTAATTCATTCCAAACAATAAGCCATTCACCTGTTATATAATCAATTTGTTTATCATCAAAGTAAATAGTAGCATCTTTTATAATCAAACTTCCGATATTTTCAACCCATTTAAATTTTAATACATCATCAGAATATATATCTGGTAATGTATAAATAAAATAAAGTTTTGAAAGTAAATCAACATTTTCTTTAATAATTTTACATGTATATGTTGATGTATGCATTGTGCTAATTGAACAATTAATATTATCAAAATTTAATGATATATTATCCATACAAAAATTTGTATGTCGTTTATAAACAAATTTATAAAAACTTATTTCTGGATTATTAAAAATATAATCATCAAATTGTCCTCTTAATGCTAATTGTGCGATACCACCTGGCATATTTATTATTTAAAAATATATAAAAAATAATTATTTAAACCATAGCGGGTAAAGTATCTCCAAAATTAAATCCTTTATTAAATATGGATTGTTCTGTTACGGGTAAAATAGCAGGATATTTATTAAATCCACGTCTATATAGATTAGCTATTTCATAGTCATCCAAAGCATAATTAAAATATGATAAGTCTGAAACTAATAAAGGCGACACAGTTGTAATACCATCTGGTGCTGTAAATGCTTTTGGTCTTAATTTAAGTTGTGTATTTGTTTTAGCTAAATTTAATGAATAAGGATTTATATAAAATTTACTTAAATTACTTTTCATAACACGAGAATTAAAATTATTTACAATAGTATCTTCAAATCCATTAACATTTGCTAATCTGTCTGCTACTAATGCGCCATTTAAATATATTTTACAATTTGTATTATTTACATTAATAGAATCGCGACCTTTTTGATTTTCTTGAAATACTATTGTAACCATATTGAAAACTTGCCCATATTCATTATATTGAATATCTTTAATTCCAAATTTATTTTTGCTTCTATTATTTGCTAGTTTAACAACATCAACCATAGAAGAAATACTACAATCGATAGTTGTTGAACTATTATTAAATGTATCTGGATAATTAATATTATTATATTCTACAATTATTTCTTTTCCATCATTTCTAATTTTAACTAATGGATTTTTTATTAAAATTCTACTATCTAAATCACTTATTAATGTAGTTTTTTCGCATTCATATCCAAATGAAGTATAAGGTAATGTATTTTTTTCACCTTTATAAAATAAAATCATATAAGTGTATGGAAGTAAAACTGCTTGTTCTTGCGTTGGTGTTCCAGTATAATCTGTTAATGTAGAACTGCTTGGATCTTTATTAAAACATACCCAGAAATTATATGAATATTCAGCACCGCCGTTTTGATTAATAGAAGGATTGATGTCAATATATGCAGGAGCTTTTTTATTAAAAGTTTCTAAACTTATTTCTTCTGATTTAGAATAATCTAAAATTCCTGTAAAAACACTTGTTTGTTTTCTATTTGAATTTGTAAATCGCATTGATTTAATATATTCATTATTATATATTGAATAACTAATCAATGCCATAATCAATATTAGAAATACTGATAATATTATTTGAATTATTATACTAATCATACTAATTTATATCTAATTATAATATATATTATAATTATTATTTTTTGTATATAGGATTGCGAATACCGTAATTAGATAACCCTAATTGAGCTAAGAATCCACTCATTGGACCATTATTATAATCATTATAAACATCTTGTTGATTGATATCATAATTATATGTTGTAAATTTAGCAACTAATCCAGAAAACCCAGGCATGTTACCGGCAATTGTATCAGACCCACCAATATATAGAGTTCCGCTTGTATTTAAATCAATATTAACATTTTGTGATATTCCGCTTTGATTTAAAAGCCCAGATGAACCTTGTGATGCTACAATTTCACCATCAACATATGTATATATCGATGGACCCAATTTATCAGCATTACAAACAATTGCTACATGCACCCATCGTTGTAATGGAATATAATCTATTTTAACACCTTGATTTTTATAAAAACCATCGTTTGATGCGTCATCTATTGGTAATATAACATCATTGTTTGTTCTATTTAAATCAGTAAATCTTACATACATAGCATTATTTTTTCGATCTAAGTAAATAAAAGGAGAACAATTTAGAGGTGGTTTAAAATTAGTAGAGGTTCCATTAGATAATGATAAGACATGTTTATATTGTCCTTGATATTTATTCATATCATTGATATAAATCCAAAATGTAAAACTTCTACGATAACCATTTGCTGTTTTATCAACAGTTGCATCTATTGTTGTTAATTTAGTAGCAATGACAGGTATTTTTGTATCTGGAATTACAGTTTTGAATTTTGAAAATAACATATAGCCAACATAAATATATAATAGATATGCTATAACAACACATACAATAATAACAATTAATAACCCAATATATAAATTATAATTTGAACTCATTCCCGAAACAGCATTGGTCACTGTTGAACGACTGTTTGATAAAACATTTGTGAATGTTTTAGACATGCTACTTAGGGGAGACGCAGAACTATTCATATTTTATTATTAACTATCTAATATTAATAAATAAATTTTCTATTAATAATACTTAAATGATAATTGCCATTAATATGATTATTTGGTATTATTAATTTATGTGTAGTTTTATTATTTTTCTTTTGTAACGATAAATAACTTAGAAGTTTTGTGAAATTATTAAGATTATGTGATTTGTTTTTCTTATTTTTTAAAAAAAATAAATCATAAATGCTACTTATAAAATATTCAATTGCTATTTCATTATTTTTAATCATCATAATATCAAAAAAACAAAAATTATAAATAAATGATTTATAAAAATTATTTTTATTTTTTTTTAAACAATTTTTATTATTTAATTCATTTATTAAATTTTCATGAAATTTTAATGGTATTATCCATTGATCTTTATTAATAATTATTTTAAATGATTGACGATTAAAGTTATTTGAATATAATAATGCTATATCTAATATTTCATCGACAGAATTATAATATGTATTTGTTACTATTTGAATACAAATTTTAATATTATTATTCGATTGTTTTATAATTTCAAGTGTCTCATTAAATGCTATATTTGGTTTATATGTTATTAAAATATTATGAATATCATTATTTGATGGTAGCGGCAATTCATAAAATATACATTGTTTTTTAATTTCTCCAAGTTTTTTTATAATGTCATTTGAAGTTATACATATAATTGGAATATGTTTATGATTTGTCATTAAAAAATTTAATAAATGTATGTTCATTGTGCTATCAAATGAAAGTAATGTTTCAAATTCATCTATAATAATTATTTTTTTTTGCGTATTATTTGTCAAATTTTGAATTAACGAGGAAACAAATGATTTATACAACAAATCAACTAATTGTTTCGAAGATCCACAATTAAAACTATTAATATTTACCACAAACAAATCAAGTTCAACACAAATCGAATTAACTATATATGTCTTACCAATTCCAGAATTACCTGTTATAAATAAACAAGACTTACATGAAAGTTTTGTATTATTATAAGAACCAATAATCCAATTTTTAATATAATCCATATTTATGAAATTAAAATTATTTTTATAACAAGTGAAAAGTAATAACATAAAAGTGCTAAAATCGGATATACAATATCTAAGGTTAATAATGAATGTGATGTATATGTTTTAATAGTTCCATGTAAATCAAACATAATCGACGGTTTAATCAAAAAAATTAACAATAAGATAAAAACATATAATAATATTGCTAAATATATCATTAATATACTCTATAAATTAAATATAATTTATATTATAGATGTTGATAAAAATTATAATAATTATTGTTTTATTATTATTGTTTTATTATGTTACTACAATAAATATCGAAAAGTTTGTTTCAAATAATTATACAAATACAAATGAATATTCATGGGAGCGAAATAATATTAATTCAAAATTACCTTACAATATTATTATGAAAAATAATAACGACCTTTATTATGATATTGGTAATGATGAACTTGATCTTAAATTTAAAACAGCTTTTGAAATAGATAGTAATAAGATAATAAAAACAATTGAAGGGAATGACTGGACTAAATGGGTCAATTCTAAAACAAGTAATAATAAGAAGGATTTAAATGATTATTTTAACAATTTTTTAAAATATTTTAAAATGATGATTAAAATGCCTATTTTTGATTTACCAAATGATAATACAAATAGATTCAAAATAAAAGATACTGTTTTATTAAGATATAAATCAAATAAAAATAATACAAAAGAATTATTATTAGAAATTGATTTGGTTATTACGAGAAACAATAAACCTTTATCAAAACATTTAAAAATATTAACGATAACAGATGGAAATTATAATAAAATTATAATGGCAAATGTTGTAGGAGTTATTAATGAATTTGAATTATCAAAAACTTATGGTTCTATTGACGATGTTAAGAATTATAAAGAATTTACACCTCAATTTACTTATAAATATGACTTAAATAATTATATAATAGATACCAATGATAAATTATTACATTCAGAAATTGAATATAATTTATATAATAAATTACTTAAAGATTTATAATATATAATAATTAAAATGTCTGCTGCTCCTATGTCCAATTATTTCGAATATAATATTGAAGTCCCAATTAACGATGATATTGATAAAAATACTGAAAATCTTATTAATTATCTAAATCAATTAAGCCCCCAACCATTTATTATTCAATATTGGAAAGATGATGAAGAAACAAAAACAAGAAGAATTTTAGTTAATGCCCCTTATAATATTCATAATTTGATTTATCATCTTTTCAATCCATTTCAAGCTTCTTATGTTTGTTATTACAAAACAAGAGTTGTAATGTAGGTTTTAAGGTTAAACCTTTATTTTTATTTATTGAATTTAATCCATTCACTGTTAACAATTTCAAGATCTCTTATAATTTCTCTACAATTATCTGTAAGAAATTGTGCGAAAATGTCTGGGATTGTTTGGTCTTCTAATGTAACTCTTACTATCATTAATTGTTTAAGAGGATGTGGGCAAATATAACCGATATAACTACAAGTCAATCCCTTATGTTTCTTATTTTCACGAATATATTTATTATGTAAAAGAGATTGAATAATATTTCCTAAACTATCATCTTCATCTTCAACATGAAAATTAAATGAGAAAGGATTATTTGGAACTGGCTCGATCATAATTCTATTATTTTCGATATTCTCAATTAATAAATCAAGTTTTTTAATAAGAACAATGAGAGCCATTGAAAATAAATAAGAATGTGATAATTTATTTACAGGTTCAATTTCAAATTTAATTAATGTTGGATCACCATAAACATTTTTATGATAACTTCTTTGTTTATCTAAAACATTATCTTTTGTTGCTGCTACATCATCATCTTCGATATAATAAAGGTTTGCCAGTGAAACAGGAGAAAATGAAGCGTTTGTTTTTGCTGTACGTTTAATTGCTTTTGCTATTAAATGTAATTCTTCGCCGCTTCTAAGTCGTGTAATCAATACATATTCGTTTGTAATATCATTTTTTGGAAAAAGTTGATTAAGTTCAGATTTTGATAATTCTTTTCCTTTATAAGTGCCTGTAAAATTATTTGTAGTAATATTTACAGTATTTGTTCCATTATTAACAACATTTAATTCAAATATATAATCATTGTCTTCATAATTATTTGTGATTTCTTCGCTAACATAAATTGGGATTAGACCTATACGATGTTTCATAAATTCATCATGAAGAGGGCCTGAATTTAAAATGATATCAACACTTGGTTCATCTTCTCCATAAAATCCAACAACAGGTATTTCACTTAAAATTACACGACGAACTGAATTTACAATAGATAAATCCAGATTTTCAATATCAAATGAGTGTTTATTGGATGCTTGATCAAATGTATAATTTTTAAACATTACTTATTTATTTTAAATAATATAAATTTTATGTCATTTTTTAATATATTAATTTATTATTATTTTATAAATGATATTATTTTATAGCGAAACCTGTCAGCACTGCTCTATTTTACTTGAAACTATAAAAAGACATGATACTAAAAATACAATAAAATTAGTTTCAGTTGATAGTATTATTAATAAGATTCGTCATAAAGTAAAAGCAGTTCCGGCATTGATGTTCTTTCAGACAAAAGAAATTATTTATGGAAAAGCTGTTTTTGATTATTTATTATTGCCAAATAGAGGATATTTATTCAGTAATAATAATACAAGAGAAAAACAAGAGACTGCTTCAAATCCATCAATTGATATTAAAAGTACAAGTGCTGCTCCTCCATCTGATAAGGAACCGATAGCATTTACGTTAGGTGCTGTTTCATCTGATTATTTTAGTTCTATTGATGATGATAATATTAATTCAATGAATGTTAAAGATGATCAAGTTTATAAATGGTGTGTTATAGATGACATTGAGAAAAAATTAGACTTACCATCATCTAGTTTAACAACAACAGGAGGAGCTAATTCAAAAGAAACATCTCCAACAAAGAAATTACCATCCCTTGATGAATTACAAAAACAAAGAGAAAATATATTTAAGGATATTTAATTTAAATTAAACATAATGACATCTACTTTAAGTTCGACATATATTTTCAACCAATACTATATCGATATGCTTAAAAAACTTAAAAATATATCAAAGAAGCATAAACATCAAAGTGCAACAGCTAAAAAGATTCTAAAAACCATAAAAGATAATTATAGCACTTATGATAAATCTTCTGATGAATATAGAACCTATTTTAATGAAACTCTTAATGATGAATTTTGGGGAAGATTTACATCATTTGAAAAAGATGCCAGTAATGATTGGCTAAAAGATGAAGCAAATACAACACAAGAAATTTATAAAGATATAACAATTAAGGATGTTACTAAGGTTTTAAGAGATAATTTCCTTTGTCATCATTATCTAACAGTTCTTTATATATATAAGGTTGATCTAAGTGAAGAATCAATAACAAATATTCTTAAAATTCTTCAATCACCTGATGTTAATGATGAAACCGTTGATTCTTTAACTGACAATGAAGATTATCGCAAAGTTCTTAAACGTCTTAATGCTCTTAAACAAGATCATATAGAAAACGATCCTCGATTTTCTGATATGGAAGGACTTAAAGAAACAACTATTGGAAAGATTGCCAAAGAAATAATTGAAGATATTGATCTTTCAAAGATTAAACAATCTATAAGTGAAGAAGGTGATATTTTTAAGGCTATTGCTAAGCCTGATAGTGGTTTTGGTGAACTTTTCACAAATGTAAGTCAAAAGATGTCAAGTAAAATTTCTAGTGGTGAACTTTCACAAGAAGCCATAATGAAAGATGCTATGAAATTTGCTTCAATCATTCCGGGTCTCTTTGGAGGCGCAGGAGCAGGAGGTGATAATTCAGGAGGTGGCGGAGGAGGTGCTGGTGGTTTTGATATGACGAGTATGATGAATTTAATGCGAGAAATGAATCAAGGAGGAGCACCAGCAGCCGGTGGAAAAAAACAAAAATCAGGAGTTAATAATCAGGCACTAAGAGCCATGATGAAAAAACAACAATTACAAAAAAAACTAAATAATTAATTTATTTTTCTTTTCAACATATCATATAGATAAATAATGTTAGATTTTGTTCCATTAGTGAATATGAGTTTTAAAAATAAATTGATAGCAATCGCAAATCTTATTATGTTAATAAGTGTTATATTTTCATTAATTTATCGTAATTTAATTTTTGTATTATTTGGAATAATAATATTAATATTTTTATTTTATATAAATGTTCATAATGAAAAAGTTAAGATAGATACAAATGAAACATTAATAGATCGTAATTTATCAATTGTAGATGATAAGATTTGTGTTAAGCCATCATTAACAAATCCTTTTATGAATCCAAATATAATTGATTATAATAATATCAATAATGATATTAAATCATGTCCTTATGACAATAAAACTATAAAAGATAATGTCGATACATTCTTTAAACAAGATTTATATAAAGACATTAATGATATTTTTGAAAACAACTTTTCAAAACGACAATTTTATACTGTTCCTGCTACAACAATCCCAAATGACCGTAAATCATTTCAGGATTGGTTATATTATAGAGAAAAGTCTTGTAAAGAAAATAATGGTTTTCAATGTTATAATAATATAATGTAAGTTTATAATTAGATAAAGAGAAATGACGACATTTTTTGATAAACAAAATAGTTTATGTTCAGATTCTTGCTGGACTACTTATAAAAATTATGGAAATGATAAAATAAATAAATATCAAACATATGATAATCAATTAGTTGATTGTGAATCTCCATATGTTCGTATGCCTACATTTATGTATGATCATATTAATTTAAGAGGTCGACCAGGTGTTGGTGTTGCTGATTCATGTTTAATTGATAATAATAGTGAATTATTAAATAGTCGTGAACGATCTACACGAGACCGTTGTAAATTACAATTATTTAGACGATTATTTGATGCTGGACCAGCTTTAAGAGGTCAATCAGGTGATATTAATAAAGAATTAGATATATTATCGGGTTCTGATTCTTCATTAAGTAATCCGATTCCATGTAAAAAAGAAATAATGGAAAGACAAACAAATCAACCTATTCCATTAATAGACTGGATTAAGGATGTTCAAAATCCTAATAATATTGTTCCAGTTTGGACAAATGGAGGCGATGATACTCGTTCATACATAAATAGAATTAATATAAAATCTACATTTTAATATGATAATAAAAAATAATTTAATATATATATTATAATAGAATATAAATGAGTTTTAACAGAACTAAATATGATAACTGTTCTTATAAAGTTGAATTACAATCAAGTGTAGATACACTAGGATATATATTATCACCACAGAGATATGAAAATAAAAATAAATGTATGCACCAATTAGGCTTTGTTGGTGGCACTGCCGTTTCACATATAGCTGGCAATCTCGTAGATTTAGAAAGTGAATTACGAGGACAAACAAGAATAATAAGCAAATGTCCATCAAATTTATATATGCCATCTGATTCAGAAGTAATAACAAATGATAAAACTGAACCTATCAATAAACAAATGAAACATTTACCAACATGTCAAGCTATAATGTATAGAGAAGTTCCAGGACCTTCCCCACTGAAAATAAATAATTGTTAATAATAGAATAAAAATGAATCCCCCTAATGATACAAGATTAAAATATGACACAAATTCTTATAAAGAAGAATTAACACGTTCTATTTTTCCAGGTATATATCAATTAGACACTCCTTATAATGACTGTAAAGACTGTTCTATTGTAATTCCCAATGATCCATTTGTTCGTTATCAAGGTTATGGACAAAATACTTGCACAATGAAAAACGCTGTTGACGATTTAAATGAACTTAATGGTTTAAATTATAAAAATTCTAAATGTAATTCTGATGCTTATAAACCAAATTCATATGTTTCAACTGGATGTAAAACTAAATATAATAATGATCCTCGTAAATGTGCTATTCCAACTGAATCATGCCGTCTTTCAAATCCGCCATGTACTTTAAAAGAAACTGGAATTAATCGATATAATTTCTTATGTTGGGATCCACAAGCGACCGCATTACAACCTTTTGATAGAATTGGAATTAATTATCGTATGGTAGCAAAAGATAATCATGTGCCTCTTATAGATAAACCTCAGGATCAATCATTATTTGAACCTGTGAAAAAACAAAATTTTGAAAATTTCTTAGATAAATGGCAAACTGTAAATAAAGATAATTCTCAATATTCACCTGGTTATCCTTATGGAGATCCAAATTATTTATTATCTTGCTCTCAATCTGTTAATAGCTATTAAAAAACTTGAATAGATCGATTGATTGTTGATAATTCTCATCATTTTTTCTAATAATATTTTCATAAATATATTTATAGATAATATTATCAATTCTTTTATAATGTTTAAAATTATAAATTGTATTACTTAATTTTAAATTTCTATTATGTCTGATATCAATTTCTAATTCAGTTGTTGAATAATTAATAGGCATTGAACGAAGAATAACTAAATATTTATATTTATAAATATCAAATGATACGAGATAATTATATTTATCTTTTAGCAAATATTTGTAATTGTTTTTATGATTATAATTAAAACAGATACTGTTATTATTATTATACTTATTGATTGATTTGAATATAGATGGATTATTATTTATATTATAATTCAAATTTAATATATCACCAGCTAAAATTGAATAATGTTTATTAACATTAATTGTAAAGCCAGAAAGATATGTTAAAGATGTAATAAGAATGAATAAGAAAAAGTTCATTATTATATTAACTATGATAATCTTTATATAAATATCAGGCATAATTCTGCTTAAATGGTCGATCAATTCTTGTATAATTAATTAGTGTTGAACGAAGAATTAAACTTGGTTTGATTGAAATAAAAAAAAGGATTATTAGCTAATATTGAAATAAAAATTAATAAGAAAATGTTCATTATTTATTATTAACGATGACAATGTTTATATGAAATTATTTATATCTTTAAATAATAATAGAAATGTCGACTGACGAGGAGATTATTTATATAGATGAAGACATACCAGAAATAGACTATTATGAACTGGTTAGTATGGATGAAATCATTAAAAATAATCCATCATTTATAGCATTTTCAAAAGAAGAAATTTATAATGAATTATTTAATTTCTTAAAAACAAAAAATAAGACTGAATGTTTTTTAAATTTATTTTATGAAATTGTGGATAAAAAAACAAATGTCAATAATTTTATTGTAGTATCTGATGCGACTCGTGGAGAATTTGAAGATAGTTCTATTGATGAATTTATTGTCGAATTAAAAAAATATGATAAGTTACAACCTTCATTAGCTCTTAAATCCAAGAATAAGTTATGGTTTCCTTTAAGTTATGATAAAGATGATAGTAAACTTAGATTTAAGGCGACCCAAAAGACCACAATTGAACTTTCAGAAAACAATAATTATATTGTATTTAAGGACGATGAAACTAATTTACCAGTTGTTGGTGTTTATTTCTATTCACCTTCTTGTATAACTGATGATAATTTAAGTGATAAAATAATGGCTGGAAATAATCGTCAAAAACTTGATTTATTACCAAGCACCAATTTTACAGACTTTGACGATTTGATTAAAAATTATAAAATTGAAATTCCACTTGATAAGATTGATGTTGATGATTATAATTATTCAAGTATTAATAATTTATTAAAAAAATATAATTATAATTTGGATAATATTTCAAGTGATGATTTAAATATTATTCGAGGTCACTTAGAAAAATTAAATAAAAATGAAGAAGAAGTTGAACGCAAATTTAAGCCATTTCAAATAAAAGCAATTGAAATTATAAATCCCAGATTTACCTTTTTTAATATTTTAAAAGAGATTCGCACCCTCATAGATGAAACATTAAAATTAAATAGAATAAATAAATCAGAATTAGTTAAAAATAATATAACAAATAATGAATTTACAAATAATCTTTCTAAAATTATTTCAAGTATTGATGAACAAAATTATGATGCTATTATTAGTTTATTAAGAGATATAAGAAAAAATATAAGTATTGATAATATTTTAGAACTTTATTCTAAATTTGATAAAATTAATAAACAAAATATTATTGTTCAACTTAATGATTTAGAAACTAAGTTTGAATTATTAAAATTTAGTTATAGCGACATTTATAAATTAAAATTTTCATTTAAAAATGAAGAACATGAACTTGAAATTGGTGGAGAAGAAAAGAAATACGAAGGAATTCCAGTCAAAATCGGCAATTTTAATAATAATGATATGGATGAAAATTATGATAATGATGAAGAAGAAATAAATTTATTTGAAGATAAAGAATTTAATAAATATTATAACAATTATTATTATAAATTAGAAACTGGTTTCATAGAACTTCTTAGATTTGTTTTACCTTTTATCAATAAATTAGAAAGAATTAGTAATCTTTCCTTAAATTATGATGTATTAGTAGGACATCTTTTTAATAAATATAGAACAATTGATTCAAGGGCAACTATAATTAAAAAACATATTCATGATATTGATGATACAGAAATAGAAAATATTAATAAGAAATCCATTATAACTATTTTATTAAATCCATCTGAAAGCAAAGATATTAAGAAGGCTGTTCGTGAATATTTTGACAATCTAATGAATGTTATTTATGATATTGTTGCTTATTGGTCTATTTATATTCAAAATGAAATTTTACAAGAGACTCTAATCTTTAACCCTGAAAAATGTTCTCCTGAATGTATTCATCTTTGGGATGATTATGGCGCACCTTATGATATGACTTCAAAAGTTGGCGTCTTACATTATATTACTTGTGTATTTAAGGAAGTTTATAATGATATTTTTAAAGATCAGTTTTATAACATTATTCCTATGAAGGATGATTATAAAGAATTAATAATTAAACATGTAACAATTGATTATAAAGATGATTTAGAAAAAATGGCAAAATTTAAAATCAAACATAATAAACAAAATAAAGGTCGTGAATATTATGAATCACTGAAAAAATTCTTGGATACAAAAGATTATAAGAATGATAAGTTTTTCAAAGCTTATATTGATGCTCTTGTTTATATGCCTTCTGTAAAATTTGTTAAAATTCATAAATATTTGCAGGGTTGTTGTTTAGAAAAGATTGATGACAATTTTTCAGCTGATTTATATTTAAGAACCGAGCGCAAAGATCTCAAAAAAGCCAAAGAAAAGTTTTCAGGCAAACGCGTATTTAATGAACCTCGTGCTAAACGATTTTTCATTAAAAAAGAAATTGAAGATAAAATTGTAGAAGAATATATACCAATAAAAAATTTTATTAAATATGATATAATTGATATTAATATTCATGATTGGATTGTTAATTTAAAAACTAAAAAAACAATCTTTACTAAACAATTAATTGATTCATTATCACATTCTACTTATAAAGCCACTGAAAATTACAAAGATTCTTATTTGTCTTATTTTAATAATAAGGATTTAAAGAACTTACTTCATAATTATAATTTTAATAATTATAAACAAATAATTGTAGCAGTTTCTAAGGTTCTATTTAATCATCTTAATAAAGATGCTAATGATTTTATAGAAACTATAACAAATACTTTAAATGAATTAGATAAACTTAATTCAATTATTAATGATGATAATATCAAGGATATCATTAATATTCGTAGAATTGCTGTGATTCGTATAATGGCTCTTCCATCTTCTTTTGAAAATGCTGTAAATAAAACATTCATTCCAACACAAGATAAAATATCGCGTGAAACTTTTGATACTATAAATAAAGATATTGTTAAAAGTGTTATTTCGATTATTAAAAATGGCAAAATGTTTAATTTAGAAGAGCAAGTTGACTTTATTAATATTATTCGCGAAAAGAATAAATTCGATATTTTAGCAAAAATGAATAAAAAAACAAGAGACGAGAAAGATATTGAAAAAGAACTTAAAAAATATGGTTTAAAAATTAAAGAAGATGTCGAAGATATTGATTATGAAGAAAATAAACCGGATGTTAATATAAATCCTTTGCCAAATTCAAATGAAATCGATGGTGAAAATGAATATGATTTAAGGAATGAAGATGAAATCGACGATGATGAATATATGGGACGTCAAGATTATGGATTTATTTATGCTGATTAAAATTATAAATTATTATCCATTATTCATTTAGAGAAAATGAATAATTATTTGGCAAATGATTTTCCATCTATGAATAATATATATGATTCATCTTATTATAATCAAACTAAAAATTATGAACAAGCTTTAAGTGATGAATATTATAAAAAAGCTCAAATGCCTTTTAAAACCGGCGTTATATCACATTATTTAAGCAGCGATGATTATAATGTCGAATCTAAAATGGTGAAAAGTTTATCAGGTATGGATATTCCTTTAACAGATTTTAAACATGGCAATATGCAACCTTTTTTAACTAAGGGTGTTACGCAAAATACAGAGAATCTTAACGGACTTAATAAAAATATGGGGTATGCTTCTGGTGATGTTTTTATAAAAAAACAAGAAGTTGAGAATTTTTTTGATCCACAAGCAAATGTTTATAACAATCAAATTAAAGATGCCAATTTTATATTAGAAAGAACTGCTAAAAGTAAAATTCAAAATAATTTTAATCCTGTCCAAAGTGTTAAAGTTGGACCCGGTTTAAATAAAGGGTATACAAGTGAAGGTTCAGGAGGATTTCAACAGGCTGATACTAATCTTTATGCTATACCAAGAACAAGAGATGAATTGCGTGTAGTAACTAATCAGCGTTCATCTACTTTTAATTTACCTATGAAACCTAAAAATGGCATTCAACAACGTGGAATGTTAGGAGAAGTTAATAAAAATTTACCTGAAAGAGCTTTTCAACAAACAGAAGATAATTGGTTTAAAGGTGTTTCATATTTAAAGAAAGAAACAGAAAGACCTGTTGAAATAATTAAAGATACTTCAAGAATTGATACACATATTGAATATAGTGGCACAGCAAAATATCAAGATTATTATTCTTCTCAAAAAGATGATTATGGAAGAAGTAAAATTATCGTTTATGATAATGAACGCAACTTAACACAAGTTGAAACGCCCGTAGCCAACTTTTCAAGTGTTATTAAAGCAATGATAGCACCTGTTACTGATGCTCTCAAAATATCATTTAAGGAATATTTTGTTGATAATCCTCGATTAAATGGTAATGCCGCTCCTCAAATACCAGAAAAAGCAACATTATATGATCCAGTTAATCATGTTATGAAAACAACTGTTAAGGAAACTACTATACATGAAGGAAATAATGGCACTCTTACAGGTGCTGAAGAATCTTATTCTGCCTTATATGATACTGCTAAGACTACTGTTAAGGAAACTACAATACATGAAACTGATGGTGGTGTTCTTACAGGCGCAGAAGAAACTTATTCTGCTTTATATGATACTGCTAAGACTACTGTTAAAGAGACTACTCTAAACGAAGGAAATGGAGGAGTTCTTACAGGCGCTGAGGAAACTTATTCAGCTCTATATGATACAACTAAAACTACTGTTAAAGAGACTACGATTCATGAAGGGAATGGAGGGGTTCTTACAGGCGCTGATGAAACTTATTCAGCTTTATATGATACAACTAAAACTACTGTTAAAGAGACTACAATCCACGATGGAAATGGAGGGTTTCTTAGAGGAAAAGATAAAGGATATACAACAAACGATGATAAAGCAAATACAACATTAAGAGAAACTTTACCAGCACAAGATACACAAAGAAATATTAATAGTGTTACTTATTATAGCACTTATGTTTATGATCCTTCAATTGTCGCAAAAACAACTGTTAAAGAAACAACAGTTACAACAAAATCATTAGGTTTCTTAGGAGGTATGTTAAATGGTTTATTAGGTGGTTATTTAGTATCAAAACCAGAAGCTAAAAATACACAAAAACAATCTACCATACCAGAAAATTATGGTGTTATTGGTTCATCGGCAACTTCTTTACAGCAATCAAGTAGAGAAGCAGCTTATAATGCTCAAATTAATGATTCTCGCGAATTAATTAATGTAAAATCAGAGTATACACCTGGTGCTGGTGGTAAATTTATTGGGCTCGCACCTGAAAATGTTAAAGTAACAGTTAGTAAACAAGTAGATTTGGTCGAAACAAAGCGAACACCAAATATTAACGCAAGTTCTGCTAATTTACATATATCATTAAAAGCTGATAATATTACAAAAACCCCATTAAAACCGAATGACTTTAATGATGGTCGTCTAGATGGATCAATATTATCTTCTTTAATTGAAAATCCTAATATAATTAAAATTAATCCAATTTTTGCTAATTAAATTATTTTAATGTGACTGAGTTTTTTTAACGTTTATACGAGGTCTGTTTTTATTTTTAATAAATACCGATGGATCATAAGGTTCTTCCTCTTCTTCATCTTCATACGCTAGTCTATTATCTTTTCTTTCTTGTTCCAATGCGCATAAGTTCCATAATTCAGGAGTGCACATCTTATAATTTCCAACATCTTTCGCCTTATACCATTTAACCTGATCTTCTAATTTATTGCTTTGAGTTTTATAATCAATTACAATACATTCATAATTTTGAGTACAGTTATCCATAACTGCGCAGAATGTTTGAAAATCATTAAAAATACCAGCATAATGACTATAAATCTTTTCACGCTCTTTTATAATATTATTTTTGAATATAAAAACATAATCAATATTTCCACGTAATGCGGGTCCTATTCCTAATGAATGTTGCATAGTTATAAGAAAAAAAATGCCATAATGCCGACCATTCATAAATATACTTCTAATACTTTTATCATTGGGCCATGCCTTGTCATATAAACAATCGTCTAAAATTAAAAAAGCTCTTGGATCAATATCAGTTTGACCGTATTTTTGTTCTTGTATTTTTTTTTGTTTATTTATAGATATTTGTCTATCTAAGAATTTTTTAAGAATTTCAGGAGTATATTCTTCATAAATAAGCATATTAGGTATAAATTTTTCAAAATATCCATTAGCGGTTTCAGTGGGACTTATAACAACTCCAACAGGTAATTCTTTATGGTAACTTAAAATATCTTTCATACAATACGATTTTCCGGTATTTCTTTTACCAATGAAAACAACAACAGAATCACTTTTAATAGTAGAAGGGTCAAATTTTTTTAATTCGAGCTTCATTGTTTATATAAATATTTTATTATTTTAATATTTATATATTGCGTATATTTAATCTTATTTTTCATTGTATATTAAAATTAGATATATGGAATATTATATAATTTCCTTTTTTGTAAGTCTCGTTATATTTATGTTTGTATATGAAAAAAACGATAATAATGAAGAAGATCCTGAAAATAAAAAAAGCTTTTTTTCAATAAATAATCTTATGTTATTTACAATAATTTATATTGTAATGACTATTTTTGGATTTTACACAAAAACAATAAACTTAACAGCATTTTTACCGGTGTTTTTAATAGATTTATTAAAAACACCTATTGAAGTTGATAAAGAAGTAATAGAAAATAATAAAGATGAATTAGATCCTAAAACAATAAGCAAAATAACAGATAATATTGATATAGGTTTTATGCCTCCTGTAATTGAAGAAGATCCAAAAGAAGAACAAAAATATAATTAGTATATAGAAACTAATGTCAATAACACAAAAAGGTTATTATTACGCTAGGGCTTATGATGAATTTGATATAAATGATAAAAATAAAAAAATATTAATAAGAAATATAAATGATCCATTTTTATCAAAAAATCAAAAATTATTTTTAGCACAAACAGAAAACGGCAAAATGAAAGGTATCTTAATTGATAAACCTTTTATTAATATAAATGTTAAAAATAATAAAATCGAATTATTTACATCAAGTAAAGATCTTAATATACAAAATAAAATTGAAATATTTAATAAGATTAATTCTTTAAATTTAAAAGAATTTTTAAATACATATTTAATTTTTAAAATAAAAATTAATCATACAAGTATTGTTGATATTATAATTGATTTAGATAATTTAAATAAAGGTAAATTTTATGAAAATACAATAACTTATCAAAGAATAAATGAAATAATTGAACAACAATTAAAAACAGAATATCCAAATGCTTATAACACTATATATAAATCGTTAAAAGATTCTAGAAGAGAATATAGTCAACGAAAAATTAAAGCATCTAATACTTTACGGGTTTTTAAACAACCTTATAATAAAACAGGTAAAATCCCTACTATTTATCATAAAGAACGAAAGCCAAATGTTATACAAAAAACATATGGTTTAAGACCTACAAAAGATAGTGTTCAAAGATTAAATGAAATAATAAATAAATTAAAATTTAAATTACAAAGTCAAAAAACAAGATCAATAATTTCATCATCACCATCAAAATTACAAAGACAAAATGCTACCTCTAATAAAATGATGGAAGGAGGTAAAAAAGAAAAAAAAGAAATTAAAAGAACTGTTTATGTTGATAAGAATGGAAGACATTATATTAAATATTCTGATGTCTTTGTTTATTTGAAATATCAGTCATAATAATATCCATTAAATTTAAATTTTTCTTCAAAAAATAATCATTGATAAATAATAAAATAAGTAAATAAATAAAATAAACAAAGAATGTAAAAGCAATATCAATATGATTTATTCTAATATCATCCCATAATGATATTAATGGTAATATTTTTAAAATTATGAAAATAATTAAATATAATAATAGATTTTTAATAGATGTATGATCTAGAATTAAATAATAAAATGATAAAACATTGTTAAATAATGATATTAATATTCCTAAATAAGGATTTGCAAATGTTAATATTTTTGCTTTGTATAATACATACCAGACAAAAATAATTGTTGAAAAAACAGCATCATTAAGAATAATTATTGTCTTAGAATTGATAGTAACTTCATTTAAATTAAAAATTTCTTTATTATTAAATAGTATTGTTAATTCCATTAATATATCTATATATAAAAAATGATTATTATGGAAAAACTTAGAATAATTATTGAAAAATCCGATAAACTTTCATTGAGACAACTTAGATTAGAATTTAATGACGAAATTATCAAAGAAATTAAAGCACAAACCTCAGAAGAGTTATATGATAACTTTATGAGTCATTATAAAAGAACTTATAATGAAATTATATATGGCAATAATGACGAAAATACATTTAAGGTTAAACAAGATTTCCTTAAATCCATCGAAGATATTATTAGAAAATAAAAATTGATTTTAAATTATTTTTGTTTTATTATTAAAGAATGAATAATTCAATTGTTTGTTATGAACTTATTAAGATTATCAAAAATATTAATGAATATTCTTTATTTATTTTAAAAGAAAAACTTTACAATTATTCAAAAACAATTAAAGAAGTTGTTTCAAAAGAGTTATATAAAAAACTTAGACTTGACTTAGAAACAATAGAACTAGAATTATTATATGGATATGGAGATTATCACATAATAATTAAAGAAGATATTTCAAAAACGATTAATAATATTATAGATGAGATGTCAAAGATAAAAGTATTTAAGGATATTATTTATGTTTAATTAAATTATATTATGAATTACTCTTTAATCGAAGATGCTTATGTAGAAGATATAGATATTAATCAGATTATTCATTATGACGAATCATCTCTAACATCTAATTTAAATGACGAAGAACATATAACAGATGCCAATAAATTAATAGCAGATTATAAGAAAATTAAGCAATCATTAGATACAAATAGAATTTTGTTATTTGAATTGGAAAAACAAAAGAAAGATATACAAACATATAAATCAAGTATTTTTATAAAACATCAAGAAATAATGATACATCTTAATAAGGAAACAAGTAATATTGAAAATCCACAATATACCAGTAATGTTAATGATACAATTATAAATTACATTGAATATATTAAAAATTTTAGTGATAAATGGTTGAATAATTATTATACAAAAACTAAAACTAAATTAGAATCTGAATTACAAATTAATGAGAAAAAATTAATATCATTTAATAACTTATTTATAAAAACTACAAATGAAATTATAAATGTTGAAAAAATGAATAAAAAATTGTGTCCTATTTGTTTTGAAAATGAAACAGATATGTGTGCTATTCCATGTGGACATACTTGCTGCAACGCTTGTGTTATTCAAAGCAACAGTTATAATAATTTAAAAAGATGTTTAAGTTGTCGCAATGAAATAAAGCAATATATAAAAATATATTTTTTATTATAATCAATTGATGTTTATTGACAGACTAATAAATCTTCTAACGATGATTCGTAATAATAAAAGAATATTAAACTGTGAATTACTATATGAACTAATGACAAGTCTTGATAATCAAATAGAAATATTTGTATCTAATAATTTATATTTAATTTATTTAGATGAAAAAACTAAATTATATGAAAAAAGTATTTCTACTAATAAAGAAGAGTTAAATGATACTGAACATTTTATGACAGTTATTAAAGATTTGATTGATGATCTTAGAATAAAAGCAAATACATAAATTTATATTAAATTAAAAGAAAACTAATAAAAAAATGATTGAGACTTTATTTTAAAGTAATTAGGACTTATGTCTAGTTCAATGCTTGCTAATAAGCTTAATGCGATTGTTTGCGAATGGAATAATCTTACGATTGCTGGTGTAAAGCATCGCGTTGCCCCATTGATTTCAGAGATTGAAAAATCAGTTGACGATGCTTTATTCAAGAGTTTCATGATTGAGTTTGACTGTGTTCGGATGGAATGTATTTATGGTGATTTCGAAGAAGACACTGAGATGGTCAAAAAACATTTTCTTGAAGATGTAAAGAAGGTCATTGAGGTTCTAGGATGATTGTTTAATTTAGAAGAATATAAAGACTAAAATGATGGTTTTTGGTCTTTATATAACAATGTTCCGCAAGCATTTACTGTAACTGTTGTTAATCCAATGATTCTTCTGAATCTTATATTAACAACTTTATAATTATCTAGCAAATTTTTTTTATGTTTTTTGTTTAGTATTTCTTGAATTTTAACTAAACATTTAATCTTACAAATATTATATTCATTATTATAATTGTTTCTAAAACAATAAACAAAGATTTGATTAAAAGGATTTATAGCAACTGTATGAGAAACTTCTATAATTCCTTTGTGTTTATATTTTTGGTCAATATTTTGTTCGGTCGTTATTCTATCATCTATAAATATACTACTTTTCATAAATTTATACTTGTATTAGAGATAAAAAATGATTTATTATTATTTATATAGAATAATGCCATTTTTTAATACTATTGATATTATTCTAGTAATTTTATGTAGATAATAAAGTTAATGATAAAAAAAGAAAAATTGATGAAGTTGATAAATAATTTATTTTTCTAATATAATGATAGAAATTGATATTTTTCCGATTGATATAATCGAAGAAGATATAACAGAGTTTATAATTGACTTTGGATTATGTTATTATCAACGCAATTATTATAATATTGATATAAATAATAATTATAAAAATTGATTTATTTCTTTTTATTAAATTATAGAAAATGGATGAAACATCATTTAAAAATGAATTTTATGTTGAATTTTTAAATGGTGTTGACAGTAATATAAATGATATATTTATAAATTTCATAAGAAAAATTTCACAAACAAATACAATTGAAAATAATAAGAAAATTATTAATGAATATTCTGGTGATATTCATAACGCAATTGAAATATATAAAATAAAACATAATAATTCATTTGATTATAAAGATAAACAAGACTTTTATGCTAAACTTGCTATGGTTTCCATATATACAAAATTCCATTATTTAACTAAAAATAAATTGACATTTTTGTAATTTTTAAATAATTTATAAATATAGAATAATATGTTAAAAAAGAAACCAATTACTAAAAAATATAAAAAAAAAGGAGGAACAAATATTCAAGAAGAAATAACAGAAGAACAATGTAATAGTGAAACTTTATGTAAAGCTTTAAATCAAAATGATGAAATTTTAGATTCATATTTTACAGAAATAAATGATGTTATTAGTCATATAAAGGATAATTTAGATGAATTTGTTAAAAAATTAGAAGAAAAAGAAAATAGAGGTGGTATATTTACTGTTAAATATAGAATACCTATTTATGACGTAAAAATGAATAAAATTGAAAAATATTATAAATTAGATCGTGATTATCCATATTATAATGAAAATACTGAACAACCAATAATTTTTTTTAAAAATGATATTGTAAATTATGTTAATACTTTAAAATATATAAAAAAACAAATGAAATATTTAAATTCATTAAAATGGTATGAAAAACGCGCCATAAGAGATTACACATCAAAACCATATTTTTTTTATAGTTTATGGAAAGTTCAATATAATGAATATTTGATATCAGACCCAGCAGATAATGATAAAAGTGAAACTCATCCTAAAAAAAATTTTACATTTATTAAAACATTTTTAGAAAAAAATAATAATAAATATGCTATTGGTAATTGTTTTTTACCTCAAATATTTATTGTTTTATTTATAAAAACTCTTAATATGCTTGTAGATATTGAAGAAGATTTAATAGGATTATTAAATATATTATATAATCTAAATGATCCAAAAATAAATACAAACCTTTTAAATACAGCTTATATTGATAATTTTATAAATAAAAATTCTTCTAAATTTACTAAAATATGTGGAATATATGATGAAAAAGATGAAAATATAAAATTATCTAAGGCGAGTCAATTAATTGGGCGTCTTGATTTAAAAAATATGAATGATATTCTAAAAGAATATAAAAGTAATATTAAAGCATTAAAAGAATTAAAAAAACTTTTATATTATGATACAAATATAAATAATGATACATCAGATAGTTATAAAGTATCCGAATATAATAATAAAAAAGAGTATTTTGTTCCTGAACATATTAAATTTATTAAAGAAGAAGATTGGCATGATATATTTAAATTATTTGATGAAAGATTAAATAAAATAATTGATAAAGCACCTGATTCAGATAATGATTTATATGTATTTAGAGGTTCTACATCAAACTATGTAATAAAAGCTATAATTCAAGAAATCGCAAAAAATGGTATCACAGGATCAACATTAATAAATAGGTTTAGTTCATGTTCATTAGATTTTTGTATTTCTTATTTTTATCAAAATAGTGGTAAATGTGATACAAAACAAACTGATTGTCTTTCAAATTCAATAATGTATAAAATTCATGTGCCTAAAAATATAAAAACATTATTACTTATACCTTTATCTGCTGCACCTGAAGAAATGGAAATATTAATACCAAGTAGTAAAAAATATAAAATGGCTTATATAAAAGAAATTAAAAGTTTAAATATTAATGAATTTACATTTAATAAAAATAAAAAAATATGTATTGATATCGATAATTTAAATAATATGTCGGTTCATGAATTAGAAATAGTTGATATACGTTCACCAGATAATATAATAAGTAATTTAAGATTTTTTAAAAGTTCTTTAAAATATATTATTAAATTGCTTGTAAACATTAAACAAGATAGTAAAACTGATAATTTAGATAAAGATATTCTTAATTCTATTAATATTGAAAAGAATGATGATAATTTAGGATTAATTGATAATTATAAATTTTTTGATGATTTAATAAATACAATAAATGCTTTAACAGGAGATGATAGTGAATCAGTAGCACATGTTAGAAATGCTAAATATAATGAAGAAGAAGAAGAAGATGAATCAAGACCTGCAAGACCAACTTTTGTAAATTTTGTTTTACAAGAAGATAGAAAAGTAGATTTTTGTTATTAATAAAATAATAAAATAAACTTCATTAATAAAAAAAGAAGTATCATAAATAAATGAATATAGCAAATTAAAAAAGAGTTATTAAATAATAAATATTTATTTGATTCTGATGTTTCAATTTATTATAATAAACTAGAAATAATATAGGCTAGTAATCAAGTTTTATGTCATTTAATTGACAAAAGTAAAAGCAAAATTTATTTATATAGAAGATTTTTAAGATCCAAAAAAATTTATGTAGTAATATTTTAGGACTTGAAACTGTTTTTGTTAAAAAACTTCTAATAACTTAGTTTTGTTTTATAATTTCTTTTAAATAATATAGATTATGCGAAAGAAACAGCTAAATAAAGGGGGTGAAAAAGAATTAGATATTTCAAAAATTGATGAAATTAAAAAAAAATCTAAAACAATTAATTTTAAAGATTTGATTTCACAATTAAATTTTAAATTAATTAATTTAAAATCATCAAATGATAAAATAAAAAAAGAAGAAGATAATAAAACAAAAACCCCTAAAAAAGAAGAAGAAAAATTAAAAGAAAGAATTGATCGAAATAATTTATTGAATCCAAATGTTGAAAAAATTTTTGATAAATCAAATAATATAAGAGAAAATATTAAATATGTTGAAACTGTTTTACCTAACGATGATGAACATCGTAAAATATTTTTACAAGCAATATTAAAATATAATACCCTTATGGTAAATGATTATATTGAAACTAAAAACCAATATGAAGATGATTTAAATAAACTTATTACAGATATTTTAAATGTTTTAAAATATGATGATCTTCAAAATAAAGAAATTATTGAAGGAATAGCAAAAATATACAATAATCATTTTGTTAAAATTCAAGAATTAAAGAAAGATAAAGTTAATTTTTATATTTCTAAATTAAAAGAAGAATATGGTATTTTTAATGTTATAATAAAAGAATATAAATTTGTAAAATTAGATAATGATATTGAAGTAAATAAGGAAGGAGGTAGAAAACAATTTAAAGGCGGTTTAAATTCCCTTAAATACAAAGATATACAAAAACCACAGTATTTATTAGATAAAACATGTCAAGATTATGATTCATTAGAAATATCAAAAAGAACATTTTATGATTATATACAAGATCATGAAAATGATCGTATACGAAAAGATGCTAATCTTAGTTATGATGTATTTTCGCAATTAATTGAAGGAAATCTAGTAAATACAGAAAATATTAAATATAAAAATACTAAAATTGATCTTTTAACAGGTAATGAAAGTAATAATGGATTTTATGAAAGATTGTTTATTTCTCAAAATTACAGTAGAGAACTTATATATTATATCGAATCTATTTTAATTGATAATAATGAATTAATTGAAATTTTTACAGATTCGCATACAGAATATTTAAAATCTCTTAATATTTGTGATAGATATACTATTAATGATTATACGGGTCGTTTATATGATTATTATAATTTATGGAAAACAAATCAAAATGATGCTTCTTTTGTTGATTTAAAATATAAGCTAAAAAATGGAATTGTTCCAACAGAACTTAATAATTATTTAAATTCTCAAATTTGGAAAGTTTTAACTTATAGAAGATTATTAGATTCATCTGTAATTGTTGATTTTGATACTAATGATTTATTAAGAAATAATTTAGAAAATGTCGATTTATTATTAGATGAAATATTTCAATTATATGAATTGGACTTAAATCGTATTATTATAAATGCCCCACCCCGTTTATTTGCTTTTACTTGTTTTAGAGGATCTAAAGAAAATTATATACAAGAAATATCACAATCTGAAATACCAGATGAAACTACAATTAAAAGTTATTTTAAATCAACCAGATTTTCTTCTTATACTATTGATATATTTAAGAATGCTGCTTCAAATTTTGCTGGAAATATTGAAACATCAAGAATTTATGAAACAACTGTCTCACCAACAGCTAAAATTTTGTATATTGCTCCTTTATCAAGATTTAATAATGAATTAGAAATATTACAAGCAAATGATCAAATAATAGATCCTTTATATCAAAAAGAAGTTTTTGATATTTATAATTTTCGGGTTGATAATGATTTTGATGATTATGATTTATTATGTAAAAAAGATGGACCATTTAAAAAATCTATAAAGCATATTAAAGAAATTTTTTTAATATAAGTATTTTATAGAAGAAAATAATGTCAAAAAGAAAAATCAAAGGAGGAAAATTAGCATTTATCAAGCAAACTTCGCAAATAATTACTCCTCAAATGACTCCAACAAAAGATCATGTTGAATATGAAATGAAAACTACACCTTCTAAACGAGAAGTAAATAAAAAAAGTCAATCTTATAAGGAATATTATCAAAAATTAGAAAATTTTGATAAATTACTTAATTTTAGATTAGATAGATTTACATTAAAAAATACTAATGATTCAATACCTTATACAAAAATAATAACAAATTCATCAACAGAAATTAAATATAGTTATATTAAAAATAATAGTGATATTAAATTAAATGAAAAACAATTAAAAGCTATTATCCAATTAGATGATATATTAATAAAAGAATTTAATACAATAAAAGAAACATTAAAAGGTGAACTTAATAAAACCCTAGAAAAAATTGAAGATATTGAAAAAATTGAAGATGAAACATATAAATATTTAAATAAATTAGAAAATGAAAAAATAACATTAATTAATGAAATAATTAAAAATAACATGGATTTTATTGATGAAAATGAATTAGAAATAGATTCAATAGTTATAAATAAACAAAAAGAAGAACAAGCAAAAAAGTCGTCATTAAAAGGTGGTAATGTATCTATTAAATATAAAAATTTAAATAGTGATGATGGAAACGAAAGAGATTACGGTAATGAAGCTACTGATGTTATAAAAAAAATGTGTGAAGAGAGAGGAACTAATGATGTTTTTGATTTTATTAAAAGAAATCGAAATCAAAGAATAAGACATAAATCAGATGATCCTAATTCTGAAAATTTATTTAGTGAAGATGATAAAACATATGAACAAACAGTAGAATATACTATTGAGAATATTAATCCAATATCAGGAATTGATGAACAAGAATCAAAATATTCAAGAAAATTTAGATATCGTGATTATAATAAAGAATTACTTTATTATACTGAAAATAAATTAGTAAATAATAATGATTTAATTAAAAGATTTGTTGAAAAACAAACTGAATATTTAAAAACTCTTGAATTATTTGATAGATTAACAGTTAATGATTATACAAAAGAATTTTATAAAATTTTGAATTATTGGAAATTGCAAGATCCTGCTTTTACTGCTATAAAAACTTCACTTTCAACAGGACATATTAATTTAGAATTAGCGGATTTTTTAAATCCTCAAATATTTAAAGTTTTAACAAGAAAACATATTCGACTTGATATTAATCAAAATGCTATTAATAATTATGAAAATATATTATTAGTTGATAATACTCAATTAGTTGGAACACATTTAGATGAAATTTTTAAACAATATGAAATCGATTTAAATCGAATTATTAGCGAAGCTCCACCTCGAATATATAGTTTTAATGTTTTAAGAGGTTCAGGAACTGATTATGTTTTTGATAATAATGCTAATGTTTATTATTTATCAAACAGATTTTCATCATTTACAATTGATATTTTTGAACAAATAGCATTAAATTTCGCAAATGAAGCTTTTATATATGATACATTATTAACTCCAACAGCTAAAGTTTTATTTGTCTCGCCATTATCTTTTTATAATTATGAACTTGAAATATTACAAGCAAGTAATCAAGTAATATGCAAGTCATATGATAATAGGTTAACTAAAATTTATGTATATAAATATAATGATAATTTTCAAGAAGATAATTTATTATGTGATAATATTGAAAATCGTAAAAAAATAAATGTTCGTTTGGTCGTAATTGCCTAATTATTTGAAGTTTTTATTCATTTTCTTCTTCTGCTGATGATTCTTCTTGTTTTACTTCATTTATTGGTTGATTTTTAAATTTACCTAATAATGTTCCATAAGCATTAATTGTAATTAAAGTAGGATCAATTGATAACATTTCAAATCTTATATTACAAACTTTTAATTCCATATCTTTCCCTTCATTTTTTAATTCCTTGTCTTTAACATCTATTATATTAACTATACGCGTCAGACAATTATTTCTTGCTAAATCATATAAAGTACTATCGAAACCACTTCTTCCAAAAGCATTAAAAAAACTTGTAATAGAAGCTCTTAAAGCATTAATAGCAACGGAATCGCATAAATGTATTATACCATATTCAGTAAAAGTTGAATCCATATTTTGCTGAGTTGATAAGCGAGAATCTAAAAAAAGAAAATTTTTAACATCATCTGGTGTTGTTTGTTCAGATCCTCCTGTTCTTACTTTTGTTATTTTTGTTAATGCTTTAAGTAATTTAGTTTGACTTGGAGACTGTCTTAATGCTTTTGGTGGTAATTTTACTTTTTTAGATTTGTTTGTTAATTTTTGCGGCATTTGTTTTTTTCTTTATATTTAATAATTATTTTTATATAAGGATTATAAATATTAATAAGATGATATGATCATTGACGATTATTTAAATTACCTCGACGAGTATCGTAACAAATATGGAGAAAATACGATAATCATGATGCAAGTAGGTTCTTTTTTCGAGTTATATGCTATTGATATTAATTCTAAATATTTATATACGATAGCAGATATTTGCGGTATTATAGTTTCAAGGAAAAATAAAACAATTCAAGAAGTTTCGCGTAATAATCCATTAATGTGTGGATTTCCTCTTTATGTTGTAAATAAATATATTCAACTTATATTACAGAATAATTATACTATCGTTCTTATTGAACAGGTAACAGAACCACCAGAGCCCAAAAGAAAAATAACTGAAATCATTAGCCCTTCGACAAATATCAATGTTAATTCAAAGAAAAGTAATTATATCTTAGTTCTTTATTATGAAACTATTAATGATTTGCTTGTAGTTGGAATAAGTGGCGTTGATTTATCTACTGGTCGTTGTTTTATTTATGAAAATGGAAGTTCTAAATCAGATCCTCAATATACATTAGACGAAACATACAGACTTATTACGACTTATAATCCAAGTGAAATCTTAATTCTTTCAAATGATGTTGATGATGATAATAAGAAGAAGATTTTGAATGTTGTAAGTTCTAATAATGTTTTAATTCATAAGAAATGGGAACAATATGAATTAAATAATGAAATGAAAAAGATTAATTATCAAAATAAGATTTTGGAAAAATCATTCGCAAATAAAACAATGCTTTCTATTATTGAATATTTGAACTTAGAGAAATATTCACTTGGGCGATTAAGTTTCTGTTGTTTATTACAATTTGCTTATGAACATAATAATGAAATTATCAAAGAACTTAAAATACCTGAATTGATTGACAATTCTAAGAATCTGTCTATTGAATATAATAGTGCCTTACAATTGAATATCATAAGCAATAATAATAATGAAAAACCTTTATTAGATCTCTTAAATCGTTGTAATACTGCTTTTGGATCGCGTATTTATAAAGAAAGACTCTTAAATCCAATTAATAATAAACTTGAACTTATTAATCGTTATAATAAAATTGAAAAATATTTAGAAAACAATTTATACAAAGATATTAATAAACATCTTTCGAATATTATTGATTTGGAAAGAATTAAAAGAAAGATTCTTTTAAAGAAAATACAACCTGCTGAATGGGGTAGTTTTGCTATGTCTCTTGAAAATTCTATTGAAGTCTTTAAATTAACTGAACCTTCAATAATTGAAGTTGTTGAAACTGTTATTGGTAATTATTCAACTATTAACTTAGATGAATGTTCTAAGTATAACATCAATGATATTAAAACAAACATTTTTAATCTTGGTGTATTTAAGGAACTCGATGAATTGAATGAAGGTTATAAAAAAGCTTATGAAAGTATTCTTGAAATTTCCAATAAGATTAGTGGTATTAATGATTCTGCTTCAAAGATTGATTATAATGAAAGTGAAGGTTATTTTATTTCAATTACTAAGAAGAGGTTTGAGAATGCTTGTAAAAAAGAAAAAGCATATATGGAATCATTTGAAAAGAAATTATTGAATACAACCAATTCTTATAAATTAACTTCAAGAGAAATTAATGAAGCTTCAAGAAATATCAGAAAGTTTCAAAGCGATATTAATGTAATTGTCACGCAGAAATATTACGAGTTTTTAGAAAAATTTATTCAGACTAATAATGATAATATTGATATTATTATTAAAAATCTTATTGATATTGATATTAATGCTTGTAATGCTAAAAATGCTTTTGAATTTTGTTATTATAAACCTAAAATTGATTTAACTACTTATAATTCTTATATAAATGCCGAGAATCTTCGTCATCCTATTATTGAACGTATTATAACTGACGTTGAATATATTGGTAATGACATTGAAATTAATCAAAATGGAATGTTATTATATGGGATTAATGCGTCTGGCAAAAGTTCATTTATGAAAGCAGTTGGACTTTCTATTATAATGGCACAAGCTGGTATGTATGTTCCGGCTGTTAATTTTAATTTTAGTCCTTACAATCATATTATGACTCGCATTTGCGGTAATGATAATATTTATAAAGGTATGAGCAGTTTTGTGGTAGAAATGACAGAACTGCGAAATATCATTCAAAGGGCTGATAAAAATAGTTTAATTATTGGAGATGAAATCTGTTCAGGAACAGAAGCAATTTCTGGTATTTGTATTGTTAGTTCTGCTATTAATGAACTTCTTAATAAGAAAACCTCATTTATTTTCACAAGTCATTTACACGAACTTCCAACAATCAATTTAATAAAAGATAGAAAAGGATTGAAGATTTATCACATGCATATCGAGATTACTGCTGATAATAAGATTATTTATGAGAGAAAATTAAAAGAAGGTCAAGGATCTAATATTTATGGTATTGAGGTTTGTAAGTCTCTTGATATGCCAATTGATTTCATGACAAACGCAGAGAAAATTAGAAAAGAATTATTAGGAATTAATGATAAATTATTAGAAACTAAGAAATCTAATTATAATTCTTGTTTATTTATGGATGTTTGTCAGATTTGTAAGAAGAATAAGAGCGAGGATACGCATCATATTAATTATCAGTCTTTTAGTAATGAAAATGGTTTTTTTGAAAACTTTCATAAAAATAATAAGCATAATCTTGTAAATATTTGTCGCGAATGTCATGATAAAGAACATTCGGGGCAAATTAATATTGAAGGTTATAAACAAACCAATGAAGGAGTTATATTAGATGTTAAATATAATACAACAGAAGAAGAAAAGATTAAGCTTTATGTTAAAAGAGGTTGTAGTGGTTGGTATAGTCGCAAAGCCAAAAATCATAAATTTAAGACTTCAACTGAACTTGAAGTAATTGATTTAATTAATAAATATACAAAATCAAAATATAAAGAGATTCCTGATAATCTATTTGATTTATTATTTGATCCTTCTATTTAAATTATTTAAGAAATTAATAAATATATTATTTAACAATGCCACAAAAAACAACAATGAGAAGAACAACAGATTTAAAAAAACCTCTTAAAAGTGATGGAACAGAAGATAAAAGATATACAACAGCACAATTTGTAAATAAAGATGGTTCGAGAGATATGAGAACTAAATTAACAAGTGAAAGATAGATAATTAAATATTCATATTTTTAGTTTTATTTTGAAGTGCTTCCATCTCATTCTTTTTATCAAACCATTCAGATGTAACTCTAAGAATGCTTTCCTGATAATCTAAAATATCATTATGAAGCTCAATATATTCTCTTATTAAATGAGGATATTCATTTATATCAATAGTCATTAGAATATTTTCTAATTTTTCTCTATCATATTCAGCTAATGACATTTTTAAATAACAAAAAAATATAAATATTTAAATCATTTTTTATAATAACCAAAAATTTGGCTATTTTATATCTTCATCAACACTCATTCGTCATTCCATTCTACGTAGATGTTTCCAAGTTTCTTCTTCAACTGCGCAGCCTCATAATAAGACAACTCTGGAATTTCATCTATGAAGTTAGTAATGTAATTTCGCATCTCAGTTTTTCTTATCATTGGTTCAAGTAATTTTTCTGTATATTTCATTGCTTTTTTTAGACGTCTATCATATTCTTCCTGTTTTTTTGATGTGTTAATTAGCTGAATACCTCCAATAATAACAGTACCAAAAGCAGCTGAAAGTGACATAATATGTATTTAAAGAATATTAAATTAAATCATTTTTTATTTAAAGCCATCTTTTACAGAAGTAGCATAATTTAATAACATTATATTGTTATAATGGTCTGTGTTGTATTTATTTTCTTTTTTATTAGCAATCATATCTATATATGTTTTTGTTAAGTCATAACAATTATCAAGTGAACATTGGACGAATTTTAAATTAGCTTTTGAATTTAAAAAATTCTTTTGTGTTTCAATACTTAATTTTATATATTTTTCCTTAGAAATTTTCTTATTGTCAAAATCTTCTGCAAGTTTATTTTCAATTATCATTCTTTTTCCTCTTTCTTTATGCATTCTCTTTTGAACCTTAGAACATTCTTTTTTATAACAAGTAACCCAATTTTGAATATTTTCTAAATTATTCATATTTCTATTCTAATTATAAATCATTTATTTTTTTTCTTTTTTGTTTAGAATCATTTGAATATAACAAAAAAATCCAGATGTACATAATGAATATCTTTTTCTAATTTAATCATGATTATATAAATATTTTAATTGTTAAATAAATAATCAATAACCAAGATAATAACAATGATATAATTAAAGTATTAATTTTATATTCTTTACATTTTATTTGTTTAGTCAATTCTGTTTTTTGGAAATTGGCTTTTAACCATAAATCTGAAAAATCTTTGAGATTATCTCTATTATTTTTAATCGTTATTTCATTTTCTAATAAAAGTTGTTGAATTGCCTTAAATAATACAACATATTCAGGAATGAAACAATTTAAGGCATAGTTTCGCGACATGTATAAGTCATTTAAGACTGTCTTATTTGAATTATTGTGATGATAAACAGATATAATACCATTTAATCCATAACTAATTGGATTCATATTTTTATTGATTTTATTTCTAACATTTGTCATATTTATAACATCATAGTTATAATAATATTTTTCATAAAATTTAATGCGTTTATTAACAATTTCTGTTAATTCATTTGGGTTAGTCATATGATTATAAAAATAAATAATAATGTCATTTTTTGTTAATTATAAAAAATGATTTTATTCATTAATTTATTTTAAATTACAATGACATCTGAATTAGAAATAATCAATGCTTATTTATTTAATAAATATGATAAATTAGTTCAAGCAGATTTTACAGTATTTCCATGTTTAGTTCATGATAAAAATGATAAGTCTTTAAATATCATTAAGTTGATGTTAAAGAATAGTAATTTATCTTCAATCAATATTGTAAAAGATGATTTATATAAATTGTATGAATTCTTTATTAAACCTTCATATATGTTTAATATTTCAAAGGAAGCATATTTTAAACAATATTTAGTTCCTTTAATTTACAATATTTATTATTCGAATAAAATATTTATTAAATTAATTTTAATCGATATTGATAAAGAATAAAAAGAAAAAATATTTAAATATTTTTTATAATTATTAATAATAATGGATGAAGAATTTAATAAAATAAATTCTTATTTATTTCAAAAATACGATAAATTAGTGTATAATCCTCGTAATCGCTCAATATTAATTCATGATCCAGATGATACTTCGATAGATATTCTCAATTTAATTATGAAATATAGCACAAAAAACGATGATTTATATAAATTATATGAAACTTTTTCCAAGCCTTTATATCAAAAACTAAGTTTAACTAAACAAGAATATTTTGATAAATGTATAAAACCCCTTATATCAAATATTTATTATAAGAAGGTTATTAGTAAAAATGTAAGATTTATTATTGATCTATTAGAAGAGATTGATGATAAACGATAATTAATTCTATTTTGTTCTTTTCATTGAACATAATTCACCAGCAATTTCTTTAAGTCCTTTTTGTTCTTTGTTCACCTTATAACAAATCCTTCCAACAATAAAGAAAGCAACCAGTTCTAGAATCATCGTCAAGATAATTAAAATAAATAAAATCATTTTTTTATCTTGATTTAGGTGTTTTTGATGATCTTGATGATGATTTAGATGAAGACTTTGATGAAGATTTAGATGAAGACTTTCTTTTTAATGATTTTTTGTCATCTAATTTTAATGTCTTAATTTGATATAAACGAATATTAGAGTCATCTTGACAATGATTAGCACTTACATAATTAGCTAAACCTCTTTGCATTCCATGATTTGTATTTTTATATGAAGCTGTTGTTGTAATCTCTAATTGTTTTTTAGGCATTCCATATTCATATATTGGATAAACGAAAAAAACTTGTTGTTTTGACATGAATAAACTATAAATATAATTATATTGAAAATAAAATGTGCCATTTGATAATGGAACTTTAATATATGGTTTATATAAATATCTATTTTCCTTATATTTTCTAATGCTAGGACTGTCACTTTGATAAATATTTGGATTTTTCATTATTTTGCAATCATAAAACCAATTATCATTAATATCCGATATCATACTATCTAAATCTTTTTTAGAAATACAAGTTATTGAAGGAGTATTATCGGGTGATAAAACGACAAATAATATATTTTCTTTATTTTCAGATAAATATTTAGAAATATTAACATCTTGTTCACAATTTATAAAATCAAATCCGGTTAATTTAGAATTTTGTAGAAGTTTTTTAACATCTGTCTTAGTTATTAGTTTAACACATTTTTGTTTTGTTTGTAATAATTTCTTAAATTCACTTGAATTAATAGTATCAATATCTATATTTCTGTCTGTTAATGTTAATTGAAGATGATCAGCTTCATAAAATATTTTAGCATCAACATAAGAATAATCGACAATATTTGTAAATTTATAATTTTCATATTTATGTAATTTATTATCAATTATGAATCTTGTGATAATTTGAATATTTTTTTCTAAAAATACACTACGATCATCAGAAACAAATTCAATTAATCGCGAATCATCATAGTCATATTTAATTTTAATATTATATAAGAAATCTAAATAAGATTCTAATGAATATAAGGAAGATTTATAAATATATTCGATACTTACATTATTGAACAATTTATGAAAATTTTTAATATACTCTTTTAATGTAAATTCCTTAAATAGGCAAGTAAAATAAAAATGAAATAGTGTTATTTTTTCAATATAATATCTTTCATTTTTAATTGTATCTATATCATAATAAAAAGCTGATATATATTTCGAAATATATTTACTATAATATATATTATCGCTTATTAAATATTTAATAATGTTAGATGATGAAAAGTTTTGTAATAATAATTTAATTACATAATTTTCATCAGTTTGTCTTTGAGATACTAATAACGGCGTTTCATTTTCATCTCTTTCATCAATAATTTTTTTTGGATATGGATCTTTTGCTATTTTTATTCTAAAACCTCTTGTTGTATATTTCCTATTTCTTTGATGAAGTAAATCAATATCTTTCTTACCATTTTTAATCGCATTATAATATCTATTTATATAAATTTTATTTAAGGAACCTTTTTTATTTCTTATATCACTTGGATAAGACGCATAAACATCATCGCCATCAAACCAAATTTTACAGAAAGTTAAATCAAAATTATCAATAACCTGATCAACTGTATAATTATCATCAACAATTATAATATCTACTTTAATATCATAATTAGGATTATCATTTTCATCATATTTATAACATAACATGCGTTGAACATATTTCTTTCCTAAACTGTCATATTTTGATATATAATCAAGTGAATGAGGGCTTAAATATGCTGGTAAATTACAAGCAAACTTTTTCATATTTTTAGAAGTAATATAAATATCAATATCGTTTGATGTAAAATCACTAAAACAAGATAAAACAAATCCACCAGCAATTACAGCATTATATTTCTTTAAAGATTTATTTATAAAATCATCATATTCATCTTCGTCAATTTGAAGATATGACATAATTTTATTTTTGACAATTCTTGGATCTCCAAATTTAGTCATTTATCTATCTATTTATAATGAATAAATATATAAACAAATATTTAATTTATAAATATAAAAATGTTTGTTTATAAAATTCGTATTGATTGTACTTGTCAAAAAGACCTTACAATCAATAATAAAAAAATTAATAGCAAATCTTATAATGATTCTGGATTTAGTGTAAAAGATTTTGATTATATTACTAAGATTTCTATTTTACACGAAGATAGTCTACATTGTAAGAATGATCTTTGTTATATAAATAAAACTCTTGAATTCTTTTGTAACAGAGAGATAACCAAAGAAGAATTTGCCGATTTTATTACATATATGAAAAATAATGGTTTTACTTCTAAACGAAAAGAACCTAAAATTCAATTTATTGATAATGATTCAAGAATAATTCATAATTACAATTATAATCTAGGAGTTCGTTTCCAAAAAAATTCTGTAAAAGCTGTTCATAAATATCAAAATTTATATGTTAGATATGTGATTTAAAGATTATTAAAATTATTTTTATCTATTTTTAATGAAAAGAATTAAAAAAAATGAATTTTGATTAAGATAGATGATGATTCATCTAACTTAAAGTTAAGATCAACAGCGTTCAATTATGGAATTTTCATGTGCTTATTTTCATCATAATCGCAATGTGTTTTACATCATTTTCGCAAAAAGAGATAATTTCATGTATATTAATCTCAATGATGTAATTCGCGTTGTTATAACTATGGATATGTTATTTGAAGATTATTTGTTGACAGGCTATTATCTACTTTCTCTGTGCCTCACAAAAGATATTCATGATCTTGCGTTTTTCGAAGAAGGCACATGGGGCGAACAAATTCTTTGCAACTGGTGTATTTCATCAAAAGTTATCTGGAAACTAAATAGAATCACAGATTATTTTTCAAATACTGCTGGATTTACATCAGATCCACGAGAATGGTTATTTAGCTTATCTTCTCATAATAAAATTGAAAAATTCTTCCTTATTCTTTATAACAATCATTATTATCCACATTGTCCATATCAAATAATTGATTATCATATTCGTTATGAAATTGCTGAAATAGATGGTGAATTACAGTCAATTGAGAAAAATACAAGAGATATTGATTTTACAATCAAAGCTGTCGCAATGCTAACAAGCAAGTCATTCAGACATTCTCTTCCACATGACATAATTCATCTGTGCTTCTAAAAGAAGGTGATTCATCCATATATAAAGGACAAAAATAATTGTTTTTGTCATTATGTTATTTTTAACGAAAAATATATAAAATTAATTGAATAACAAGATTGATCATAAATATGATTTTAAATGTTAGATTCTGATATAAAATTATCTTATCCTTTTCTTTTATTTCATTATTTTTACGTTCTATTTGAATAATGGCATTTTCTAATAGTTTTATTCTATTTGGATATTTCTTATATACCTCAGCACCTATATGTTTCATAAATTTTTCATTAAAATCTATGCTTACAACTTTACGATAATTCTTATTTACATTGAAAATTTTGTTAATCATGTAATCTAATTGGTCTTTTTGACTATTAATTTCATTTCTTAGACTTTCTATAATATTATCAGGTCTATTATTATATTTATAATCATATTTATCAAAATTTAATTTAACCAATGAATTTATATCGTCAGGTTCAATTTCCATTATTTTTTAATTGAATAATATTTATCATTTTTTTATATATCATTATAATCTTCAAAGTTATTCTCAACAGTTGAAGCATTTGAATAAACGTCATTGTTTAGTTCTTTATCAATTTCATCACATAATAAATCATATATAGAAACAAACGCTAGCTTTATATAAAAATCATTAATATCATTGAAATTAAAAAATCCAAAAGCTTGTATATGTTTATTTATAGCACTTATTATACTTCCAGAATAATAATTAATGATTGATATATTCTGTTCTTTTGTATTGGCTATAATCAAATTATATAAATGTTCACTTATCAATTCATAAGTATTTATATTATTATTTTCAGAGTTTATTTTATTTTTTACATAATCAATAAAACGATTTACATTTGTTTGAAATTGTTCTGACATTTATTATTTATTGATATTTATTTATAAATAACTTTTGTATATTTATTATAATATGACTAACTGTTTTATAATATACCCAACACAGCTATTTGAAAAAAATAGTCATCTAGATAAAATGGATTCTATTTATTTGATTGAAGAGCCTTTTTATTTTACTTCAAAAAAATTTCATAAACAAAAATTAATATTTCACAGAGCTTCTATGAAATGTTATTATGATAAATTAAAATCAAAATATAAGAATGTTCATTACCTTGAATTTAATAAAATTAATTATAAAGAAATCTTTAAAAGCAATGTTCATATATTTGACCCTATTGACAAACCTATTATAAATCTCCTTATATCCCATAAGCCTTCTAATAAAGATTTATTTGTTTATGATACTCCTGCTTTTATTGAAACAGTTAATGAATTAACAGAATATAGAAATAAATTCACAAATAAAAAGAATTATTATCATGATAGAAGTTTTTATAAATGGCAAAGAAAAAAACTTAATCTTCTTATGAATGCTGATAAGTCTGATGAACCAGAAGGTGGTAAATGGAGTTTTGATTCAGAAAATAGAAAACCTTATGATACTAAATATAAAGAACCAGAAATAAAAACATATGATAATAAATATATTAAAGAAGCCGACGCATATATTAATAAACACTTTAAAGATAATTTTGGATTAGTTGGTGACTTTTATTATCCAATAAGTCATGAAGAAACATTGGAACATTTAAAGAGGTTTATTGATGAAAGATTACAGACATTTGGAAAGTATGAAGATGGGATTTCTAAAAAAGTCGTTTTTGGATCTCATTCAGTCTTATCACCAATGCTTAACATAGGTTTAATAACACCTGAAATTATTATTGATCAAGTTATGAAATATTACAAATCAAATTTATCAAAAGAAACTTTAATAAATGTTGAAGCTTTTATAAGACAATTAATAGGTTGGCGCAGTTACATGCGATTTATTTACCATTTTCATGGCGATTCTATGATATCTGATAATCTCTTTAAATCAAATAAAAAGAAGTTACCATCTTCTTGGTATTCTCAAACAACTAATATAGCTATTATAGATGATATGATTTATAAAGTGAAAAAGTATGCTTATTTACATCATATTGAAAGACTTATGATAATGGGTAATTTTGCCTTTATTTGTCAAATAAAACCAAGTGATATTTATGACTGGTTTATGATTTGTTTCATTGATGCTTATGAATGGGTAATGGTTCCTAATGTTTATGGAATGTCTCAATATTCTTTAACTTCTATTAGTATGATGACAAAACCTTACTTATCTTCATCTAATTATATTAAAAAGATGAGTGATTATAAAAAAGAAGGTTGGTTTCCTATTTGGGATGCTTTGTATTGGAACTTTATTTATACTAACAAAGAGACTTTAAAGAAGATTTATGGGACTGCTTTTCAAGTTAAACTAATTGAAAAGATGGATAAAAAGAAATTAGAAGATTATCAAAAGATTGCTAAACAATATATAAATTAAAAATGATTTAATTAAATAATGTCCAAATTATATTACAGGTTGAATAATTTATGTATGTTTCTTAAACAAGAAAAAATAATAGATAGTTTTGATATTTTAGATTTAAAGTCTTCTAATGATGATGATAAAATATTTGAAGAATACAAAGAATACTATAAAAAACTTTTACAAAATTCATTTAATAATAAATTAATAGTTTCATTTATTCATAAATACAAGTCATTTATTGATGAATACGAAGATGATTTAAAGAAACGTGAGGAACGATAATTAGATTTTAGTAGAACGTATGATTTCTTTTATTTCGTCTTTTATGTTTTTATATAATTTTTTATCTATACATAAATCTAAATAATTAAATCTTTTGTTTATAAATTCCATTAATTCAATGTTTTTAATTTTCTCTTCAATTTTATTTTTCTGTTCTAAATAGTAATTATTTATTTCACTTGAATTTTTATCAATTAGTTTATTAGACAAATTATTAATATTTGTTATTTTCCATTCTCCATCTTTTTTAATTAGACAATCATTATTCTTTTCATATTTTATATTATTATTTTCTGGAAAATCTTTATTAAAATGCTTAAATTCTATATAACGAGGTATAATACTATCTCCACTTAATCTAAGAATCTTTATCATATCATCAAAAGTTATATAATCAGTTCTTTCATTACCAAAATTATTAATATAATTGTTAGTAATATTATTAATATTAGTATTCATATTAGCAGTATTATTATTTCCATCAATATTAATTGTTTTTGATTCAGGATTTATAGCATGAATAATACTTCTTGCTTTACAATTATTCTTTTTAATATGGGCTGATTTATTATGTCTATTACTAAAAGTTTTCATACATTTAGGACAAGTCAAAATACTTAACCCATTACATTTTTTCTCATGTTCAATTAAGTGTTTTTTAGTTTTATATATTTTGGCACATTTATAACAGTTAAATGATATGTCTTTTTTATCTTTTTTTTCATTATTATTTTCAATACTACTATTAATACCGAAATCGGTTTTTTGAATACCAAAATCTGATTTTGGCATAACATTCTGTTCGGTTTTAATACCTTCCTGACTATTATTTTCATCTGAGTCATTTTTGGAATGAACAGCATTTTGGTGTCGTAATAAGTTGTATTTACGCTTAGAAGTGTATTTACAATACTCGCATTTAAAAATCAAATTTTCCATATATATAAATGGTTTATATTTTTATTCTTAAATATTTATTTTTAAGCACAAAACAACTCAAATACTCATTTTTGCCGACCTCTCTAATCAAAATATAAATTTCTTTTAATTTTTACATGTACTTTTTTCAATTGAATTATAAGTTTATAAGAATTGTATTATAAATAATTTTAATCATTTCGTAATGATTGCCTTGAAAATATTCATTACCATATTCTTTCATTGGTATAAATAATTTGCTAAATATGTTTAATAATATCTTTTCAACTTTATCACAGTCAATACAAGCCATATGAAACATTAAATGACTTCCTTTTGGATAAGCACTAAGTCTTTTATTAGACTCTTGTTTAGTTTTACCAAGTTTGAAAATATTTCTATTTAATTCTATAAATTCTCTTTCAATCATTAAATAAATATAATTAAACTTTACAACAACTGTATTGCAATAAGTATGAATTAAAAGTTCTTTTTATTTACAATTATTTTTTATAATTAAATTGATTTAAGAAGTTTGTTAAATATCCTTTATATTCGCATCAAAATGTCAGCAGAGATATCAAGTTGTGTTTATCTTTATTTAAGAACTGGGTTGAATCTTATTGTATTTACAAAATTTGATAATTATTTTATTGTTAAACATGATAGAAAGAATACAATAACTATTACACCTGAAACACTTGTATCAATACCTAATTTATTTAAGATATACATTTTGTCCTTATTGGTAACAGAAAATACAAGAAATGTAGTTAAAATGAAAACAAAATATTTTAATAATATTAGAAATACATTATTTATTAAATATCAAAATGAACCAATGATTTTTAATGATACTTATAAACCTATCTTTATAGGAAAAAGAAATCCCTTAAATAAACTTGAACCAAAAAGAGAAACATCTTTAAAGAAAATTAATAAATTTATAAAAAAATTTAATACTACTTTTGAATTTGATTCTCCTGAAACCCTTATTGAAAAATTTATTGAAAGTGAAATAAAAATTGAACAAAATGAAATTAATAAGATTTTATTGAAACATCATAATGATAATACAATTAGTTTATTAACAGGAATTAAAAATAAATATGGAAGAGATATTTATGATAAGATAAGAGTATTTTTAAGTAATTAAAGGAAATAATAACAATATAAGAAATATTATTATTTATTTAAATAAAATGACAAAAACTATTTTTTGTGATATAGATGGAACTATTTTTAAACATCATGGTGACATTCATAAAAATATATTAGAACCTTCAATAATTTTAGATGGAGTTCTTGATAAATTTAAAGAATGGGATAAAAATAATTATAAGATTATATTAACAACTGGAAGAAAAGAAGGAAGTCGCGAACAAACAAAAGAACAATTAAAATTAATTGGACTTAATTACGATGAATTAATTATGGGTCTTCCAAATGGAGATCGAATACTTATTAATGATAAAAAAGAAAATGGCATTGATTATACTGCTTATGCTTATAATGTTGTTCGAAATGAAGGATTATCTAATATAGATTTTAATCTTAAAAATTATGAAAAAAGAATTGAAAAACCTTGGGGTTATGAAGAATTAGTTGAATATAATAAAAATTATGTTGTAAAAAAATTATTTATGAAAGAAAATCATTCATGTAGTACACAATATCACGAATTAAAAACAGAAACAATTGTAATATTAAATGGAATACTAAGAATTTTTATTGGTTCTGATATAAATTCACTTGAATTTAAAGATTATAATCAAGGGAATTATGTAACAATTAAACCATATACAATTCATAAAATGATGGGTGTAATAGATTGTTTATATTTAGAAACTTCAACTAATGAATTATGGGATGTTGTAAGACTTCAAGATAATTATGGAAGAACAACTAAAAGTTAATATATAAATTGAACTTACTAAAATAAAATAAGAATTTTGAAATATGATATTCATGTAATGGAGCCATATTTAGCCAAATAAGTGAAGTCAATAATTTTATTTTTTTTAAATTTAAATTTTTTTCTAAAATAAATTTATCAAAATCTTCTAATTGTTTCATAAGTATATAATTACATTTTAAATCAATGTTTATTTCTTTATCATTAATAATATCAATTTTATATAAACCCTTATTAATATTATCATGATTAAAAATTATATTATGCCTTAGTTTTGCCAAATCATAATACATATCACCATGTGTAATTCTACTACCAAAGTCTTGACGCCAATCTATTAATTTATAAGGATCATTATTATTATCGCAATAAATTATATTATCAAGTATGAAATCGCCGTGAAATTGATAAAATTCATCTGTATTTAAGGAACTCCAATCAATTTTTGATAAAAGTTCATCAATACTACCAATATTTAGACCATTAATTATTTTATAATCATAAAAATTATTTTTCTTTAAATCATTTAATCTTTCAAATGTTTTAATTTTATAAAATTGATTACATGTTTCAATAAAATTTAAATTGACTTGTTTATTTATCCATAAATTTTCATAAGCCCAATTAAGAAGTCTATAAATTTCTCCATATTTTTTTATTTTAGATAAAATAATTCCTTCAACAAGTTCCATTGAAAAGAAATAATCTCCTTTATCTATAATTTTTGGAACAATTGGATATAAATTTGAACCTCTTTCAATTTTATTTAAATTATATTGATTATTATTGATAAATTTAATTACTTTTTTTCCTACAAAACAAATAGCTTCATTATCTTTATGAAGAATATCATAATCACATTTAAAATAATTAAGAGCTTTATTTAAAGAATTTATATTACCAATATCAAACCAACAATCTTTTTCAAGAATCTTATAATAAAATTTATGATTCTTATTGATTAAATAAGAAATAACATCAATGTCGCTTAAATTTCTATTTAATTTATTTTTATCATATAATTCTATCATATAATTCCAATAATCTTCATAATCATGAATATAAGAAACACCTGTATAAACATAATCAAAGTTCATCTCGCCCTTAGGATTCATAGTTTTTATCTCATTGCCGCAAACATTTACAGATGAATATAAAGATCCTTCATTTGATTTAGCAATAAACAAATGATTTCTATTATTTTTAAAATTAATATCATCTGTTATAATACTATCACAGCAAAAGAATAAAAATGGAGATTGTAAATAATTTTTAGCTTGTAATAAAGAATATACAAGACTAGAACCATCGCCATCAAAATTATTAACATTTATAAATGTAAAATTATGATTTTCATAAGCCATTTCTAGAAATTCTTTTACAAGATGTCCTTGAAATCCAAGAGTTATAATAAAATCAGTCTTTTTATAATCAAATTTATCAATAATATGACAAATAGCAAATTTATTTCCAACACGAATAAGAGATTTATTAAGATATTTTGTAAAATTTCCTAATCGACTCCCTATACCACTCGTAGTTATTAGAACTTTTCTTCTAAATATTCCATATAAATCATTTAACTTAGACATAATAGCAGAAGAAACTAAATCATCAATAGGAACTTTTAATTGTGCTTTTAATTCAAGAAATGATGGATATGAAAATGTGTAATGACCACATATTAAAATTAATTTTTCTTTATTTTCATCAGGAATAAAAAAAGGCGATACCCATTTTTTCCATTTATTAGATTCTAAACAAATTCTATAAAAATCATCAAATAATCCATATTCTTTAAAATATTTTAGATAAACAGATGTTTCAATTTCACCAAATTCAGGCGCTATATTAATACATTCTAGTCCGCAATTTGATTTTTTCAGAATAGTTTCATTATCAACCCAATCACCATTATGTTCTTTTGATATTAGATTGAATTTTTTTGCTATTTTTATCATACTTTTTAATTTTTCTTCATCAAATACCCCAATATTTGATTTTTCATTTAAAGCTGTTCCAGCTTGAACAACAAGATATTTAATTTGATTAAATGCGTCTGGTGATAATTGGTTTTTGAGTTCTTGAACAAATTTTTCTAACTCATCAATTTCAAATTTTCGAATTGCTTCTTCTGTTGCTATTTCAAATTCAATATTTTTATTAAGATTATGACAGAAATTTATCATTTTAATCGTTTCTTGAAGACCTTCATTAAAATCTTGAAATTTCTTAAAAGGATCTATGTGAATTATATCCATGTATTTACAATCAACTTCTAATGAAGCATAACCATCATCTTCATATGTTCCCTGAGAATTTCCAGAGTGATCTCTCTCTATTTTTATATTATTGTTCTTTTCTTTTACATATGAAACAAATTCGGAAGTAGTCCAATTATTAACATAACCACCATCATAATCAATTTGCCTTCTTGATGGTATAAATGTAATATCTTCATTTTTTTCAATGGCAAATTTTATTACATTATCAACTACATTTTTACTCATAACACCTATAAAAAATTTCATTATGATTAATAAAAATAAATTTGTTTTATATATCTTCTTTATAATTAAAATATACAGCAACCGATTGATTATCATGATGAGGATTAGGCATATTTGGATATCCTAACATTCCTATCCATTTATAATTAATGTTGTATTTAAGAATAAATTCATTAATAGTATCATTATTTACATTTACAAGTTCATCAAAAATTATTATACAATTATATTCTAAATATGGATAATTTTTTTCCAAAACATATTTTGTTGAACTATATAAATCACAGTCAATATGAACAAAAGAAATTTTTTTATCTTTATGAGTATTTAAAAAATCATCTAATGTATTTTGAAATAACCCTTTTATTAAACAAACATTTTCATTTACATCGGGTAATACACCATTTTCTATTAAAAAACCTTGATTAAGAATAATATTATTATTATCATCTAACCAGTTTTCACGAAGACCTTCAAAACTATCAAAACCATATACATTATTTGAAGTAAATTTTGAAATATAGTTAATAGTAGAACCAGAATAAACACCAAATTCTAACCATAATGAATTTTTATTATTTGTAATTTTAAGATTTTCAAAAACATAATGAAGAGCATATTCATTTATATTATTCTTGCATAAAAAAATTTTTATCATAAATATGCGATTCAATTACATTAACTTTATTTAATATTCTAAATAAAAATGTTCCGATTATTCTTTCATATGCTTGTGATATATCTTTTGTATTTGAAATTAAATTAAATAATCCACTATCAATTATTTTTTCCATCATTAAATTATTACAATAAAAACTATTCCATATTGCTAATGGTTCACCATTCCATTCACTCATATTTACAAAATTTAAATATTTATTTATTAATCTAAGACCATTATCATTCCAACTTAAATTTTTTGTTGTGCTAAAAACATAAGCATCTGGCACATTCATATCTAATTCTTCATTAATATTAGAATTAAGTTCTATACTATGTTGTATACAAATATATTTATCAGCTTTAAAATATTTTAAAGCTAAATTATAGGCTCCTATTTCAAATCTATATAATTCACTTGTATTTTTAATAACATACATTTTTAATAAAATTGCCAATGTAACATATTCTTGATTATAAGAATTATTATCAACTATTATAATTATTTCATTAGGATAATATTTTCTTAATTTTTTTAAACAATTCAAAGAAATATCAATCTTTTCTCTTTCAATATTACCTATATATGAAGATACTATGATTAATGTTCCTTTTACATAAGTTCTTTTATGAATATTTAAAAAACTTATGTAATCTTTATAATTATTCCACAATAATCCTTGCATATTTTCTTTTAAAAATAATTCTTCATCATAATTATTATTAATAAACATATCTTCTAATTCTTTCTTAAACATCCAAGCATTAGGAATAGTATTCCAATAAAATATAACATCTTCACAATCATCATATAATTTAGTAATAATATTTGTATCAATATAATCAACTATATTATTTCCATCAAGTATAATACATCTATCATAATCATAATTTTTAATTTTATTTTTTGAATTTATTATAATTACATTTCCAATTAAATTATAAATAATCTTCTCATATTCTTCACTTACTATAATAATTATCTTAGAACATATTGGATTTAATGTATTATACCAAAATGATAATAATTTACTATCATCTTTTAAAGATAATAAAAAATTATCATTATTAATACAATTAATTATTCCTAACATATATTTTTTAACTTTTATATTTTTATATAAAAAATTGATTTAAAAATATGAAATCTGTCTTTATATGTTTTGCCTAAGGTGGAGTAATAAAAAAGATTTATCTGCGTCAAATAATTATTTAAAGTTAAATAATTGTACTTTTTCATCTACTAATGGAGGTTTAATTGTTTTTAATGGTAGTTCTTCATATGCTTATTTGGCAAGTTGCACAGGTTTTAATAGTACTACATGGACAATTATTGTTTGGATGTATTATACTGGTAGTGGTGTAATAATGCAAATTGGACGTAGTCCAACAGATGCTGATACAGAAGCACAATTAATTCCAAGTCAGTTTTGGGATTGGGATAATTCAAAAGGTGGTGCATGTTTTAATAATGTTAATCCAACAACAACACCATCAACATTAGTATATTTTCAATTTGCATTTGTTAAAAATTCAACACTTGGTTATTTTTATTTAAATGGGGCTGCTAATGGAACACCAACAGCTTCCCAAAATGCTGCTTATAGTTTAAATGATTTTTGTATAGGAAAAGATTATCGTGATAATGTTTCTTATTTAAATGGATATATTGGTAGAATGTTTATTTATAATTATAGTATGACTTCTGCTGAAATAGCAACTAATTTTACAAATTATAGAGCTTTTTATAATATTTAATATTATCATTCCAATAACATTACAAAAAAATAAATTACAATAATAGATTATTTTAAATAATCTATTATTGTAATATGCAATTATATCACTTGCAACAACTATTTTATTATGAAAAAATATTTCCGCCATCTTACCAGTTATACCTCTATTTGCTGTGCTTGTAGCTGTTGTTATACCATCTGTTCCTATTTTTGTAAATGCTGCTGCAGGACTAAAAGTATTCCACGATGGTGTTTGTGCTGATAATGACATACAATTCCAACTATTTAAATTTATTGTTGTTGCTGAAACACCTAAATTATATGATAATTTTGTTCCAGTAGCACTATAAAACCAATCAGATGAATTAAGACCACCATTAACACTTAAAGTTGTATAAAATCTTTGTTCATAATCATATTGACTCGCGACAATTGATCCATAATTACCATTGATATTACACCAATTACAAAAAATTGTATTTGGTTGAAAACCAGTAGTTGTTTGTAATATATTACAATTTATACTTGTATAATATGGTAGATATTTACCATTTTCGATAGCTATATATGGTCTTGTAGCATTAGTATAATTATTTGAAGCATTATAATTATTACCACTTTGATCATACCAAATAGTTACGTAAGCTGTATTAGCGCCTATCCAAGTAGCATAAGTAGTTCCTGTATTATTAGCACCAGTTGTTAAATATGATTGTTTATTATCACTATAAAAGGTTTGTAAAGCATTATCGCTACTCCTTATAAGTTGAAAAATGGGTCCAGTATAATTCGCATTTACTAAACGAACAGAATAGCATGCCATTATTGAAGAAACAGGAGCATTAATAGTAGGAAATGGATATTGATTAGAAATATTACTTATTTTTATAATACCAGATTGAGGAGTTTTTAAATTGAATTTTCTCATTGTTGATAATCCAAAATTAGTAAATGTTCCAGGCATTAAAGCCTTGACATCTGAAAATTTAATTTTTCCGTTTGGAGTAGCCATACAATTTATAATTATATTACAAAAAAATAATCATACAATTACATCATTTTTAATTAGTCTAAATAATTCATTAACACCTTCATATTTATCTACAAAGAAATCAATATATTCTTCATTTATTTCAAGTTCATTAGATAATGTTAAAATTAAATGACCTACTGTTGTCGCATCATTACAATTAAAATTCATATCAATCTCATCATATTCTAATACATCTATTAGAACATGTTTTACGAATAATTTCCATTGATGTAAAATTCGCGAAACACCTTTATCAGCCAATTTCTTTAAATCAATAATACAATTAATAAAATATTCTTTATCCTGAAAATCCTTTAATTCTCTACATTTCTTATATAATTCACTTGTTGTATTCTTAAATTCTAATTTTAAGATATGAACTGTAAATAGTCTTGCTATATCATCTTGTGCTTTTTCGCCAACAATTGAATTTCTACTTTCTAAAATTTGATAGCATTTTGAAATAACTTTTTTTGTTTTTTCATCAAGATAATCATTATTGTCTTCTAACATGAGATTATGCATTTTAATATAAATAAATAAAAATGTAATTAATCAATTTTTTTATATAAAAAAATGATTTTTTTAATAGTATTATAAAATTATGATTGTAGCATTGAAAATGTTAGAACCAACAACGGCATCGCTTGCCTTGTATCTTTTCACTCGAACTACAAAAATTAAACCAAATATAGTTAAAAGAAATCCATTTCATTATAAAAAACGAATTTGTAAATGGGTTCATAAAAACAAACATACGATTATTGAAGTTGGATTAGATGAAATTGCTGATACATTATTTGATTTAAGCAATAATTTACATATTCAGCAATTACCAACAATTTCAATTATGCTTTATTTCGTGATACTAGTGCTTTTCATAGTAGCTTAGAAATAACTTAAAACAAACGATTATTATAATAAGAAATCATATCATTCGCTACAACAGCTTTATTATGAAGCATTATTTCAGTCATATAACCATTTATTGCTCTTGTATTAGAATAACCATCCATTCCAATTCTATTAAACGGTGTTCCTGATGCTGTACCTATTGATAGACATAAACAATTCCAAGCATTAAGTAAAATAGTTGTCGATGCAACACCATTATTATAAGCTATTTTTGTGCCTGTTCCTGAATAAAACCAATCACCTCCATTATTATCTCCATTTATAGCAGATCCATTTGTGCTACCAAATCTTTGTCCAAAATCAAAAGCAGTTGTAATAATTGTTCCATAACTAGCATTTGTATTATAAAAATGACAGAAAACTGTATTTGGAGAATATGATGTTGTTATATTGAGAACTGTTGAATTAGCATTTTGAAATTGAATGACATATTTACCAGATTGTAGACTTATATTAGGTTGTGTAGTTCCATTAACAGCATTAGAAGCATTATTCGCATTTGTTGATTGATCATACCAAATAGTTACATAAGCTGTATTAGCTCCTATCCAACTTGAATAAGTAGTTCCTGTATTATTAGCACCAGTTGTTAGATATGATTGAACGTCATCAGTATAAAATGTTTGTAAAGCATTATCACTACTTCTTCTAAGTTGAAAAACTGGACCAGTATAAGTAGGAATAACTTTACGTATAGAATAACATATTGCTAGCGAAGAAGAAGGTGCATTTATAGTTGGAAAAGGGTATTGATTTCTTAAATTACTAAATTTAATCATACCACTTTGAGGAGTTTTTAAATTAAAATTTCTTAATTTGCTAATAGAAACAGAAGTAAGAGCAGTGGAATTTAAAGCTTTAATTTGCGAATACTTAATAGAACCTGATGGAGTTGCCATAGGATGATATTTATTAGTTAAAAATATTTAATTTATTTATTAAAATTAGAAATTGATTATGTCATTAAGTGCTGATAAAGATTGGTATAAAAAAATCAGAAATGAAGTCATGAAACGTAATGATATTTGTAATAAAATTGACGAATATGATAAAGTTTATGAATATGATAGACATAATATAAATCCTTATGAAACACATGATTTAAAGGAATTCAAGAGAAAATATCCATTTGATAAGACTAAAAATTGTCAATTATTAGTTCCAAATCCAGCTCAAAAGACTGATAAATATAAGCGATATTATAAGAATGTTTTCACAGAAGATAAATGCGATTCTGTAAATGGTTTTTGGAATCCAAAGACATTTAATAGAAATAATGGATATGATGTTGGCAATTGTTGGGTTGAAGGAAATGATAATAAATGTGGTTCAAGACTTATTAATAAACATTTACTAAGAAATGACGATTATATAAATGGTTTTAATAAAACAGATGATTTAAAACAAGCTAAAAAGATATGCGAAGAAAATGATAAATGTCGTTTAAAACAAACAGGTGAATATGTTAGAGATTGTATTTTAAAAACCAAAGTAGGTAGTAAAGATACTAGAAAAGATCAACAAGAATCTAAGGGATTTAAATTCGATTTAAGGAATTTAGAGAAGTCTTTATATGATTATTTTAATAATAATCCAATACCACCACAAACATTAGAATTAATAGGAGAAGGCAATAGATGTATAGCAAGAGATGAAAATATAATCAATGATAAAGATGAATTAGTAGTATTTGATAAGGAATTTACACAAGAAGAGCTTCGTTTATTACATATTCAAGAAGTTTTAAAATCCTTAAATCCAAATACAAATGATTATGTTTTTAAGAAATTTATAAAAGATGAATTGAAATTTAGTGACTTTTTATATCAATATAATCAGTATGTTGATACTGATAAAAGAGCATTAAATGACATTTATAAACTTTATTTTCCGAATATTTTCAAAGATTTAGATGAAGGTAGTAAAAGTTTATCAAATTCAAAAAGTACAATTGATGATCCAAGATTTAAACAAAAGTTTCCAACAGTTCCCCAAGAAATTGTTAATAATATTTGTAAATTAATCAGTTCTAAACAATTAAATAAAAAAGGAATGTTATTATGGCATTCTACTGGTAGTGGAAAAACTTGTACTGCTTCTGCTATTATCGATGGTTTTTGGAATTCTGGAAAAAAGATAATTTATTGTAGTTCAGTAGATGCCCTTGTTAGTAATCCTCCATTTAAATTTCACGAATGCTGTTCTAATTTATTTAAAAGATTTAATAATAAAAATTTAGATGAAATAGATAAAGAATTTAAAAATAAAGATATAGAATTTTTATCATTCGCTAAATTAGCTAATAGAATTGAAAAGAAAGTAATAAATTTAAATAATTGTGTTTTAATTATTGATGAAGTTCATAATTTATTTAGACCATTAGTAACTCAAAAAAAACAATATGCTATGGTTGAAAAATTATTGTTGTCAAATAAATTTCCTAATTTAAATGTATTTATTTTAACAGCAACACTTGGAGATAATCCAAGTGAAATAATGAAATTATTAAATATTGTCAAAGATAATAAAACACCTGATATTTTATTTACTGATATTAGTACTCCTGATGTATTTAAGGAAAAGATTCGAGGTCTTATATCATATTTTGATATGTCAAGCGATACTACTAAATTTCCAATAGTTAAGAATAATGATCCTCGATATTACGAAATGTCTTTAAAACAATTTGAAAAATATATAACTGCTTATAAAGAAGTTAAAGATAGCGCAAAAGATTATAATTCATTAGCAAAGGCAAATTCGTTAAATAAATATTGGGCAAGTGCGCGAAGATATTCCAATATGTTGTATAATTATGAAGAAGATTTATCATTAAATGAGTTTAGTTCTAAATTACCGGCTTTATTACAAACAATTGAAGATAATCCAAATCAAAAACAATATATTTATTCAGCCTTTTATGAAAATCGTGGATATGGTGGACATGGTATATTAGCTATTGCGAAAGAATTAGAAAAAAAAGGTTATGAAAGACTTACACAAACAGAAGCAAATAAACTTTATAATGATCCTTCATCAGCCTCTAAAAAGCCTCGTTATATATTAGCAATAACAACACAATTAGGAGCAAATAAAGGCGAAGAATTGGGAGATATGATCAAATTATTTAATTCGTCAATGAATAGTCATGGCGAATATGTGAATCTATTCTTAGCATCTCAGACATTCAATGAAGGACTTGATTTAAAAGCTGTCAGACATATTCATATATTTGAACCATTAATAACATGGGCAAGTGATAAACAAACAATTGGCAGAGCAGCTCGATATTGTTCTCATGCTGACTTAGATAAATCAGAATGGGATGTAACAATACATAGATATGCTAGTGATTTACCGAGAGAAATAAAAGATAAAAGTAGTGATGATGAAGAAAGTCTTGATGAAATCAAAGATAAAATTGTAAAATTAAAAGATATTGATTATAAATCTAAAATAAAAATAATAAAAGAAGAAATTAAGAAAAATAAAGATAAAGTAAAAAAATTATCAAAAAAACCATCAACAGAACAAATAAAAGAAATTGAAGAAATAAATGAAGAAAATGATAGATTAGATAAAGAAATAGAAGATTTAAAAGAAAAAGAATTAGAAACAAAAGAGGAAATACAAAAATTAACAAAAAAGGAGAAATTAGCTTTAAAGAAAGCTAAAAACCCTAAATTAGATGTTAGTGGTATTGAAAATATAGATACATTTATCTATGAAGAATCAATAAAGAAAATGCAAAAAATATTAATTTTATATCAATTAATGAAAGAAGCCGCGATTGATTGTTTAGTTCTTAACAAGTTTCACGCAAATGGTAATCAAATTATACAATGTCAAGGTTATTAAGTAACATTGGCATAGATTTTATTCTTACCATTTTGCTAAATCTGAAATATTCTATATGTCTTTTACAATGTGAGAATTTTATGTCCAATAAGACTATTTCATATTGCATTTTTTGAATTTTATTTATATTTCTGACTTTATAATTATAATGTATCAAATCTTCAATTTCCTTAAATACAATAAGCAATTGATTGTAATTGAACAATAAAATATTAAAATTGTGAATATATAATATTTTATGTTTGATTAAACTTGACATATCGTATTTATAATTACTAATAAAAAAATCATTTTTTATAAAAAGGACAAAAATACTATTATTTGCCCTTTCTTATTGGTCTTGTCTTCTTAAAAGCAACGACACATCATGTAAATGTCCATTTTGCTTTTCAAACGTTCTTTGATCGCATTCTTTTTAATTTGATCTTCGAGTTCTTCGAAAGTTTTTTCTTTTTTGCTAACCTTATTACGTCTTTCGATTTCAGCGATAATCAACTATTCAAGAGTCATCTAGTGCTCGTATCTTTTACTATAAAAAATAAAAATCATTTTTTTTCAAAAATTTTACTTTTTTATACATTTTTCAAAAAAGACGTAAAATTTGTTGAAAAATCCAAATCTTAATAATAAATGGAATTTTAAATGAATGATTGATATTGATTGTATCAATTACTTGAATTGGTATAATTTTTGTAGAAGTTTGATTATTTAATGATACCGTTGATGTCATAATCATATTCATGATCAGGAAATAAATCATCCAAGTCTTATTAATCATTTTATTTAATAATTTTTAAATTATAAAAATCATTTTTTATAATAATGCTTCAAATCTCGATGAAAAACATTGATATGATTTAATTTGATTATTGATTCTTATTTTATGTTTAGTATTGATATTATTCCAAACATAAGATAGTAATTCAACAAATGTTATAAATAAATGCGAATGATATGTAGTATCATTTGAATAGTCTAGTAAAAGCAATTTACAATTTGTTGTTAAAACATGATCTTTAATAATTTCATTTATTATTTTGTTTTTATTAACTTTATGTTGATCATTATTAGTAATTTTCATAATTTTATCAAATATCTCAGGTCTTATATAATAATTCTGTTCAAAACCATAATTATTATAGAATAAATAATAGGTATTTATTTTATCTATTCTATTAAGAAATCTTATTATTTGAGGCGAATTATAATCTATATGTGAAAAATCGAAAACTAATAATTTTCTACAAAGAATTATATTATTAGTAATGTAGCTTAGATTATTGAAATTAATATAAAATTCTTGAAGATTTGTTAGGTTTTGAATATTTTTATGAATTTCATTAATTTTATTATTAGATAAATATAAGATTTCTAAATTATTTAATTCACATACTTGAACTGGAAATAAAGAAAAATTATTAGAATGTAAATATAAATCCTTTAAATCAGTTAATTTCATAAATTCATCTGGCAATTCTTCAATTTTATTATTAGATAATACTAATATTTCCAAACTACTTAAAGAACCTATATTAGAAGAAATTTTTGATATCATATTGTTATCTAAATTTAAAATTTTTAATGTAGATAATGTTAAATTTTCAGGAAAAGTTGTAAATAAATTATATGATAAATTAAGAATTTCTAATTTATATAATTTGTTTATTTCATCTGGCAATGAAGAAATATAATTATATAATATATGAATTTCTAGTAAATTAATCATATTTCCAATTTTAGAAGAAATATCACAAATATTATTATTTGTTTCTAATGTAATCTTCTCTAAATTTGTAAAATTATAAATATCATCTGAAAATTTTAAATAACGTAGTTTATTCATAATAAATTTAATAAATTAATTTATTCATTTTTTATCTATAATAAGGCGCTCTTAAATATTGTGGTATATATTGAATTATGGGTTGAATAATCGGCATTAATATATAATGATGATAATGTAATATTTGTTGAGGCGGAAGAGGAGACGGGGGAGGTGGAGGCGGTTGTGGATGAGGAACTAAAAGTGGTTGATAATAAACTCTTGATTGAATTGCTCTTGGTGTTGGAGGTATTTGCGGAAGTGACTCGAATGCTTTTGGAGATGGAATTTCTATAAAAGGTTTTTTTATTGATTCTGATGGTTTATCTTCTTTTGGTTCTTCTGATTTTAGTAATGGTTCCATTGATGGTTCTTCTGGTTCTACTGGTTCTACTAATGGTTCTTCTGGTTCTACTAATGGTTCTTCTGGTTCTGCTAATGGTTCTTGACGATTTTTAATATAATTTAAAGCTTCTTCAATGACATTTGATAATTCATCAGAAGATTCTTCTTGTGGTATTTGGGAAAGTAAATATGAATTATCATTTGATATTTCTGTTGAAGGTGGAGAAATTCCAGTAGAAGCATCAATATAATTAATTTTAGGTTCTATATCATTTGCTATTTCTGTTTTTAATACAACAGGTATATTTTTAGAAATATCTACTGATTTTTCATTTACAATATTTATATTAGCATTTGTTAAAGCTTTAATTAAAGAATTAATAGAAACATTTAAATGTGCTTCAACTAATGCTTTTATTAAAGTATCAATAGGAACATTTATTTTAGATTCAATTGTAACATTGGAAGTATTCATTGAATATTTTCTACAAATATATAACATTATTAATTTATTAACTATCGTAACATAATAAATAATCCTAGCAAACTTATCATAAATCCTAATAAAATTTTCATTGAAATTTTCTTATTATAAACTAAAAATGATAATATAATTGTTATAATTGGATATAAACTTGTTATGATAGTAAATAATGTTAATTTTGTAGTTTTTTCAATTGCTATATGAAATAATAATTGACTTATAAAAACTACAAAAAATATATAAAAAGTAAAATTAACAACAGTAACTGGATTAATATTATTAATTTCATTCATTAAATTAAATTTTTTATTAAAAATTATTGAATATAATAATGAAAATATTAATAATAATATTGAACTTAAAATTAAATAAATATCAAATGAAATATTATTATTAATGATAATAAGTTTATAAGCAATTGGTGATAAACCATATAAAAAAGCTAATGCCATCGCAATTAGAATAACATCAAATTCCAATTCATAAATATTCATTATTACTATAAATATAAAATGTAAAAAAATGTTTTATTATATAAATAATAACTATGTATGATTCTATAATTATTGGGGCTGGTCCAGCAGGTTTAACATTTGCCACTTTGGCAGTAGATGAAAATGAAAAAATCTTGATCATAGAAAAAGATAATAGTATTGGAGGTTGTCATAAAGTTAACAGACAGACATTTGAAAATGAAAAATATTTTTGTGAACATGGACCAAGAGTTTATTTCAATAATTATCTTAATTTCAGAACAATCTTAAAGAAAATGAACTTAGATTTTTATAAAATTTTTAAAAGATTTAATATATCTTTATTTAAAATTTTCATGAAAGAAATAAATAATTTCGATTTTAATGATGTATTAAAATTATCAAGAGATTATTTCAAGCTTTTTATTGATCCTATATTTGGTCTAAATTTATCTATGAATGATTATTTAAAAACTAATAATTTTAGTAATAAAGCCATTAATTATATTGATAGAAATTGTAGATTAATAGACGGTGGAGATAGCACAAGAATATCATTTAATACTTATTTTAATATCATAAATGAATGTGTATTATATAATATATATCAACCTATAAAACCAAACGATGAAGGATTATTTTCATATTGGTTCAATTATTTAAAAACAAAAAAAGTTGATTTTAAATTAAAAACAGGTATTAAAAAAATAATTGAAAATGATAAAACTGTTAAAATAGAAACTGAAAATGGTCAAATAATAGAAGCAAAAAAATTAATAATTGCTATTCCTCCTGAAAGTTTAGTTAAAATTTTAGATAAATCACCAGATAATATTAAAAATTCTTTTGGTGATTTTAAAGCTCTTTCTGACTATTCATCAAAAACTGAATATGGTGAATATATATCAATATCATTTCATTGGGGTTTAAATTTAGATATAGATCCTAATATTTATGGAATGTATAGTGAAACAGATTGGGGAATTGGCGCGATTGTTTTAAGTGATTATATGAAGTTTAAAGAAAGAAATTCAAAAACAGTTATAAGTTGTATTATAAGTATTACAGATAAGAAAAGTAAAAATATAAATAAAACAGCCAATGAATGTAAAACAAAAAAAGAATTAGTTGATGAAGTTTATAGACAGTTAAAACAGATCTATAAAGATTTACCACAACCAACATTAACATTTGTTAATAACACATACCAAGATGGCGAATGGCTTTCAAATGAGACAGCTTTTATTAAAGTTCCAAATTATAATTATGTCAATTTTTCAAATAATAATAATATTTATACATTAGGAACACATAATGGAACAGCAAAAGTGCATTTTACATGTCTTGAATCAGCTGTAACAAATGCTATAAATTTAATTAATATCATTTATAAAAAAAACTATGATATTAAAACACCTTATAATCTTAAAGAATTGATAATGTTAGTAATTGTATTTATTATAATTATAATTTTATTTATTAATTATATATAAATATGTTGTCTGGTGATAAAGATGATGATTTATGTATTTTAATTGATGAGAATTCTCGTCCAACTTCTAAGATTCATATTAAAGGTGATATTGTAAAAATGACAACAACAGCTACACCATCAACTCCTGTAAGCTCTTATAGTTATGCTACTAATAAAGTAATTACATTATATGAAGATAAAGATCGTGATCGCAAAAATGGAGAATCACAAACAGAAGAAGATAGATTATCAAATGATACATTTACAGAAATTATTAATAAAAAAGATAAATTATTAATTTCAATTAAAGAAAATAAGAAAAAAATAAATACTTCTTTATATATAATATCTGCTAAATATGATCTGATATATTTCCGATATAATCGAATATCATTATTAATTTTAATTATTTCTACATTAATGACTTTTATACAGGCTGTTAGTTTAACATTAGTCAATTATGAAAATAATTCATCTAAATTAAGCCCTTATATATCAAAAGAAAGTATAACATTGATAGTAGATTTGTTTGGATTATTTTTAGGCACATTATTAACAATTTTAAGTTCAATAGTTAAGTTTCGAAATTATCGTGAAAATATGGAAAAACTTAAAAATATTCATGATATATTATTTAATTATAAGATTATGTATAATAAACAAAGGGATCTAATAGATTTCTATATATTATCAAATAATTTATCTACTGAAACATTTGATAAATTAGTAGAAAATATTGAAAATATTAATAGAGAAATAAAAGATATTAATATTTTTGAAAATATAAGAATTAAAGATATTGTTAAATTTAACGGAATTAAAGTTGATCATGATATTCAATTGCAAAAATTAATTAATAAACGAGAATTAGAATTTTTTAAATTATCAATGGAATCAACTAAAAATAAAGTTAAATATAGTGAAAATAAAATAGAAAGTATTTGATATTTTTGTTTTTATGATTTAGTTAGAATAGGCTAAACCACCCATGCCAGAAAGAATACGGAGAACATTATAATTTACAGTGAATATTAATATATTTCCTGAGACACTTGAAGCAACTGATAAAACAGCTGTATCTATGCGAGACATATTTAAAGAACCAGATGGTTGATGTTCTTCTGGTTTTATAGCAAATGAATAAACATTTATGCCTTCATTGAAAAGATTTGGAGTATATTCGTGATGTTGATATGGTTGAACGTTGTTAAAATAAGTTCCAACGCGTTCGGTAAAACGATCATTGCCATTTAATTGTATCTTGGCAAGAGTTACTGGATTATTACCAAGTAAATATTCATTATCAGTAGTGCGGGTAGTGAAGTTATTCCAATAAGGCGCTGCAACTCTTGCTGATGAAGCTGCTGGTGTTGGTTGTATAACCCATATTAATTCTTTACATGGATGATTGAAGTTCATTCGAACACTCTTCATAGTGCTTCCAGAAGAACCAGTTATAGTATCGGCGCCAGTGAATTGTAATTGTTCAATTAAATATTCATGAGATAATTGAGCGAAACGACGGCGTTCATCAGTATCTAAGAAGATATAATCAACCCATAGAGAACCATAAACAAATTGAAGATTAGCAGCACCTCCACCACTTAAATCAGAATTCTTAATTGGGAGAGATCCGACAGCACCAGTTCCAGTATAATCTTTAAGGGTAGCAGCACGATCTGAATAATTGGCTTCTGTGTTAACCATATTTGTAGAAGTTTCAAATTCAATATTAATCTTAACTTCATGATATTGGAGGGCAATAAGAGGAAGGGCAAGACCAACATTACGGCAAAACCAGAATTCAAGAGGAACATATAATGAATATTGTGTTTGAGCATCAAGTATTACAGAACGATTATATTTATCGCCACCAACCATTAATTTATAGCCATCGCGTTTTCCAACAGGTAATGAAAGTTCATTCCAGATATATAGCCATTCGGAATAATGCTTATCAATGCGTTGTCCGCCAATTTCTAATTCAATAGTTTTTAATAATTTTAATCCAAAATAAGGAACTAGGGCAATAGAATTATTATTTAAACTCGCTGTTGTGCTGGCAGCAGCATTATTCTTTAATTGACCATAGAAATATATGCGGTTAATTAAATCGCCATTGCGAGTTACTTGACAAGTTACACGAGAACCAAAATTAACAGAACCATTAAAAGTTTGTTCTATTGCTTCGAGAGCAAAGTTTGTATGGCGACGATATGCCACTTTGAAGAAAGTTATTTGAGGATTGCCAGTTAAATAAACATCCTGAGCACCATAAGCAACAAGTTGAAGAAGACCACCACCCATTTATGCTATATTCTTTATACTATAATAGGAGAAAAAAAATGTATATAGTTTAATTTAATTAGAATACGCTAATCCTCCCATACCTGAAAGAATACGGAGAACATTGTAATTAACGGCATATACATATAAATTATAATTAGTTGGATTATAGTTTGTCTTTGTAGAAACATCTTCAAAAGTGAGATTTAATACAGCAGTGTCAATACGAGACATATTAAGAGATCCAGATGGTTGATGTTCTTCTGGTTTTAATGAGAATGAATATACATTAATTCCTGCGTTAGTTGGGATATTTTCATGATGTTGATATGGTTGTATAACATTGAAATAACGACCTGGACGTTCATAGAAACGATCATTTCCATTTAATACTAATTTAGCAGATCTAATAGGATTTGATGGAGTAGTATTATTAACAGTGTAATCATAATTTGTTTGAGCTAATTTGGTTTTCATGGTTTCATAAGTTTCAACACCAGACCAATCTAAACTGGCAGCAGTAGTATAATTGAACCATTGATTACCAGCATTAGTTGAAGCAAAGAAGATAAGTTCTTTACATGGATGATTGAAGCTTAATTTTGGTTTTATGGATGGTCCAGTGATGGCTTCTTGACCAGTGAATTGTAATTGTTCAATTAAATATTCATGAGATAATTGAGCGAAACGACGGCGTTCATCAGTATCAAGATATACATAATCAACCCATAGAGAAGCAGAAAATCCAAGATTTAATCCAGCAGTAGTAGAATTTATTACACAATTGGCAGCAGTCTCGAAGTTAATGTTGATTTTGACTTCATGATATTGAAGGGCGATAAGAGGAAGAGCGAGACCAACATTACGGCAAAACCAGAATTCAAGAGGAATATAAAGAGTGCTATTGATATTTCCAGATCCATAAGCACCAACCATTTCATTATAACCGCGTCGTTTTGATAGAGGTAGAGATAATTCATTCCAAACATAAAGCCAATGAGAATAATGACGATCAATACGTTGACCACCAATTTCAACTTCAACATAATTTAGGAGACGATGACCGAAAAATTTACAATATTGCGGAGTAGTATTATCATTTAAATTAACTTGTAAATAAACACGATGGATTAAATCACCATTGCGAGAAATTTGGCAAGTTACACGAGAACCATAACTGGGATTGCCATTAAAAGTTTGTTCTATTGCTTCAAGAGCAAAATTTGTATGGCGACGATATGCCACTTTGAAGAAAGTTATTTGAGGATTGCCAGTTAAATAAACATCCTGAGCACCATAAGCAACAAGTTGAAGAAGACCACCACCCATTTATGCTATATTCTTTATAC
>Ga0214246_1000017_pt1 | contig 76625 bp, 92 predicted proteins | sample TroBogypolimnion_41_FD_153084 | JGI IMG/M metagenome (GOLD analysis project Ga0214246, IMG submission 153084) | Freshwater microbial communities from Trout Bog Lake, WI - 29MAY2009 hypolimnion | ecosystem: Environmental > Aquatic > Freshwater > Lake > Hypolimnion/Profundal zone | place: Trout...
CACTGGTTGGACTGGTTGGACAGGAGCTACAGGCTGGACTGGCTGGACAGGTGCTACAGGTTACACTGGTTACACAGGCTATACTGGAGTCACCGGAGCTACGGGCTGGACTGGTTGGACAGGTGCTACCGGATGGACTGGAGCTACCGGTTGGACTGGAGCTACAGGTTGGACTGGTTGGACCGGTTGGACTGGTGCTACTGGTTATACTGGATACACAGGTTACACTGGAGTCACAGGAGCTACGGGATACACAGGCCCAACAGGACCTGGACTCTCGTACGCCGGAACTACGGGAGCCATGATGTTTTACGGCGGTTCGGGAGTGGGTATTACTGGAAGTTCTACAATCTACACTCCTTCAACTGGAATAACCAAGTTTAATGGAAATATTGATATGAATTATAACAATATCGCGAACTTAGGAACTGATGGATTCTCATTCAATGTTGTTGGAGCACCGAATATAACATTTTCTACCCCACCAGGTTCTAGTGGAACGACTGGAACCTATACATACTACGTGATTACTGCGAGCTCAACAATAACTGTGAATAATGGAATTACGGGTGTAGCTTATTTTGCCTTAGGCGGTGGAGGAGGTGCTGGCTATAATGTAGCTGGTGGTGGTGGTGCTGGTGGATTACAAACGAACGATCCTAGATTATCTGGAACTGTTCTTTCCGGGCAGTACAATTCAGGATACCTAACAATACCGTCTGGAACATACGCCGTAACAGTGGGTGCTAGTGGACCAGGACAAGTTGCACAGGGCCCTTCGTCTGCTAGTAACGGTGGAAGTACTGTATTTTCTGGAACCGGAATAACCACAATCACGGCGTACGGAGGTGGTGGCGGCGGTAGCGTGTATAGCGGTGTAGGTACTCCTGGTGCGATGGGCGGATGTGGCGGTGGTGGAAACGGTAATGGAACACAAGCTGGTGGTGGTGTAACAGGTGGTCAAGGATACGTTGGTGGTGGTGGTGGAAATACACCAAGTTATTATTTGGGAGGTGGCGGCGGTGGTATTGCTGGACCGGGTCAAAATCAAACTGGAGGTGGTGGTGGAGCTGGTGGATCGGCGCTTACTTACTATGCGACTGGATCGGCATATGGCGGAGGTGGAGGTGGTGGAGCGTATCCTAATACATATCCTGGCGGCGTTGGCGGCGGTGGTGGAGCTGGTAATGGAACTTCAAGTGCGACTGGATTATCGGCAACAGTGAACTCTGGATCAGGCGGCGGCGGCGGGCTTCCGAACGGTGGTAATGGTGGGTCGGGAGTGTTTATTCTCTTAGTTCCCACACTTCAAACAGCAGCTACAGTGTTAACCCCATTAGGATCTATTGCTATCGACAGTGTTAGTAATAACTTACTCATCTCGGCAACTAAAGGTCTAGGTATTACCGGTATAACAGGTCCTATAGGCTCAACAAATAATTTGACATACAACAGTTCTAGTGGAGTGGTGAGTTACAGTAATAATTTCACGACTCAGTCTGCGTTCGGCGCAACATCAGGAACAATAGTCACTGCCAATAATCTGCAGTTTCGATTTAATCCAACTCCTGGATCCGTTTGGCCACAAGTAAGAGGTAATTCAGCAACTCCAACTATAAATTGGTCAGGAACTGCTAGTATAAATTCATTGGGATCTACTGCACTTGCATTTTCAAATGGTGGCACTACTCTAAGTAGTAGTACGTGGACGAACTTTTTTTCATCAAATAATATGAGTTCAGGTGGGGATAGTGCGATTATTAATATTCAAGACCAAACTAATTCGTTCGCTTATCGTGCAACGTGTATAAGAGGCACAGCATCCGATGCTAGTGGCGGATCAGGGTCTATTATTGTGGAAAGGTTATTGTAGTAACTTCAAGCCTTGCAAGCGTGTAAGTTTATGATATTTCCAGTAATGGTGTACGAAAATTCAATACCTAAAAACTTTGACTGGAACGCGATAGTAAGGGGTGCAATATATGTTCCGGTGAGGTAAAAGATATACTCTTGCATATCTCGTACTTTACCATCAGAGCATGGTGATGGATGAATTAGAGCAACTGATAAAACCTGGTAATCTACCGGAAATCCAGCCGAGGCCCATTGAATGAGGTTCTGCTGAATTCCAGACGTGCTGGGATGAATAATGAAATCCATAGCGGCTTTGTCCGTCGCTTCAGACTCCTTCGTTGTGTCGTGATACTGAATCAGATCATCTAACGTCATCAGGTAAGTAACCCCAGTTACGCCCGCATCTCCCGTGACTCCAGTGACTCCAGTGACTCCAGTCATTCCAGTTACGCCAGTAGCTCCAGTAGCTCCAGTCATTCCAGTTACGCCAGTTACGCCAGTTACGCCAGTTACGCCAGTTACGCCAGTCATTCCAGTAGATCCAGTGTCTGCCATTTTACAATAAACTAGGATAAGAATAATGATATCCCTTCTCTGGGTTTTCGTAGGTACGCTAGTCGGTATGTTAATTGTCGCAGTCTTCTCGCCTCCTCCTCGCGACGAAAAGGGTGTACCCACTCCTGACTCGAAGCATCCGTTCCATACCGCTACAGGCTGCGTAAAGTTCAAGGCCGTATCGGTGCCGTGCGACGGCAAGCAAACGTCCCTCAATTTAGTCGCGTCACAGTAATAATAGAATGATCAGCAAGATCATTGGGATATTCCGTAACGAAAAGGCCGTTCCGTTCCTGTCTTTCTTAATTGGCTTAGGGGTCACGATCATGCTGTTCCATCGTCCTATCCCTGTTCGCCAGGCTCTCTCAGTTCCCGCTGGAGACATTGAGGGTCGTGTAGTCCGTCATGGCGATAAGTGTATTAAGTACGTCGCGGAAGATGCTGAATGCGAATTACCTTCTTTTAAATAAATGGAAGGCGCAACTGATTTGAGTGATCTGCTCGGAGCCGGACCTGTTCAGAATCCATCACTCCCCCAGTCCACGACTTTTTCCCCCATCGTCACCGGAGGCACTGATCCATTTGTAACTAACGGGTTCTCGGATGCCCAGCCCCATAAGCCAGCTGCCACCCTCCATAGCAACTCCCATATGTTTGCTTCAGTACGGTATGCAGTTAAAAATCTGGTTACCTATTTCGGCTTCTTTTTGGCGGCGATGATAATTTCTTTATCTACTCCCCGTTCTTTGATTCTTCAGTATATTCCTAATACGTACACGTCTGGCGGTGTCCCGTCATACATGGGAGCAGCTATCCTTGCCGGAGTCGCTGTCGCCATCGCTTACGTTGTGGGCACACTTGGTGCCTCCCTGATTTGAACCAGCATAGAGAACCTTGAGTAGCCCGTACTTCTTAATACACTTCTCCAGAAACTTGACGCATGAGGCGCAAGGTTTAGAGTACATGATCTCACTCTGTTTATTAATTCGCACTACCGTCAGAGTACAACCACGAAGTTGTGACACGTCACCTAGACTTTTCACAACTGCGCGTTCTGCATGTATCGTTTGGTTTGAGTATCCGCACCCACGAGACCGGGAGCCAACCCTATTACGGGAACTGGCAATCTCCTTGCCATGCTTGGTTATCGTCGCATAGTGGAGGTGGGTGTTCTGAAACACCTGAGAGTACTGCATTTTGTAACGTTCTTAAAGTTACTCAAACCGTATTCGTTTTTCGTTTAAAATGTTCGAGAGGTATAGGAACAATGAGTCGGGGTTGGCAAATAGATCCACCTGCTAGGATTCATACAAATATACTCTTTGGTCCCGGAATGTACTTGAATCCAGGTTTCGTCCGGGCCCACAATATAACTCATGTCGTAAACTGTGCGTTTGATAAAGATAGCCCTACATGGTTCAGAACAAAGTATCCGGACAATTATGCGTGTATTGAAGCTCTCGACAGTAAAGATGAAAACATTCTGAAATGGTATCCAAAATTTGAACAGACAATGAATACCTTTTTACGTAGTCCCGAATCACGCAATATTTACGTTCACTGTCAGTGTGGAATTAACCGCTCCGGATTTTTGGCTCTGATGTTTGTGTGTAAGAAGTTCGGGTATCCTGTAGATATCATGACCACGGCTATTCTGAAACAACGTCCATGTGCCCTGACGAATCCTGAATATAAGCGCCAAGTAAAATCACAATTAGAACACAATGGCGGATCTCGGCGCGAACTCGCTGTGGAGTGATATTTCCAATGGTGCGAGCAATGTCGAAACCAATTTAATGGGTCCAGCGTACAGTTATGCTGATAACATTCCTACGACCGGAAGTCTTGGTGTAGGGTCAGACGGCTCTTTCAATCAGATGGGAACAAATTTAGGAGCGGTAGGTACGTATGTCGGCACCATGACGTCTGGGACTCCTTTGGGTAATCAGTATTACGTGAATACTGGCGGGACGTGTACTGCACCTAACGGATCCTTGCAGTCTCGATACAACTACATTAACAACCTGAGTTCCGGATTGATTCCCGGAGTCATTGGAGATATTGAAGGATTGAATCCTCTGTACCTAATGAATTCTCTCATGTCTGCCTCATCTCCTCCTTGCAAGTGTTATCAGTGTCCAGTAACGTCTGGAGGAGCATTCCAGTTCTTATCTCCAGATCTTTCTCCCGATTTTGATCCGTCATTATGTAAGGTTGTTGATCCTTCAAAGTGTCCACAGACCCCAAGTACCGAGAGTTTTTCGAACGATACGCTCGTTCCCACCATCATTGCTGGAATCGCGCTGTGCGCAATTATCCTTCTTCGCAAATGAATGAATTTAAGGCAAAGTAATTTGAATGGCATAATGGACAACATCTTTCGTATAAAGCGACAGCGAGACACAACGTCCAAAAAGACCGACGTTGTTTCTGGTACCCTGGATTCAGTTCACCAGTCTATAGTGACTGGAATACGCGATGAAACGACGAATGGAGACGATTTGAGACTTCATTTGAAGCAGATGGAGAAAGAACTTGCCGTTCTAGAAAAGTCTGTTATTTTATCAGATATTCTGAAATCTTCTAAGCTTCGCGAGGAAATCCGAGATTTAACGGATAGATTAGATCAGATTAATCCCTTAACCGATTACTACCTGAAGAATGCCGATATTATGCTGAAATACTACGGATCCGGCGAAAAGATTCAACACACGAGTGTTCCGGCTGATCAGAACACGTTCGTGAAATATCTGACCCAAACGGTTTCCGAAACAGTGGCTCCATCCAAAAAGAAGTTATTCGATGAGTTTGCGACACGTATGAAACTGAATACTGGCGAACCGGCAGAAGTACGTAAGGCTGTGACTGAACATTGCGAGAAGTGTAATATCGCTCGCGAAGAATCGTCTGATGAAGGTATCCTGGTCTGCCCTACCTGCGGATCGGAAGAGTATATGCTTGTGGTATCTGATCAACCAAGTTTCCGCGATCCTCCCAAGGAGCGTAATAATTACGCTTACAAGAAGATCAATCACCTGAACGAGATTTTGAACCAGTTTCAGGCAAAGGAATCTACCATAATTCCGAACGAAGTCATGAACGAAGTTGTCTTGGAAATCAAGAAGCGACGTATTCAGAACGTGGCGGAATTGACCGAGAAAGATATGCGTGAAATCTTAAAAAAGCTGAATAGATCAAAGTACTATGAACACGCAACGCATATCATTTCACGCCTTAATGGCAACCCTCCTCCAACGATTACTCCGGAAATAGAGGAAAAAATCCGGGCAATGTTCCAGGAAATCCAAGCGCCTTTTTTGATTTATTGTCCCGATGACCGAACCAATTTTTTGTCATATTCATACATTCTCTATAAGTTCTTTGAACTCCTAGAGTTAGATGAGTATAAGGTTTATTTTCCGCTGTTGAAATCTCGCGACCGTCTAATTGCTCACGATTTCATTTGGCAGAAGATTTGTGATTATTTGAAATGGGAGTTTATACGGAGTGTCTAATGGAGAGCCTTCCACACTAGCTTGTGCGTCAGAGTCCATACAACGCCGAACACTACAGCGTGCGTCAGGGCGACCGTCGTGCGTGATCCGCCTGGGGGTAGAGACAGCACTACACCGGGCGTCAGTACAAAGAAAAGCGCAGCTGCGTAGAGAGACATCCACCACATGTTGTATACTTTTGTCTGCGATAAAATTCAAATGCAGGCTGCACCCCGGAAGTTACTAACATCTATGCGGCCGACGATTGCAGTTCGCGATCCGTTGAAGCCTCTGAATCTCCAGTCCAGCTCTCGTGCACTACCAGTACCTGATATACCTAAGACCGCATTTACGCCTATGGCTCCTCGTAAGACGGCTGGACGCAAGCGCCGTGGTCGCAAGGGTGGGAAGGGTCGCAAGACTCGTCGTCATCGTAAGTAAGGCTTTCACATTATTTTCTTCTTCAAGAGCATATCAATGATTAGTCGCTGGGGGTATCATCTCATCGTAGATGCTGCCAACTGTGTTCCTAGCTCCATCCGTTGTGCCCGTAATATTGAACAGTTCACCCACACTCTTGTTAAGCGCATTGATATGGTTGCTTATGGCAAGCCACAGATCGTAATGTTTGGAACAGGCAATAAGAAAGGATACACACTTGTTCAGCTTATTGAAACGTCAAATATCACCGCCCATTTTGTCGAGGAGTCAAATGATATGTACCTCGATGTCTTTTCGTGCAAGCAGTTTAATCCGGCTATTGTCGAAGCGGTTCTCAATAAACACTTCATGCCTAAAAATGTTAAGACTCGGTACCTTGAGCGCCAGGCGGAACACAAGCCGGAACCTGGATGGTAAAAAGGTGTTGACGCTTCCGTCAAACACCGTTTATTAGACTCAGTCGAGCTTGTCGAGGTCGCGTGCCCACTTCTCAATGCGGGCGATCTCCTTGCGGGCCGGCTCGATCTTGGCGATCAGTCGGTAGCATTCCTGCTTGTCGCCCACAGCGGTAGCACCATCGATCTCCCACTGGAGTGCATCGATGTGCTCCATCATGCAGTGGTAGCGGTCGGTCTCGAGGTAGCGCTTGGCTGCCTTGGCACGAATCATAGTCCACGCCTTGATCTGCATGTTGTCCTGTGCAGTCTTGGTGGATCCGCGCGTCTTGGCGAGCGTCTCCATCTGGTGCGAGCAGTAGTGCATGGTTGTCATGCAGTCCTCGCTGGTCACCGCCTCCTTGGCGATGGGCATGCCCCAGTAGAGCTTGCCGTTGTTGAAGCTGGCGACCATATCCTTGTTGGTGCGGTTGTCAGCAGTTGAAATACCGAGCGCCTTCTTCAGAGGCTCGGCGTCGAGGCACTCATCGCCCCAGTTGAACTCCGCAATGGGTCCCAGGGCAGTCTTGTAAGACGGCTTGAGGACAGACATGGCGGATGTAGTTAGTATTCCTCAATTTCTTAATAAAAACGTTTCCGTTTTACAGCAGGATCATCACGTCTCCGTAGATGTAGTCGCCCAGGTAGCCGATATTCTTCAGCTTGTCGTACTGAATGTACGCCTCGGGCTTGATCTCGACGTCTGAGCCCATCACTGTGGCGCGCAGGTTGAAGTTGAGCCAACTCTTGTTGGGGATGTTCAACGTCCAACGGACAATCTCGTCCATGTTCTCCATGTCATTTGGCACGCCTCGCACATTTAGGTTATCATCCACGATCAGACGATCTTGGATGGTATCCCAGTAAATTGTAACTTCCGGGTTTCCGCACTGCACGCGGCAGATCTTGGTAGCCGTCTTGGCGTGAATCATATTGTTTAACCAGCTGTGATCCATGGTGTCTTAGTACATTTTCAGAATTACTTAAAAATGTTTCCGTTTTTAGTAAGCGTCCGTATCACGCGGGCAAGTCTGATGAGGATCAGAGCTTGAAATACAGTCTCCTGAAGGGCACTGCTTGTATCCTTCTGGGCACTTCGGGTTTACCTTGGTATCAGGATTACCGAATCCCTCCATCATTGGGACTACGTACTTGAATACAACCCAAAGCAGAGCTCCTGCAAGAACAGTCATAACCAGTGGATTCTTGTGCCACATTTATATATTACTACTCTAATTTCCAAACGTAGTAAGGTCGGGGACTCTTGCCGTACCCTTCATAGTAAAAAGCGCCTTCGTACTTGAGTTCAGGATGAGCATCTTTCACGTGATCTTTCATAATTTGAATGAACGGCGAGCTAGGGCGATCTTCAATATACAAAACAATATGACCTCCATCTTCAAGGTGCTTTACTGACTTCTTGAAGAGTGGAACCATAAATTCGTCCATGAAATCATCTACCGATTCCCATCCTACCATCTTATCGTACTTTTCAATCGTATAAAATGGCGGACTGGTAAAAACTAGATCGTACTTGCCCGAAATCCGGACATTTTGGAACTTTCCGTCTTTTACGCGGTATTTCAACGGATCTGCGCCAGTATCTTTAATGATAGCCTTGTATGCCGACTGCATACTGGAATTGGAATCTACGCCCAAGTATTCGCATCCGTAATCTATTGCGCACCGTAACCTGTCTCCCCATCCAGCCGTAGGATCTAGCCACTTTTTAGGCTTGAACATTTTCAGAACCTGCATTCCAACTTCATATGGGTACAGAGTACACATCTTCACTTTCTTTTGAAGTTGGGGAAGAGTTAGGTCTGGATTCTCTTTCCACACATCGAGTGGAACGGGATTATCTCCAAAGCGACAAGACAACCTTTGCTTTAAGGAATACTTGTCGGTCAGGTCATTGATTTCCCAGTTTTTTGATTTTGGTATTATTAGACGTTTTCCACGAAACGTCTCCATTACTCTTTAGGCAGAGGTTTCCGTGGGCGTAGGAACCGATCCAGCGCCGGGGTTGTACGTCGGGCCTCCGGTGGCCACACACTCATTTCCCTGCTCTACAAATCCATTGGGGCATACGGGTCCAAAGTTTCCGAACTTCTCAAGGTAACCCTTGATATTGACCCAGTAGTAGCGCATGACTAGGCTCGTGACTACCGCGAATAGTAGGCCATGCACTAGAATAATCGTGCGGCGCGACGCGGTCTTGGACGGCAGCGTTACCAGAACACCGGGGACAAACGCGATAAACAGCAGAGCTGAAAGGATTGAGCTCACGATATCCATTTATATTACATAAAGGATTTCTTTACCCAGTTGCGGTCGGCCTTGAACGTCTTGGAGCGTCCCTTCGAGGTGCGCTTGGTGTAGGTCGACGCGGCATTCAGCTTGCGGAACGTTGATAGAGCACCATACCGCTTGACGGCCTTCTTTAGCGCACCGTGGCGAGCCGTCTTGCTCTTGGTGGCCATGTAACCTACCTTCACAAGCTTGCCTTCCTTTAGAGCACCAATGCCTGGACCGTGCTTCTCTGCCCACTTACCACGGGCTCCCATATCACGAACACGGGAAGCACGGACGTGAACTCCGCGCTTGGTCGTGTATCCGCGGCGGCGAATCGTGCGACCTCCTACCGCAACACGCTCAAAAGAAGGAGAGGCATCGCTAGCATTGTACGAAATTTGATCCTGACCACCACTGCCTCCCTTCATAATAGCGCAACCTGCCATTTATACTTTCTTTGCGAAAAAGCTTGGGCAGCACTTCTTGACCTCGGCTAGGGCGACCTCCTTCACCTTCTCAACCTGTGCTAGTGCAACACCCTCAACCTTCGAAGCTTCCGCGAGCACAGCCTTATTGATTTCGGCCTTCACGAAATCTACCGCCTTAATCACGTGAGGAAGCGCATCATCACACCAATCAATGGCATCCATACGAATGGCCGGCGTGATATCTGCCTTACGGATCTCCGCCTTTAGAGCCTCCGCAACCTGCTTGATCTTGTCGTCAAGGGATAGCTCAGTCTGTAGCTCGACCTCCGCAAACTTAGTTAGCGCAAACTTCATGAGCGAACTCGTGTCAGCACAGTCTACTACTGGTACTACCGCGGGAGTTACCGTAACCGTCGGGGTAAGTTCGACCGCCGCCGAAGTCGTCTCAGTTGGTGCAGACGTAGTTACCGTAGTATCATCAGACATTTTGTTACTACTCGGTAAATAATCTCTAAATGTTAAACTGAGATCTAAAGTCGTGTAAATACAAAATGCGTTGGAATCTGTTGAATTTTTTTGTAGGGTTGGCATCTGCCACCTACTGTTGGGATTCTAATCCACCGGCATCGGCCATGGGTGTCCTTCCTCCATGCTATCTTGGGTCTATTTCTTACCCTACAACTGGAGTCAATCAACAATATTCTTACTATTTTAATACGTCGGTAACGGCACCGTGGTTAGTAGGATTTACTTTTCGCCAAGATCCTGGATTCTGGACATTCACAAACCCAAGTTTAACTTCAGCATTCCCGTATTCTTCTACGCAGCTTCTTCAGAATGCTAATTTAGAAACCGGCGGAAACGTTGTAGTCAACGGTAACTCCGCAAGTGTACCTACTTATTTCCAGGTATGGTACCAAGCAGGTCAACCTCCTCCTGCAGCGGGAACATGGTCGACTGGTCAGTGGTATGATGGGGCCGTAGGAACTTTTGACGGAATTTACCAGGCTTTCAATGCCACAGGAAATGTCACTTATTCTCTCTCATTTTTTGCGAGTGGCACGAATCCATCTGATGGTAATTCGATTCAATTAGGTGTGTACGCACTTCCATGCAATGATCCAACTGCACCGTTGTGGTTATGCATTCCACCGGCTTCTATTGGATTTGATGTAGCTACTATTCCTGCTTCGGGAACTCCAAGCTCATCGGCAGTCCAGACCGTGTCACCTTCAGTTTCGGTAAGTCGGTCTGTATCTCCTTCGACATCATCTAACAAGACTCCCTCTTCGTCTGGTTCGGTAAGTGCGTCTGCAAGTATAGCTAGTACAGTATCATCTATCGCTTCCATTACAACGTCGACGTCAAAGTCCACGGCCGTAAGTCTGAGTCCTTCTCTCAGTCTGACTCTCTCAGGCAGCCCAACTAATAGCATATCAATATCCAGTTCAAGTGCTCCAAGCATTTCGTCGACAAATTCAGGGTCTTCAAGTATTTCTACTAGTTCTTCCTCATCCATCTCTTACTCTTCTTCCATAAGCCAAACTGTAAGTTCTTCCGTCTATCCTACCCTAACCGGAACTGGAACTCTGACTGGAACTGGAACTCTGACCGGAACTGCAAATAGTACATTTACCCCAACTTCTACTGGAACTGGAACTCTGACCGGAACTGCGATTAGCACAATTACACCTACGTTAACTGGAACTGGGACGGGAACCCAGACTCCAAGTGGAACTTCCACCAAAACTGGAACTTCGAACTCAACTCAATCGTCAAGTATTTCTTGGACTGGAACAATGAACTTCAGTATCACTGGAACTGAAACGCTAACGGGAACAACTACGACGTCACCGTTATTTGCTTTCATTTCGTACTCTGCGACGCCTACCTTATTCTCGGCCAGCACGTCTCCCCTGTTTGAATTTACGCCATATCCTACGTTATCTACAACCCCAACTACCTCAGTGAACTTAACTGCAGCTGGTCTGGCCGCTGCATCTTCCAGTAATACAGGCACCATTCTCGGTGGTCTTGCCGTAGGAATGGTGGGTATTTTAGGCGCAGTTATGGTTTTTATGAATACGCCAACCAAAACAATCAATAATTTCCTAGTGAACGTGATTAACCGAGCACCTATCCCACAATCATTAAAGAATGCGATCGGTGATGATCCTATTGGAAAACTTAAATCGGTACGTTCAATGGTATCTGATCCTAAATCAGTAATTGATGAGCTACCACTTCCAGATAGTGTAAAGGAAATGGCAGATAGTGTATTGCCGAATAGCGCAAACGATATTGATAAGGTAAAATCTAAAGTTACATTTGCACCCGAATCTACCGCTGAGAGCGTAATTGTTCCGGTAGTTGCCGCAGCAGTAGTGGCTACAGTAGTAGCTAAGACTGAATCTACTCCCAAACCAGCGCCAGCACCAGCACCTGCTCCTGCTCCTGCTCCTGCTCCACCTCCAACTCCAAAGCCAGCTCCGACAAAACCACCTGGAATCGCAGATAAACCTAAACCAGCTAACACGGCAACTCCTGCTCAGCAGAAGCAGAATGACGACAAGAATAAGAAAGCTAAAATTGAACTGAATGCGGCAGATTTAGCGAATGTTCAGGCTTTTTTGAAGCAGAAGGGAACTGAACATAAAGTTATTCAGTAGTTTGAGATTTCGGGCACGAAGAACATCCGGGCTTGGGATCGGCGACTTTAATCTTAGATGAAATTGAGTAAGCGTAAAGTCCAACCACTAGTAGAGCACCCAGACCCATCAGGATAGTCGTCCAAGAGATCGTGAACATTTATTATTTACACCTATCGGAATCTATAATTTTAAACCGAATGAACAATCATCTCCTCGATAACTTTTATGTTATCGCGGTGATGACGAACCCTGAGCGTTACAAGAAGCGCCCACAGCTATTTCGTGAGTTTCAGGCACGAATGGCGAAGTACGGTGCAAAACTGTATGTCGTAGAGGGTGCGTATGGCGACCGCGAGTTTGAGGTGACTGAAGCGGAGAATCCTCGTCATATCCAGGTACGTACGGACTCCGAGCTCTGGCATAAGGAGAATCTCATCAATATCGGTATTTCTCGTCTGCCTCCTAACTGGGAGTACGTTGCTTGGCTGGACGGCGATATTGATTTTGTTCGTCCCGATTGGATGGAGGAGACGGTTCATGAGCTCCAGCATCATCCAGTAGTTCAGATGTTTGAGGATGCGGTAGATCTCGGCCCCAACCACGAAATTATGAATACTGCTAAGGGATTTGCTTTCTGCTACAAGAACGGCGAGCCTTATGGAAAGATGGTATCCAAGTCTGCAGAGCATGAGGGTTGCGAACTACCGTCGGAGTACTATGAGGCAGAGTACGGTAACGGTATTTACTGGCATCCAGGTTATTGCTGGGCTGCGACGCGTGCAGCTGTAAACACTATGGGTGGTCTATTTGACTACGGCATTCTAGGTGCAGGTGATCATCACATGGCATGTGCTCTCATTGGTGAGGCTCAGCGCTCAATTCCCAAGGGCGTTCATCCCCATTACCGCCAGCTCGTACTGAACTGGCAGGAACGTGCTCTGCGTCTCCACAAGAATATTGGCTACGTCAAGGGTACGATCTATCACTTCTGGCACGGTAAGAAGCGCGACCGCAAGTATCGCGACCGCTGGTCTATTATGATCGATAATGAGATTGATGTTCTGGCTCATGTCCACAAGGACTGGCAGGGGCTTTGGACACTATATCCAGGTCACGATGAGTTCCGCGACGATCTGCGCAACTATTTCCAGTCTCGTAATGAGGATTCCATTGACAAGGTATGAGTGAGTTAGAATCTTGCAAATAAACTCGAAGTAAAAAGTGGTTCTTTAGCTCAGTGGTAGAGCGTCTGGCTGTTAGGTATGCAGTTGGCACCGGAATGTCGCAGGTTCAATCCCTGCAAGAACCGTTTTAAGGAACGTAACTCTCAAAGAATAATGGAATACGAATCTGATCGCGCACTTAACGACTCGAAACTAGAAGAGGCTAAACGCAAAGCCCTTTCTGATTTTGATACTTATTTAGGGTTGAAAGGCGATGAGCCAGATACGAGTGGAGTTGAAAAGACATACCAATCTCGGATTGATGGTGTTCCAGTAGATGAGGCTCAGGGGTTCTGGATCAATGGTGGCAAGACTGGTTCAAAGAAAGATGAACCGCTTCCCAAGCCTGAAACGTTTGACCATGATCTACCGTCTCTCCTAAAAGACGGACCAACTACACTTCCTAAAGGCGAGTGGGCCGAATCAAAACTGACTCTTGCCGAAATTGAAGATCGTATGAAGGTTCGTGAGAATGTAGTTCCAGAAGGTGTATCTGGCTTACGTGTAACTGACGCATAATAAGTAGTATGGGTATTCCTTTTTATTTTGCGAGTTTGATCAAGTCCCATCGTGGCATAACTGACAGCGTAAAACGTGGACTTCCACTTGAAGTTGACGTTTTAGGTGTAGATTTCAATTGTTTGATTCATCGGTACCTTAAGGAAGAGCGACCGATTGAATCTATCATCGAGGCATTCGCTTACCTCTTGGAGCACGTATGCAAGGCTAAGAAAGTCCTGATTGCGTTGGACGGTCTAGTTCCGTACGCCAAGATCGTTCAGCAGCGGTATCGTCGTATGCGGATCAAGGAAGAGTCAGTATTTGATCGTAACCTAATTTCGCCAGATACGCCGTATATGCGAGAACTGGAAGCCGCTCTTATCGCCAAGTTTCCGTATGCTGAAATCAGCAAGACGACTGTAGCAGGAGAAGGTGAACATAAACTCATTGTGGATCTGAAAAAGATTCCTGCTGAGAACCGTAAGTCGGTATGCATTTACGGTCTGGACGCTGACCTGATTTTGATTTGTCTCCAAAACAAGGAACTGAGTGATCCACATAAAATGACTCTTCTGCGTGAGAGCGCCGAATTTGATGACCCCAAACTGAAGTCTGCAGAGTTTGCTACTATGAATATTTGGGAACTGTCCACCCAGCTCCCACTTCCGACGGAACAGTATATGGCCTTATCCATCATGTGTTTCGGTAATGATTTCATGCCTAACCTGGGAATGTTCTCGTTGCGCGAAGACGGGTATAATCGTGCGCTCCAATTTTATCAGAACTGTGGAAGTCCTGATCTTTTGACACCTGAAGGTCGCCACACGTTTCTAAAGTACTCTGCTTCGAAAGAGATGGCGGTTTTGAAGGAACGTATTACTTTGCGTAAGCGGCCAGAAGAGAAGGCGGTTCTGGGTAAGGATCATGCCGAGTTTTCACGAAAGTATGGTCTTCATGTACTGGATGGAGTTCTGGATATGAAGCCGGTGGTGGAAGCGTACTGGAAGACTATGCATTGGTCATGGTACTATTTCACTCAAAGTTCACCTATCAATTGGGGATGGGTGTATCCTTATGCGGATGCGCCTCTAGTGTCTGATATCGTAAAATACGCAGAAACTGGAGTACAAAAAGGTAAACTAAATTATACGCTGGCCGATCAACTTCATTTCATTATGCCTGCTTCGTCGCTGAAGAAGACCAGGCGCAAGATCAAGTTTCCCGACGAACTTCATGACGAGGAAACACGTAACCCCTGGCTCAAGCGGCATTTCTGGGAAATGAAGCCCCGTATTTCGCTGCCTTGGAATCCTAACGACCAATTAACGAAAATCGTCCCGATTTCAATGTGAATCCTACCTTTACGGGCTCACCAGTTGACGTCAACCCGGGGATATTGCGACCATTAGCGCTTCGTGTAGGAGAAATATTCTGGAGAACATCTTGTTCTGGAATCTGAATATCAAAATTAGTTTCCCGAAGATTCCAGTACTCGTCATTAATCTTTTTCATCTCGCGAACTGATCGAGACATCATGAATCCTTCAGCATACGGCTGAGCCCAGTTCCGTATTAAGTAATTCAAGTACTGACGACGATATTCTGCAGGAGGAGTGATACGCGTCAGGGCTTGAAGCGTATCTATACTATCGCGAACTGTTTGAACTACCGGTTTATCTAGTCGCATATTCACAGTATTGTGTGCCCGACATACGAACACGAAGAATGCTGTACGACTACTCAGCCAGCTTGGATTCCTTGAAATGTATGATTGGTACATCGTCCCAAAATGATTCTTGCACGACGGACACGAAATCGTCTCTGCAAATAATTCCACAAACTTTTTGGCAATTGCCTTATCTTCTGCTGTAGGGTTCTCTGGATAATTTGAAGCCACAGAGTGTAAAGTTATCCATCCTAAAGGCCCCCAACGGGATGTCATTAATTAATCCGAGGAAATGAAACCTGCCATCATTGCCCCACTTAGCATTTCCCGTTTAATGCGAGGAGGAGTTTCGGAGTTTTTCAGAAGGTTATGCTTCTGAACCAGTTCGTCCACCTTGGCATCAGACATCTTATCGACTTTCCGCTTAATCGTCTTACGACGACGAGACTCTCCCTTATCGGTAAACAATCGAATCGTGTGCTTACGGGACGACTTCTTGAATGGCGGAGGTTTTGCCGGGTCTGATACAGGCCGAACCTTGAGCGTCTTTTTCAAAACACCGCGAGGAAACGTCTTCATACTCTTCTTCTTCCCGGCCTTAAGAATAGGTTTGACTTTAGGTTTGGGCTCTGCGGGTTTCGGTGCTGGAGCTGGTTCAGTGCCTCCAACTTTCACGATTTTATAGATTGGAGACGCTGGTGCCGGTTTCTTCTCAACCATCCTATTATAAAAAACGAATAAATAGATTTACGGACATTGTGACTCATAGAACCATCATGGAGTGGGACGCAATTAAGACTTATTTTAAGAATGGTGTCCCGCGACTTGTAGAGCATCAGATTGAATCGTTTGAGGATTTCATTCGTAACAAGATTCCCCTGATCGTGTGCTCAACCGCACCGATCGTCGTATGGCACGAGCAAGATGAGATTACTAAGAAGTACAAGTACGAGTTTCGGCTTTCGTTTGAGAATATCACGTATACTAAGCCCCGTATTCAGGAAGCTACTGGCCGAATTAAGCCCATGTTTCCCCAGGACGCTCGTACTCGTAACTTTACGTACGCTGCCCAGATGTTTTCAGATATCCGGTTCACGGCTCGGTCTTACAAGGCTCCAACATACGCAACCTTTGACGAAGAAGTCAAGGTATTCGAGGGTGTATCTCTCGGCAAGATTCCCGTTATGCTAGGTTCATCGCTCTGCATCATGAATGATTACCCAATGTCCAAGGAGGAGATCGGAGAGTGCCCTTACGATCCGTTCGGGTACTTCCTGATTCACGGATCTGAGCGTACCATTCTCAGCCAGGAGAAGGTGGCCGATAACCAGATCATGATCTTCCATAACAAGAAGACGGCATCCAAGTACACTTATTCTGCAGAGATGAAGTCGCTACATGAATCATTTACCACTCCGCCTAAGAAGCTGGAGGTTCGTATTTCTGCCAAGTTTAATGGTTATGGTTACCCACTCACAATGTGCGTACCCCGTTTCCGTGAGGATATTCCGCTATGCGTAATGTTCCGTGCTTTCGGTGTAGAGCACGATAAGGATATTGCCGATGTGATTTGGCCGAATGGAGATGATCGTCAGATCTCTTCACTCTCTGCTTCGTTCCGTGAGGCGGCTGATATTAAGGTCTTTACTCGCGATGACGCGATTGAGTACCTGTCTCATCATCTGCAGTACGGTACAACGCAGGAAGATAAGAAGGCATACGTCCGATCTCTACTCGAGACCGAGTACCTTCCTCATGTCCGCTTTGGCGGCGATAAGTCTCCTCTTTCGGTACTCGAGGCACGTAAGGTTCTCCTCACCGGTTGGATCGTGCGTAAGCTCCTTCTTACCGAGACTGGAGTGCTAAAGATTGATGATCGTGATGCTTACCCGAACAAGCGCGTGGTTTCCACTGGTGCTCTTCTGACTCATCTGTTCCGACAGCTGTTCCAGAAGGTGTGTAAGGATATCCGCTCCAAGTTCGTTCACGAGGTGAATAATGATACGTGGAAGAAGCGCGAGACGCCCAGGCCGCTAGAAGTCTTGAACATCAACAATCTGTACAAGATTCTGAAGGTGTCGACGATTGAAGGTAAGCTGAAGCAGGCGCTGGCCACCGGTAACTTTACAGTTCAGGGTCTAGGCACATCTACGGTCTCAACGGCTACCAAGATGGGCGTATCTCAAGTTCTGAATCGTCTGTCGTATTCTGCGACTCTGAGCCACGTTCGTCGTATTCAGACACCGGTAGAGAAGTCGGGCAAGCTTCTGGCTCCACGTAAGCTTCACGGCACGTCCTGGGGATATGTTTGTCCCGTCGAAACTCCTGAGGGTCATTCCGTAGGTATTGTCAAGTCTATGGCCATGCTCACATCGATTACCCAGCACAGCCCAGCAACGGTTGTTCTGACATTTATGAAGGAGCAACCAATCGAATGGATCACCGCGATTCGTAATTATGAGGGCACGATGATCATTCTGAATGGAGTGATTATGGGGTACACTCGTACTCCTGCCGATCTCCACGTAGCTCTGCGCAAGGCTAAGCAGATGTTCAAGATTCATCCGCATACCGGAATTTCATGGAACATTTACCAGAAGATCATCAATATTGAAACTGATGGTGGCCGGTTTGTGCGTCCGCTGTTTCGAGTAGAGAAGGGTAAGATTCTGGATGCTCCAGTAAAGCCAGAAGAGTGGAACGATTGGGTTCGGTCATGTATCGAGTACATTGACCCAGCAGAGACTGAGGTTATTCGTATCGCGATGCGCCCAGATGAGATTGAGCCAGTACATACGCACTGCGAGATTCATCCTACTCTGATTCTGGGTCACATGGCTTCAAGTATCCCGTTCTCTGACCACAATCAGTCGCCGCGTAATACGTACCAGTCTGCTATGGGCAAGCAGTCAATGGGCATCTTTGCCCGCAACTACTCCAAGCGCCTCGATAAGAACGGGTACATTCTCTGCTCGCCAATGCGTCCTTTCGTAGAGACGCGCATGATGAATATCCTGAACACTCACGAGATGCCGTCTGGCGATAACGTGATTGTAGCTATCGGGATTTATGGCGGATACAATCAGGAAGATTCCGTCATTATGAATCGTGCTTCAATTGATCGTGGACTCTTCCGAACTTTGTACTACACCATCTACAAGGATGAGGAGCATCGTAATGTATCGTCCGGGAAGGAAGAGAAGTTCGCTAAGCCGCGCCGAGAGAATACTCGAGGTTTCAAGACTTCTGCGTATCATGCGATCCAGGATAATGGGGTTCCCGCGATGCATTCGTACATCCACGAGAATGATGTTGTGATCGGTAAGGTAACAAGCTTGAAGGCTGACCCGAATGGATATGCTTTCCGTGATTCGTCCACTATCCATCGCAACTCTGAGACTTGCCGAGTGGATGGAGTATGGAATGAGAAGAACTCGGACGGATACCCTTTCGTCAAGGTTCGTGTTGTATCCGAACGTATCCCAGAAGTGGGTGACAAGGTCAGCTCTCGTCACGGACAGAAGGGTACTTGCGGTATCATCCTCAATGAGGAGGATATGCCTTACACGGCTTCCGGTCTACGGCCCGATATTATCATGAACCCTCATGCTGTTCCATCCCGAATGACGATTGCTCAGCTGATGGAGACGATGTACGGCAAGATCTGTGCCGAGAAGGGTACGCTGGGTGACGGCACGCCTTACTCTCACTTGAAGATCGGTAACCTGCGGGAACAGCTACTGGCGCTAGGAATGCATCCTTACGGCAATGAGGTGATGTACAATGGTCAGACTGGTGAGATGATGGAGAGTGAGATCTTTATTGGCCCCACCTTCTACCAGCGCCTGAAGCACATGGTCGTGGACAAGAAGCATTCTCGTTCGCGTGGTCCGATTGTATCTCTTACGCGCCAGCCTTGCGAGGGACGGTCTCGCGATGGTGGTCTTCGTGTCGGCGAGATGGAGCGCGACTGTATGCTGTCCCACGGTCTGGCCGTATTCACCAAGGAGAGATTGATGGATGTATCTGATCCGTTCACGACCGGATTCTGCAAGAGTTGTGGAACGCTAGCCGTTGTGAATCCACTAGAAAACGTATACCACTGTGGAAACTGTGGAATGAAAACTCACTTCGAAATGAAGACGATTCCGTATGCCGTGAAGCTCTGGTCTCAGGAGCTGGAGTCAATGCATATTGTACCGCGAATGGTATTTGAGTAAATGATCTGATCTTAGAATAATAATGCAGTACTTAGTTGAATTTATGGGCACACTCGTGATAGTGTATGCCCTTCTTTTAACTGACACGAATCCTGCAATTATGGGGATAACCTACTTTGCAGTATATACGGTAGCTGGAGAGCTTTCATCCGGAACATTTAATCCATTAGGTGCTGTAGGGTACTATATGATCGGAAGAATGAGTTTGCGCGAAATGTGCTTGAATCTTTCGGTTCAAATTTTTGCAATGATAGCTGCAGTGTTATCATTTTTACCGATAAAGGCTTTCATAGGAGACATCTAATATATTCAAATGAGCCTGTATCTCTACGTAATTGACCCCAACCATCGTGATCAGATGCGCGAGCATGTCCGTAATCGTCGCGCCACTGATTCTGGAGTAGACTTGGTTTGCCAGAACACGTACCTAGATTTCACGATGTCGCGGAATGCGAATATCCCACCTCATTTGGGTGTGGAAATTAAGACTGGTGTGATTGCTGCTGCTGTTGATAAGCAGGGAAATTCTACGCCGTACCTTCTGCTTGCTCGGTCGTCTACGAGTCTCACACCACTTCGCATGTCTAACCAGATTGGGTTGGCGGATGCTGGGTACCGTGGCGAACTGATTGCTCGCGTAGACTGTTTGGACATCACTCTTGTGAACTATGTGATTCCATCAGGTCGGCGTTTGTTCCAGATCGTTCAGCATAATTGGCTGCCGTACGATCAGGTTATTTTTGTAGATTCGGCACAGGATCTACCTCTTCCTCCCGACAATCGTGGCGGTGGTGGATTCGGATCTACAGGGAATTAACTGATAAACTAAAATGATTCCAAATATACTTCATTTCTGCTTTGGGTTACAGAAGCAAACAGAACCGTTTGCATTCGTGTATTACTTGGCCATATTGTCTGCGAAATTTGTGAACAATCCGGACAAGATTTATTTTTATTACCATTATGAACCGTATGGCGAATACTGGGATAAAATCAAGAATTTATTAGTGTTAGAACATGTAGATATTCCAACGCATCTTGGAGACAAGCCATTAGTAAAGACTGCTCATAAAGCAGACATTGTTAGAATGACTAAACTTATGGAACGTGGAGGTGTGTATATGGATATTGATACAATCAGTATACGACCATACACTGATCTTCTTTCCAACAAGTGTGTTCTTTGCTGGGAACAAGAAAATATGTATATTTGTAATGCAATTATGCTGACCGAACCAAACAGTGATTTTTTCAAATTGTGGATGCATAATTATTACAGTTGGTTTCGAACGGAAGGATGGAGCGAAGCATCTGTAATTCTTCCGGCAAGATTGTATGCTAGTTTGAACGATAAATCAATCGTAAACGTACTTGATTCAGACTACTTTTTTCGTCCAGGATGTGAACACCATTCACGTATTTTCCGTGATGCAGGAGTTCCAGTTCCAGATAAGCTTATTACGCTTCATTTGTGGGAAAGTATGGATGTCAACCAAATTAATGTAATTGATAAGAAATGGATAGCTGATAATCCCGATACATTGTATTCAAAACTTGTGCATTTTAACCCAGATTTTTATGACTTAGCTAAGTAATGTTAGAAAGTTATGCCAAACCAAATTCCAATGATACAGCAGTGTGTTTATGCTACTTCAGTGCTGTAGGCTACAAACGTCCTCGTGAAAATTTTATGAAGGTACATTCTATGCTTCTTAAATCTGCAATACCCACATTTACAGCAGAGTGTATTATCGGAAACACTCCACAACTTATACCGAATCCCACTATTTTAGTACGGTCTAATTCGGCATTGTTCTACAAAGAACAGTTGTTTAATATGCTAGAGCCTCAAGTTCCAAGACAGTACAAAAATATTATTTTTATGGATTCGGATATCATTTTTAGCGAGCCAGATTGGGTAGACCGAATTTCATATACATTAAAAACATATTCTGTTGTCCAGCCGTTCAGCAAAGTAGTTTTTACCGATAAAAATTTGGATACTATAGAAGAACTTCCTTCATGCATACGGTATTTTAGAGAGACAGGCAAAATCAGTGGTCATCCCGGTTTCTGTTGGGCTATTTCAAGATCCCATTTCAAAGCTATGGGTAGATTCTTTGACAAGGCTATCATCGGAGCAGGAGATAGTATGTTTGCAAACTCATTAATGAAAATGACGGTACCGTTTGCATACGAATTTATATATAGAGACTACGCACAGTGGCGATTTAAAATATCAGGATTACCAGTATCTATTACTTATCTCGATATGACTATTTACCATCTTTATCATGGCGACACAAAGTCAAGGCAGTATGCAAGCCGACACAAAATTCCTCAACTACATGCTATTAAAACGTGGGATGAAGCCGTATACAAAAATAAAGATGGAATGTATGAACTCAGGAATCGGTCTGTGAATGATATATTCCGTAACTATTTCTTGTCTCGCAAAGAAGATGATTAAACCATATCCCGAATCAAGACTAGCGAAATAGTATCATGAACAATGGCTCCCCAGTATGCAGAATACAATGTGGTTTTCAATCCGAAATACATCCCGACAATGAGCACGATGGACCGGAGGAAAGTGTTGAGGATGGGGTTCGCGGTCGGCCAGAGTAGGACGTTCATTTGTCCTACGAATATTTTTTTCTTGCAGTAGAGCATAAACACAAAATGGGAGGTGGTCTGATGCAGCTCGTAAGCTACGGCGCGCAGGATATTTACATCTCAGGCAACCCCCAGATTACGTTCTGGAAGATTCTATACAAGCGCCACACGAACTTCGCCGTGGAGTCCATTGAGGTGACGTTCAACGGCCAGGCGGACTTCAACAAGCGCGTGACGGCTGTCATCAATCGTAACGCCGATCTGATGTACAAGACGTACGTCCAGGTTGTACTCCCCGAGATTGACCTCGGCGCGAGCGGCCTCTCTGGCCTCCAGGGCGCCGGTGCCGGTTTCCGCTGGCTCAACTACATCGGCCACCGCCTGATCAGCCAGGTCGAGCTCGAGATCGGCGGCCAGCGCATTGACCGCCAGTACGGCGACTGGATGCAGATCTGGACGCAGCTGTCCACGGATGCCGGTAACGTCAAGGTGCTCGACACGATGCTCGGCAACACGCACGACCTCGTGCTGATGAAGCGCTCTACGGGCCTGGCCCTGGATGCGACGTGCTCTGCGTCCGAGACGACGATCTCCTGCGTACCCCGTGCCGGCACGCCAGCCAAGACGCTGTACATTCCCCTCCAGTTCTGGTTCTGCCGCAACCCTGGTGTGGCGATCCCACTGATTGCGCTCCAGTACCACGAGGTGCGCATCAACGTAGACTTCGAGACGTGGCAGAACTGCCAGTACGCCGAGGCGTCTGTCGGTGTGCCCACGCCGGCGCCTGCCCAGTCCCTGGCCGCTGCCTCGATCTACGTCGACTACGTCTACCTCGACACGGAGGAGCGCCGCCGCTTCGCCCAGCAGTCCCACGAGTACCTCATTGAGCAGGTGCAGTACACGGGTGCTGAGTCGATCACGTCATCGTCCAACAAGGTTCAGCTGAACTTTAACCACCCCGTCAAGGAGCTCCAGTGGGTTGTACAGCGCGACTCGTTCGTTGACTGCTCAACGGCTGCCTGGCTCGCGTCGGTCGGCGGTGCCCAGCCCTTCAACTACTCCGATGACTTCTCCACAGATGGCATGATCACGTCCCTGCTCTCCCAGGCGTCTGGCACGAACGTCTCCGCCACGGGCGCCACGACGGGTGTCACGGCTCCCCTGGGCCAGGGCGCGACCCAGCCTTCCTCCGAGTACGGCGCGGAGACGAACGATGTCTCCGGCGTTGCGGAGTTCGAGTCGGGCGTCAACTACCTGCTCGCGAAGGTCATCCTGGACTCCGGCATCCGCTGCGAGGGCAAGAACCCTACGGAGGTCGCCAAGCTCCAGCTCAACGGCCAGGACCGCTTCACGGAGCGTGAGGGTGCCTACTTCGACACGGTGCAGCCTTACCAGCACCACAGCCGCTCCCCGTCCACGGGCATCTGCGTGTACTCCTTCGCGCTGCGCCCCGAGGAGCACCAGCCCAGCGGCACGTGCAACTTCTCCCGCATTGACAAGGCCACGCTCCAGCTCACGGTCTCGCTCAACACGGTGGTCGGTGCCCGCACGGCGCAGGTACGCGTCTACGCGCTCAACTACAACGTGCTCCGCGTCATGTCGGGCATGGGTGGCCTCGCGTACAGCAACTAAACGTTCACGCACTTGCTTGTGGTGGCGTATTGGTAATCGTAATTTACGAATAATAAAAACACAATTGAGTTTTCAAACGGAACTTCAATTGTGGTTATATAATTAATGAATCTAGTGTATTACACACTGGGGTTTGATAGCAAATATCTGGATTTGTTACATTTATCAATTAAGTCAGTTCGCACATATAATAAAAATATTCATATACTCGTTATATGCGATGAGTTGATAATAGATCAATGCGTGGAAAAGATGAAAATATTTGAACATATAAGGATTGTTCGATGCGCCGATTCAGTTAGTGCAATGGATTCGTCAATGAAAAAGATGAGAATATTTGACTATGATATTTCACAGTATAATAAGATACTGTTTATTGATTCTGATATTCTTGTGGACATCAACCTGGATAATATTTTTAATAAAATTGTAGACAACAGATTGTATGCTGGGATTGAATCATTTCAATATGATTTTCATACGAAACCCTGGCACTCGTTGTTAAACTATACAGAAGAAGACCTTAAATTTTTTAAGGATAATAGAATATTCGTATTTAATTGTGGTCTTTTTGGATTTTTGAATTCTGATGAGATGAAAGATCATTTCGCACATATATTGAGTATGATTAACAACTATGAAGGCGAATATTATTATGAACAATCATTTATGAACGTATATTTCAACAAACTTAATCTAGTTAATACCAAAGTTATAACGTGTAAAAATTACATGATGAACATAGATATAACGAAATTATCAAAACGATCATGGGAATGGTCGGTATATCGTAGTAAGATATTCCATTTTTGTTTTACTAGAGGAGCTGAGAATAAGATCAGAGAGATGGAGTGGTGGAATAAAAAGTTCATTCCAGTACCAGTGGTAAATAATAGGCCTAAGAAGTAAATGAACGCAGCAGGTTTTGCAGGAGGAGAACGTCGTAAGACTCAGCGCGTATCAAAGTACGGATCTCGTCGTAAAGTGTGGAATGGTACGGCTGAGAAGACGAAAGGTGGTCTGACGCGTAAGGATCTGAAGCAGAATAAGTACGGTCGTATCGTCAGCGTCAAGCGCAGTCAGCGTGGTGGAGCACTACAAGCTTCTCAAGGCGGTGAAGAAAATGATGAGGAATAAATAATGAAGGTCAAGCCTTGGCATATTGGGTGCCTTGTAGTATTAATTGCCGCTGCTCTGTATTTTTTGGTAGGTATGCGCGAAGGACTCGATAACCCTGCGTGCCCAACCGGGGGTCCAGGTATTCCAAGTGTGAAGCAGAGTGGCGGTCAGAATATTCGGCTGTACACTGCTGGAGAATGCTCAGCGCTTGGTGGAAAATTTACGGGGAATGGTCAGACGACTTGGGGCATGCCGAATAACAGTGTAGGCGAGTGTCTAGGCACCACGAACGGAATTAATGTTGGGTTCTGTAATCAGTCTGCTCCTGCTTCAGCTGCAGCTCAGGCTTCCGTAAATCCTGCGGCTCCTCCTTCGTTACCACTACCATCGAGCCCAGCAGGAACTCCTGGCGAAGCGAATATGACCTCTAATCCTGCCGTTCCGGGCCCTATTCCCCCATCGTATACTCTAACTTGCAATGCCTCGCCAGTGTCGGGAATGACTGGATCCGTAGGTATGCCAGAGACTCCTCCTGCATGGAACGTGAACCAGCCTCCTCCGGGACACAATTCTAAGCACGGATACACTCTGTATGAATAGGGTTTTAACGACTCGGACTTATAAAAATCGGCCTATTCGTATAGTTGGTTAGTACACGAGACTCTGAATCTCGTAACCCTGGTTCGAATCCAGGATGGGCCAAAAACCATTTTAAACGCACAATCCTTAAAGTTACTAAATGCCAGAGTTTATCGTCGAAGCGAAGACTGTCCAGACAGGCGCTGTTCGCACACTGACGGAAGCTCTGAAGTGTATTCTCGTTGAGATGTCACTCATCTTCGATAAGGAGGGAGTACGTATGGTTGCTATGGACAATACCCGCACGGTTCTCGTTCATCTCCGTCTGTACTCCGACAAGTTCGAGAAGTTTGCGTACAACCACAATCAGCCGAAGTTCGTGATTGGTATCAATACCGATCATCTGTACCGTATCGTTCGTACAGCCACGAACGACGACACGATCACGTTTTACGTTGACCAGTCAGATCCGAATACGCTCGGTATTCTGCTAGAGGATGGTGATAAGAAGCAGGTGACGCGGTACAAGCTCAATCTTCTGGATCGTGACGAGCCGGATATCCAGCTTCCAGAGACTGAGTTCTCGGCACACATTACGATGCCTTCGCTGGATTTCCAGAAGATCTGCCGTGATATGACTCTGCTAGGAGCCAAGACGGTTGAAATCAAGAATGTGTCTTCGTCTCTGACGTTCGGATGCAAGGGACATTTCGCTTCCCGAACGACCGTAATGGGCGACTCGGAGAACGAGTTCAGTATTCAGAAGAAGGAGTCGAATGAGATTGTGACAGGTAACTTCTCTCTGCCCCATCTCGTTCTGTTCACCAAGTGCACGAATCTGTGCAACAACCTGGAGATTCATATGAAGAACGATTGGTTCCTCATGATCCGGTACGTTGTAGCCAATCTGGGAGACGTGAAGCTCTGCCTTATGCCGCAGTCTACGTAAAACGAAATTATTTTAATTAAGTAACTGATATATTACACCCTATACTATGCGAAGAAAGATGAATATAACCGGAGATGAACTTTGGAACTGGTTTATTTCATCTTTAGACAAGAAAGAAAATGGCTGCTGGGAGTGGTCTGGGTGTCGCATTAATGGTAAGTATGGACTGATGGTATATAATGGTGGGGTTATATTAACACATAGATATGCATTAGCACATAATCTTAAAAAAGATATAACAAAAGATACTTATGTATTACATTCTTGCAATAATCCCCCATGTTGCAACCCTGATCATTTACGAGAAGGAAGTCATCAAGAAAATATGACTCAGCGTAACACTGAAGGAAGATTAGCAAGGGGAAAACAACACGGCGATAAAGTAAGAGGTGAAAAACAAGGTCAGTCAGAATTAACTGATTCACAAGTAATTGAAATAAGAGAAAATACAGAAAAGCTATCTCAAAATGGGCTAGCTAACAAGTACAGAGTTTCAAGATGGAATATTAGGCGTATCCAACAGGGACTTTCTTGGACGCATGTCTAATGCCTTGCTCAACTTGAACTTAAAGATTAAGATATCGTGAATACTAATGAGTGTTTTTATAACAGGAACTACAGGATATGTCGGAAAACATCTTCTGCGGTACCTTCTGCTTGCCGGGATTCCAGTTACAATATGTATTCGTCCAAAGAAAGGTGTGAGTGCCAAACAACGGTTCATGACCGAAATTGCTCGTCATCCTCTTTTTTTGAACGTTCCTTTCTATATCCGAATTGTGGAAAAGGATGTTTCTGAACTTGTAGAATCTGATCTTGCTGGGTGTCACACTATTATTCACTGTGCCGCCAATGTCAAGTTCACATCATCACTGGAAGTTTTGATGAAAGAGAATGTCCAAGCTGTTCAGAGCATCCATAAAATTAGTAAAGCTTTACGATTCGTTCATATTTCCACATGCTACGTCCATCCAAAAATTTCAAACTATGAATCGGTTCAAATCCCAACAGGGCTTCAACGTTCAGACTTCATTTGCGATTATGCGTATACCAAATACCTAGCAGAAGAATACCTTTATTCCCAAGGCGGAAACATAGATATTATTCGGTTATCTTGCGTCGGTGCACCACTTGAAAACTTGCCTCCTATTCGTGCCGGAGCACATATGTCTATTATGGAAGCCGTCTTGAGATCGGCAATTCCCGATATTTGGTTCCCCGTAAATTTTAGGTTCAGTGTAGTACCTGTAGATGTTGTAGCAAAAGAAATTGTTAAACACATTAATACTCCATGGTCAGGTCTTCAAATTCGGCAGTACGCTGGTCCTGAAAACAGTCGTACGTATAATTTGGACTTGCACGATTTGGCTAAAGAGTTGGGAAGCATGACAAAAATATGGACTGGACTTACGTTTGCCGAATTCAAGCAAAAGATAAGGGCTAAGTATTGGATGTTTCCGTCTATAGCAAAAACCATATGCGACAACAACGAGGCAATATCTTACATTTCCCAGAACATCGCATTCAAGTCATCAATTAAACTTCCTGAAATAGGTAATGGTAACTATATGAGTTTGACGGTGAATTATGTCCGTTTATTCACGCTTACCAACCCAACCAAACTAACTATGACAAAATTCGTTCAGAATTTGATTCCATACATCGCATAAACGCTTTCTGAACACCGACCAACCAGCCCAATACCTAAACACAAAACGCCCATAGTTTCGGCAATCATAAAATATGTAATCAAATCATCGGAAGATATACCTATTAAGTCTTTTGATAACGTATAGAAAGGAGATACTGTTTTTGTCAGATTCCTTTCTGCTACAATTGAAAAGCAAGCCTTTAGAAATATATGCTGAAGCCATATAACAAAAAGCACTCCAAATAGAAGACACTGAAACCAAAAAGCAGGATATATAGTGTAAGATATAGCAATTGCAATAACCAATGTACATGAAATCACAAAATGAATAACGCCTAAAATATATCCTAAAATTTCGCCATCAGTCGTAATCCAACCGTATAAAAACTCTACCGCCTTTCTAGTATACTGTTCTAACTTTTGGATAATTGGACCGTATTCTACATCTACAACTACTTTCATTTATTATTACTTCGGTCTTGCTTTATGAGGAGTATACGTAACATCCTCGCCAATCTTGAAGTTCTCAATTCCAGGATTCAAGAAATTGTTGTCGGAAACTGTGGTTGTCGTATTCCAGATCTTGACGATGGAGAATGGACCTTTCGGGGAAATTGTGATTCCAACAAGAGTCTCCTTACGATGGATGAGAAGTTCATTCGTAATACAGTGAACCATCAAATTGACGAACGTAGAGTGAACGACCTTATCTTCAATCTTCTTAGACCATGCTCCACCTGCTTCATTCTCAGGAACGTCCCACAGAGGCTTGAATCCGCGGCGCATAAAGAAGAACATTCCTGACTCCCAAGCTTCCTTGGAAATTGTATCCACTACCGACCAGAACTGCTGGGGTGTAGACATATCGACGATCTTGACATAGCTCTCCAAGGAATAATCCTTGTTGTTGGGATCATGATACCACAGAATCCAGGAATACTGGAGTTTTGTGGTCTCTATATCTGACCCCATTTTATACTCTTTATAGCGGTTCTTTAAAATGGATTCGTTTTTCGTATAGCCAAAGTATCTTATACAATACAATGAGCCTTACCGTAGCACAAATTTACGGGGTTCGTTTTGCAGAGAAGCTGTCTCTGCCCAAGATCGTTCAGGATAATATTGCCAAGTTGAGGATTACGCCGGTGGTATTCAAACCATTTCGGCCACCACCTCGTGCCCCATACCGTCCAAAGGAAAATTGGCGTGAGAATGCCCTTGTTGAAGCCGTTCGCCGAGTGAAGGAGCGCGATGACTCGGAGTATGATGAAGTGTTCAGTTCTCTGAATAAGATTGCGCCACGTACTCTGGATAAGCTGTCTGAGAAGATTGTTGGAAACATCAAGAAGCGCGACGAGATCTTCCGTCTGCGCATTACCACTCTGCTGTTCGATATGGCTATTTCCCAGTCTGGGTATGCTATTCTGATGTCCGATTGTGCCAAGAAGTTGGCAACGGATATTCCCGAAATTCAGGAAGATTTGGTCGCACAGACCGAGATGTTTCCGAAGCTGTACAATATGACCGAAACACTAACCTATCCTTCTTCCGAGGAGGCAGGGTATGCAGATAAGGTCGTGGAGTGGATGAAGCTCAAGGATAAGCGCCGTGGGTATGCCAAGTTCATGACTCAGCTGTTTGTTCGCGATCTGGTTACTGAACAGACGGTCGGAGAGTGTATGACTCACGTCTCTGCCGATTTGGCCGCTATGGCTAAGCAGCCAAAAACTGAGCAGTCGGAGGAGAATACTACGCAGTATGTAGACTTCCTGTTTGAGACGGCCAAGATTCTCCCGGCGACTGCCAAGGCACTACGTACTCTGATGAAGATGTTCATCCAGTCTGTTCTGGAGATCCCACGTGCCGAACTTCCCAGTTTGAACATGAGGTCTCGTTTCAAGCTAGAGGATGCTATTAAATGCGTTCAGTAGAATCAAGTTCAAAGGAACTGTTTAAATAAATGTCAGTACCTTCAGCCAGTGTTCTGCTTCGCGCGGCACAGGTATCTATTGCAGAGGACCGACCGATTTACCTAGATTATTACCAGGATAGCGTAGAGAAGAAGTGCTGCATTGGTGTTCGTGAAAGCGAGAAGTTTTTAGTGAAGTCGGATTCTGAGTACACGTCCACGATCCAGTCAGTTTTTAAGTGCGAGACGTGCTACATCATTATGACCGAGAACAGCCTGTACATTGTATCCACCGATATCCCAATCAAGAAGATTCTCGGTGCCCCGAAGACTGAGTAATCTAAACGGGAGTGATTAAGACTCTTAATGCTGGTGTTCCCTCCACCACACTACTTTTTATTTGAACCTTTGAATGATGTTGAAACACTCAAGCTTTGGTCTGCGTACAAACAAACGTACGGAAACCAGTGTGAATTTGCCGAAATAGATGCTGCGGAAATTAATTCGGTTGAATCGTTTTCCCCTTGGTTTGATAATTGGATCTCACAAGTACCCGCAAAGCAAGCTACACGTGTCAGAATCCTCATCATTTGGCATTCAGAGTTCTTGACGTATTCTTGCCAGCAGATGTTGAGACGGTCGTTGGAGAACCGGTCATTTAGATGTCGAGTATGGTTTCACGCAGAAGATCCTACCCTAATTCAACCAGCAATCCACAGCCGATGTATTACAAAACGAATTCCTACTTTCGTACACCATCCTATAATAAACTAAATGAAGGTCGTAGTATTTACTGATGGCGCTTGCGGTAGTAACGGTAAGAAGGGAGCTCGTGCAGCTTGGTCTGCATGGTTCCCCGATCACAAGGAAATGTCCGATGCTCAAGTCGTACCAGCCGATCAACAGCAGACTAACCAGCGTGGAGAACTCATGGGTATTTGCCAGGCAGTCCAAATCATCGAGAAGAACTTCCCGTATGAAACCGATATTCATATCTTCACGGATTCCGAATACTCTCGCAACTGTTTGACGACCTGGCTTCCTGCTTGGTTATCAAATAACTGGAAGACAAAGGCAAATAAAGATGTATGCCATCGTGATCTGATTGAGGATACAACGACACGTCTTTCGAAGTTCAATTCGTTCACGATTACCCACGTAGATGCGCATACTGGTGGTACCGATTACAATAGCGTGAATAACGCTATGGCCGACAAGCTTGCAACACGCGTCCTCAATCCTAATGAAGACGTGAAGGTGATTACGAATACTCAGGCAGCGATTGAGGGGTTTCCTCTAGCTCTACTTGGTCCTCCTGTTTCGGATACTATAATTCATAAGTGGTGTCGCGATAACTTGGATAAACTAGATCAGTCTGCTCTCGATGCCGCACTTGTTTCAGCTCTGTCCAAGACCGTAAAGAAGAAGGGGTTTGAGCTGTTGAAGCAGAAGCTCCATCGTAGTACCCAGTATCGCCTCGTGACCACTACGCATTTAATTGCTGAGGGAACAACAATAGTAAAAGAAGAATGAGTGTAGTAATATATCATTTCTGGTCACCGACGTGTGGTCCATGTCAGGTAATCAAGCCAGCTATTGCCGAGCTAAGGAAAGAGTTTGCTGCGGCAACTTGGGTCAGTGTGAACACTCGTGAAGATCCGAATGGATTCTCAGGAAAGTTTAGAATTTCAGTTGTTCCTACGATTGTAGTTGTATCTGTTGATAGCCAGGGAAAGACAAATATTGAAAAGCATAGTGGAACTCAGATGATGGGTTATTATCGAATTATTCGGAATGCTATGAGAGTAATTTCTCCCCAATAGATTCGGTAATTAACTGTCCATCCTTGTACAGATCTACATAATAGGTATCGTCGTCCGGCACCTTGCAGTGGGTAGAGCTAGAAGGAAGCGCTAGGTTTACAGCGCCATCAGCTGAATCGGCGGTGCCTTTTTGCTGCTGCTTGAACGCCACACCTGAATTCACATCAAGTAACCCAAAGTGTTCCTGGGTTGGAAGGTCTGGTGCAGCCGTTGAAACTATCATGGGTGAAGACGAACCTGGGAGCATCCAATAGTACGCTACCCAGTATCCAATCGTTCCTGATAGAATGCCAATGATCCATGCGGCAATAAGTCCGAACGTCATAGTCGGAGGGCAGGCTTTCTGCCTTCCGATCACCGCAGTCTGAATACCTGCCAGACCAAGGATAAATATGAAAGGAACTAACCATCCTAGTCCACTGACAGTAGAGTTAGGAGCCCACATACCGTTCAGGTAATACCAGCCAATGGCTAGTGTGAATACTAGCACGGACGGCGAGTATTTAGTATGAAACTCGGGTTTCCAAGGTATCAGCGGCATATCGCAAATCGCCGCCTCAATAGGTGGTGTTACCGATGCCATTAATTTACACTGTCTTTATTTTTGTGCCCAAGGAAGTCTAGAAAGAAGCTGAGCGTCGATTACAAAATTGAGGCCTACCGCTGCTACACCAACTAGAACTGGGATTACTAGATTCATATTCTCAAGGAACATCGCGGAAAACAGTCCGAACCATGCTAATGCCAACGGCAGAAAAATTACCACGGTTCGCGCAAGCTCCCACATGAACTTATCTGAAAGCTCTGCAGTTCGGTAAGCTACCATGCTTCCAAGTAGAAGTAGAGTAGCAACTATGCTGATTTGAGCTACAGCAATTCCTGTGTACCAGCCCATTGATTATTCCTGAGATACAAAATAACGCCAAACTACAAATGAGTGCTTATAGCTCGGCCGCCCAATGGGGTGGAGCTTGTAAGGGCGTAAACCAGAGTCCAATCAATTTGTCACAGTCATTCGCTAAACCTTGCGATATTCTGTGTGACCTTGTCTTTGACGAAGGGTACGTCAGCTCTGGTGTCGTAGAAGTCACATCTGAAGGAATGGTTCTGTACAGTCAGACCGGTCTTGGAACGTGTAAGTATAACGGTACAGGATACACGTGTAATGCCCTTTTAGTGAACCATCCAAGCCATCACACAGTTGAAAATATTCAGGCAGATGCTGAAGTACTTGCTCTTTTCACCAATCCAACAGGTAAGAAACTAGTCGTTAGCTCACTTGTTCGCGTAAATCCTGCTCAGACGAGCGCTTCGAAGTTCCTGAACGGGTTTATTCCGTACGCTTCGTCTACACCGACCCAGGTGAAGTTTGGTGACGATTGGGCTTTATCCATGATGGTTCCGCCAAAAGCAAGTTATTACTCCTACGCCGGATCTCTGCCTCTGGGAGGATGTGAGCCTGCACAGGTTATAGTGTTCAGTTCTATGATCAATATTGACTCGAATGATTTTGCGCTCTTAGTCAAAAACGTTCCTGCCGGGTCTCGTCCAGTTCAGTCTTTAGGTGATCGTGAAGTGTTTTTCAATAGCGGCGAGCAGTTACCTGGCGGTCAGATGCCTAAAGATGGAAAAATCTATATGCGTCTTCGTCCCAAGAAGGATGACGGTAAGAAGAAGGATTACGGTATTCGTCACCCCGATATTGCGGGACCCGAGCAGCGAGAAAAGGATAAGGTTGGATTTTTTGCGTACATTTCCCAGTGGGCTCGTGATCAGACTGAGATCAATGGCGTTTTCTCACTCATTAATGCTGTTCTCTTGTTTGTAGCTTTTGGTCTGGCGGTGTACTGTGCATATAAGTACAGCGAGAAACTCAAGATCTTGCTAGTATTAAACGATAAGGCATCAGAGACGGCTATTTGGGTGCGACAGCAAGTTGGAGGTGGAGTTGCCAATTACAAGGCGGCTAAACTAGCAACTGCTGCTTCTAGCTCGAGCTCTAGGTCTAGCTCTTCTAAACCAAGTCAGTTACTTCCTACGAAACCATCTCCTCCAATTGAAGAAGCTATTAAACCAGCAGCAAAAGCTGCCGAACCAGTGACTCAGTTTGTTGATAAACCAGCAGACGTTATACTCTCTAATCCAGTAGGAGAGGCAGTATCTGATGCTACCGAGACGTCTGAGAAGAAAAAGGGTCTCAAACGGGTAGATTCGGGGTTACTGTCTGATATTACTACAACGTCAAGACTAGAACGTGGAACTTCATCTCGTGCTATGGATTTGGGGTTAGGTGCAATTGGGTCTCGCGGAGGACCAAGTTCTAAACCATCGTCGGGTGAATCAACCATTTCAGGACAAAGTGCCGAAAATAAATTTCGTGTAGGGTTCGCTCCTAAACAAAGTAAGACTTCAACATTATCTGGCGTTTCTGCCGCGAAATCATTAGATAAACTTTTAACTTAATGCTTGCGCTCATCCCAATAAGTCTCGTACTCTTCGGGCTGTTCGTCCCATGCTGACTCTTCTTCATCGGCTTGACCATCTTCGTTATCCAAAGCATCCTGAACTTTATCCTTCTTAACACGAGCCTTACGCTCTACAGTCTGCCACCCATCATCCTCGGTCTTGAGAGTAGTCTGGGGTTCAGGTTCATATTCATCCTCCTCCTCATCTTCGGCTTCGTTCTTGGCGAAAGTAAAGTGATGACGACGAGGAACGACTGTTGGAATATCCCTTTCAGGAGCAATAGTTGTCTTGGTTTCCTCTTTTACTTTTGAAATGAAACTTGGGCGCTTGAAATCTGTCTGACGCTGACCAGCTACAAATTCAGGAAATTCGGACTCTACAATCTTATGCGGCTCGTTCTTCTTTTCAATCTTGCGATTGCGTAGATGGGGAGGAACGTAAGACATCTTCTAGAATGCGTATTCATTAAAAGAGAAAATCCGTTTTGAAAACGAACTTACATAGGATAGAGCCTTAAACACCAAAGATGACGTACGGAGTATCGATTTCAGCTAATGGAACTGTATCTGATGTCGCGATTCCGGCTAAGACTTCCGATGTCCTTGAATGGATTCGCAAGAAGTATAAGTCTGGAGAGTTTCAATACCAAGGAAAAATCCAGGACCCTCTGAAGGAAACTCAGTGGCTTACCGTATTTGCATGTCCATGTGACAATCCGGATGTGGCAAACAGTCATATGCTTCCATCACCATTTGATGAGGAAATGTACTCTGGTAATATCGTGATTCTGGCAACTGAGTCTGAAGATCAGGATCAGTATGATCTTCCTATTTCTGCATATACTAACATCAAGGCTTCAGATTACAATGCTCTGTACCAGGAATGGACGTTCGCAGACAATGAGGAAGATGGTGATGGAGATATTGTAGATGAAGATGAGGAGGAGGATGAAGAGGAAGAGGAGGAGGAAGAGGAAGCTCCTCGTGAAATTGTTCATCGTCCAATCCATACTCGTTCCAAGAACGTGTTCGTAGACTGCCCGATCCGAGATAAAGCCATTGAGAACTTCGCGGAACTTCTGGGTGATAAAGATCTAGCCACGACGCTGGAAAGCTCTGTCCTTCACGTGATCAGTGACCAGGCTTTGAAGGAGGGTATTGATGTAGATTGGGGTAATCGAGTATTCTGGAGTATGTATCGCAGTCGCGCAATTTCCATCTATGAGAACTTGCGGGACGGGTATGTTCAGAACTCTGAGAACTGGTCGACAAAGCTGAAGTCTGGAGAGATAACTCCCCGAGCATTTGCCGAAATGACCGCGGTAGATATGTATCCTCGTCGGTGGAAGGAATCGATTGAGCAGATCATTGAAGCAGAGAAGAAGTTGTATTCTAAGAAAAACAACGCTTCAATCTTCTTGTACTGTTCACGCTGCAAGAAGCAGGCTAAGTGCGACTACTATCAGCTTCAGACGCGCTCTGCGGATGAACCGATGACGACTTTTGTGACGTGTCTTGAGTGCGATCGTCGGTGGAAGTTTTAAGTGGATTCGCAAGAGGTCTCATATTAAGAATAGTTTCTCCTGGAATCAGGACTGATGGACGAGGACTGCGATACATTGGATCAAGCATAGCCTCAGACATTTTTCCCTTAATTCCTCCCATTAATGGAGATTCTAGATCGCTCGGGTATACATAAATAGGGTCTAGTCCATTCGTAATTTCGGGTTTAGTAACTTCTGGAGTAGTTTCTCCAAACTTTTTCTTGAAATCTTCAATGATAGGATCTGGAATTTGAGGACTTATTTCAGCTAAGCGCTGAGCCTCGTCACGTACAACTTTAAGCATATCTTTGGCGGCCATTCGTTCAGAACGGGCTAAAGCTAATTCAATAAGAATAAATCGGTACGTCTTTTTGTACGATATTGCCGCAATACGATGAGATTCCGATCTCTTTGCCCATGCAAAATAACTGGATACGGTAGTCAAAATAGCTACTGTCAATGTAAACACGCCGATAACCGTGTTTCCAATTTTAGGGTCTGTAATGAACTGACCAATGCCTATGGATGCTGATCCAGAAATAGTGGCCAATACAATTGACGGTAAAGTAATTTGAGTACTCAAAGATGAGTAGCGTTTTTCCGCTCGGTCGTGTAACCACGAGTAACAAAGACATCTCTCACCTTCATCTGAAATTACTTTTTCTAATTGTGAGTTCCATGAAACGACACCAGTATTATCATCCATTGTTTTGTGTGCATTAAATAATGGTGTGGGTCTATGAAGAACCACTAACATCAGATGAACGCAAGGTTCAAAAATACCTTGATAAGCAGCTGAAAAAGAAAGCGTACACTGAACAGATTGTGAAATTACTCACTCTGTATCGGTACCTTAAGAAACACAAATTCCGGTCTCCTAAACAAATCCAGGAGCATTTCTTTTACGATAAGAAACATGAGAAACCAATTTTTGATGAGGAAACTGCAAGGCAAGTTTACCAAGGTCTTAAACAAAAAGGAGGAGGCGAGTTTCCTTACTCAAATGAAGTAGCCAAACGTGCAGGCGAATTATTGAAACGCAATGATCCAACTCCAATTTCGGGAATAGCAGAAAATGTTCTTTGGGTGGCAGAACAGCCTGCAGAACTTGTAAAAGAAATGGTAGGTGAAGGCCCATATGAACTTGCATCTTTGGGAATAAATGGAGCTATTGAAACTGGAGTGTCGGGTGTCAACGGTATCGCTACAACTTTAGGCGGGCCTATAGGGTTTGCGATTGTAGGGATTTTTACTGGAATTGCTGCGGCGTTTGGAGCTACTCTTGCTATGGCTCAAGGCGATTTTGCTCAAGCAGCTGTTCATATCATCAATTTTATTCCTGGTATTGGAGCTCCTATACTAAAAGCAATGAATAAGCTGGAAAAAATGGGAAGTAAGGTAGATCATTATAGGGGCCAAATAGCCAACATTCCACTGGTCGGAGAAACCATTAGTTCTGTCGTTCCGGAGTTGAGTGTACCTGAAAATCCGCCTGCTGCTGCAGGTAAGCGATTTTCAACGAGGCGACGTAAGTTAACCAAATGTCCGAAGACTCGACGGAACAAGTGCGCATGATTCTAAAGGAGTGGGTTACGCTAGACGATCAGGAACGGTCTCTGCGCGTCCAGATCAAGGCAATTAAGGATAAAAAGACGCAGAACTCAGAACATATTCTGAAGTTCATGCGAGATAACTCGGTTGACGATTTCAAGCTTGAAGGTCAGGGAAGTCTTTCTCGTTCTGTTCGTACGTCTCGTCCTCCTCTGCGTCGCGATCAAATTCGTACACAGCTTCTTATCCAGTTTGCAGATCAGCCTCAGCGTGTAGCCGAAGCCCTGCGGTCTATTGAGGGTGTTCAGGAAGGAGATGATACTCCTCCAATTGGGACTCAGCGTGAACTACTTGTTCGCCGCGTTCCCCGAAAGCCGTAAGATAGCTTCCTTAGCGGCCATCTGTTCGGCCTGCTTCTTTGTAGGAGCAGTGCCGATTCCCAAATGGTTACCTCGTTCATCTACGGCTGCCATAGTGTACATATTCGTCGATGCTGAAATTGTAGAATACCCCGGTGTATGATGAAACTTGGCCTGGTACAGTTTCTGCAACTGTTCCTTGAAGTTACGGTTATTCATCAAGATCCTAGGGATATCAATATACGTTTCAACCAAGCAGATAACAAATGAGTACAACGTTTTAAAATCATTGCCTGAATCAGTCCACAGTGCTCCAATAAACGCTTCTAGGATATCTCCTAGTTTCTTGGAGTTGGCTCGTCCAGCACATACATCTTCATTATGCCGTGAAATAATATAGAACTTATCAAGACCAATCTTCTGGCTTAGTGTACCTAGCATTTCATTACACACAATCTCCTTCTTCAAATCTGTCATGAACCCTTCGTTCTCTTCGGGAAACCGTTTCATTAGGTAGGTAGATACACATGCACCCAGAATTGAATCGCCTAAGTGTTCTAGTCGTTCATACGATTCATCAAAGAGCCCAAGACATTCTCTAGGCTTTTCAGCTAGCTGAGCTTCTTCTCCGGTGGGAGACGTATACTCTGTCTTCTTTACGTAGGATGAATGCACCATAGCTTTCTGGAAAAGCTCAGTGTTTGTTACATCAAATTCACATCCGTGTCGAGAAAGAATCGCTTGAATATCCGATCGGGTAAACAAGCGATTTTTTGAATTGAATGGGTTGTACAGAACTTGTTGCATTTGGTTTATTTACGCCCCTTGCGTTTATGCCGGCGAGTTCGTTTTCGGCCAGCTTTAGTGTAAGGTACATTCGCCGCCTGAATCTCGTTATTTAACTGTGCGCGAACGGCCGCATCCAGTTCGTTCCACTTGGCCAGAACACTCTGTAAAGTGGGTGAATCGCGAATATTTCCAACTAGAGTTAGAACCGTAGTTTTAAGGCTGCTTAGTGTATTATCTACAGCTGGAGCTAGTTTAGATAACTGCTGGCCTGCGAACGATTTGGCAGACGTTAATCCTAGGGCAGCATTATTCCGCAGTGTTCCCAGATTCTGGGTAGTACGAGCACGAATTGCCTGCATATTTGCCGGGTTTGCGGCTATGGCACCAAGACCAGTGGCATGTTCACGCGCCATTGCGGCACTAGCCATTGCCTTCTGGCGTGCAGCTTCGAGATTTCCAGAAAGATTGGCAAACATTATACTTCTTCCAGATTATTTACGCGCACGACGTTTATGGCGACGAGTACGCTTACGCTTACCACCAGACGCAAGAACGTTCTCTACATGCGTATTAATTGGCCGCCAATGATCTAAAAAAAGCTTCGCCTTATCGGGATGCTCTTCTTTTAGTTTCGTTAATGCAGCAACTAGTGCCGTATCCAGCTGTTCGCTGTAATCTTCAATAAGTACGGGAATTTGAGACATTGCGGCATCTCGTGCTGCTTTGGCAGCTGCATCTTTCAATCCAGCAAACAACGACATTATTGTTATCAGAGACTTTATTCATCCTGCTCTCCAGGTACAGTTCGGGCAAAGCTGAACTCGGTAGATACTAGGGACTGCTTCCTTGTATCCACAATGAACTTGACCAACCCTTCAGCATTAAGCTGTCCAGCTACAGAAAAGTACTGTGTCGCAAGCTCCTTCAACTCCTTTTGGGATAGAGACCATGGCTTTACCCATTCATTCGGGCGCTTGAATGAGATGGTAGATCCGTCCTCTTCCAGCTTGATCTTCTTGATAGAATTGAACTGTGGATCGCGAATAATATCCGCAATTTCTAGCTCTACTACCTTACGAGCATCGCGCTTCTCATATACTTGCTTATTCAGATCACGAATCTCGTCATCAATCTCGCGGTACTGCTTGATACAGTTCTTGAGGTCGTTCATTTTTTACAGATTAAGCTTGAGATAGAACAATATCCGTTTTCAATATAATGTACTTCGATGCTCGCGAAGTAGAAAACCTACGGCAGGTTTTCAATAAAGAGAACCCCAAGTTAACGGTTCGGGGAGGCGAACCAGATGTGGTATGGAAGAATATCCAGAGCCGATTACACGATAAGTGCGACAGGTCGACGGAATGTATGGTTTTATCTATGCTTTCTAAACCTAAAGCTCCTGGTTCGTGGAAATCTAACCCAGAAGAATGGCTGTCTTCGTTGGATATTGATGCGGTAGAGAAGCAGTACAAGAAAGTGTTTAGTGAATACTATTACGTGGGAACTGTCCCGATAGATTTCGGCAAGAAATCCAAGACTGGTGAATGTTTAGTGAATTCGTTGTGTTCTCTGGATATCAAGTCAATCTACAATAAAGGATTCAGGCAAATTGGAGTTGTTTTCAATACCGATAAAAGCACGGGTCCAGGTGAGCATTGGATAGCTCTGTTCTGTGATATTCGTCCAGAACTAGAGTTTCCACGGATCACATACTTTGATTCATATGCCCAGAAACCTGAGAAAGAAGTCGTTCAGTTAATGAAACGATGGTCGGAAACTTGGGATGCTACGAAAATCCACAAGGCTCCAATGAAAGTCACCTATAACAAGACACGTCATCAGTATGAAGATTCGGAGTGTGGTATGTACTGCTTGTATTTCCACTTATGTTGTTTGGTTGGAACTCCAATGAAATCTCGTATTCCAGATCAGGTTGTAAGAGGTTTTCGAGGTTTATTGTTCAAAGTATAAATGGAGGAGACATGGTTCAAATGGTTTAAGTTTGGAGCAGCGATTGCAGGCGTTGTACTGATTATTTACGTAGTTACGATGGCGTTTATTACTGCCCCTAATTAATAATGGAGGTTTACGGATATTCCTTTCTTATGATATTTCCGATTGTGCTCATCCTTCTGGTAGGATTGGTTCTTTATATGGCTCTTACGCCGTCTGAAGTCCAGGCACAGATTAAAGCCGAACCTACGTTCAACGCGTACAACTCGGTCATGGCTCTAGCGCCGCTAGGATGCCCCGCCACACCATCGTATCGCCTATGCGATTACTATATGGCGTCTTCAGCTTACTCTCTGTTCCCGGGAGCAAAGATTTACGATTACATTTCAGACAATGTGATTCCTATGCTAGTGAAAGCCGGTCCCCGAGTAGTTGAGCTGGATATTTACGATGATGGATCTGGAGGCCCAGTTGTAGGACTCAAGAACCAGAAGCTGGGTATTGATTACGCTTACAATACCGTTCCGTTTGGAGCATGTTGTGTGGCTATTTCTAATAACGCTTTCAACTCAGTTGCTTGCCCGGTTTCATCAGATCCGTTTGTTCTGAGCTTGGTGTTCCACACGACGAACAATAATGTCATGAATGCGTGTGCTGAAGCACTGAAGACATCTTGCCACCAGTACCTGCTTGGACCAACCTTTGGGTACCAGCGCAAGAACTTGGCGATTGAACCTATTTGCAATCTTCAGTCCAAGCTGATTGTAATTTCAGGAGGTGAAGTGAAGGGTACACTGATGGAAGAGCTAGTGAATCTTTCATGGGGCACATCTAACTTACGCCGCCTGACGTATACTCAGGCCGCTCAGACGAACGATAGCGCTGAACTCATCAAGCATAACAGAGATAACATTACGATGGTGGTTCCTGATGTAGGATCTGATTTGGTGAATATGAATTCCCAGATTCTGCTGACGTACGGATGCCAGTGGAATTTGATGAACTATGGTTCAGTGGATAGTGCGATGGAAGTCTATATTGGCGAGTTCCAAGAGCATAGTGTAGTTCTCAAACCCGAACCTTTGCGTGCAATCGTCCCAGAGAAGTACAAGACTCCAGTGATGCCAGACCCGTCAATTTCTTTCCAGCCGATGCGGAAGACGTCGCCGATTTACGACATCAAAGTCTAATACGACAGTCGCGAAACAATTCCTTGCGTTAAAATAAAAATGGCGAACAAGTGGCTTGCACATGTGAAGAAGACGATGAAGCAGATGAAGAGCCGTGGTCAGTACAAGAAGGGTGATGGCCTGAAGAAGGTCATTATGGCGGCCAAGAAGACGTACTCGAAGGGCAAGAAGGGTGGCGCTGATGGTGATGAGGCCGAGTCAGTGTCTGATACGGAGTCAGCGCCTGCTGAGGGTGCGCGCCGCCGCGGACTCAAGACTGCTCGCAAGACTCGTCGTCTCCGCAAGTAGATGCGATACTCGGTTGGGTTTTGACAAAAAAGATTATAGCTAACATATAAATACAAAATGGGTGGCGGTTTACTACAGCTTGTCGCCTACGGTGCTCAGGACGCATACCTTTCCGGCAATCCCCAGATTACCTTCTGGAAGGGTCTGTTTAAGCGCCACACGAACTTCGCGATGGAGCCGTTCCGTATTAACTTAACCGGCCAGGCTGCTTGGGGTGTCAAGCACTCGGCGCTCATCGGTCGCCATGCTGATCTCCTGTACTCCACGTACCTGGAGGTCGTGCTGGCGCCTGGCTTCTACAATAACGATGGTGGCCGTCTAGGCTACAATCTGCTGAAGTACGTTGAGCTGGATATTGGCGGACAGCTCATTGATCGTCTCTACGGCGAGTGGATGTTCATCTGGGACTGCCTGAGCTCCGATACGGCCACGGGTCTGAAGCTATCGCGCATGGTCGGTGGTGGCTCTGGATGGTGGCCGACGCACAACGTCAGTGAGCCCCCAAGCTGCGCGAATGGCCGCTCTACCAAGGGAGATGTCAAGTACATTCCTCTCTCATTCTTCTACACTCGCAACCCTGGTGCCGCTCTGCCGCTGATTGCTCTGCAGTACCACGAGGTCAAGATCAATATCCAGTGGAACGATATCAAGTTCATTGCCGGCAATTTTACGGACAAGAATTCTTTCCCGAAGGATCCTATCCAGGCGGCGGTGTACATTGACTACATCTACCTCGATACGGAGGAGCGTCGTCGTATGGCGCAGAACTCCCACGAGTACCTCATTGAGCAGACGCAGTACAACGAGGATAAGGGTATTACGTCGGCCAATAACCGCATTGACCTGACCTTCAATCACCCCGTGAAGGAGCTTGTATGGGTTGTCCAGCCTTCAGAGTACACGGACTGCAACCTGGCTGCATCAATGGAGCTCAGCCGTCTACAGCCGTTCACGTACGACTGGGATCCTGTCTACGAGCAGTGGCTCCAGATCAACGGCCAGGACCGTCTAGATCGCCGCTATGGTGACTACTACAATAAGGTCCAGCCTTACCAGCACCACACTGGTTCTTCTAACCCTATTGGATCACGCTCTGGTTCAAGTGGGACCGACCAGCCTGCTCGTACTGAGAACGAGTTCCAGAACCCTGGCATGTACATGTACTCGTTTGCCCTGAAGCCTGAGGAGCACCAGCCTTCCGGAACGTGCAACTTCTCGCGCATTGATACGGCCACGATCGTACTCAATGTTGGTGGATATGATCGCACCTGGAAGAACGATAACATTGATATCTCACCCGAGCGCCCGTGGGATGTCCGTGTCTACGCCGTGAACTACAACATCCTCCGCGTCATGTCGGGCATGGGCGGTCTAGCGTACTCCAACTAAGAAAGTTCCTGCTTCATCTTCTCCAAATATAGAATAGCATCCATAAGCTCTTCTTGAGTATGCTGAATCCATTCTAGAGGTTTCAGATCCTTACGATCAAGATTTGTGCCGTACTTCTTAAACCCAAAATCGGCCCGACTTTTAAAGGCAGATATGACAGCTGTGACTACAGAATCATATCTATCTTCCATTTCTATGTCATATCAAAATACAAGTAAATGAAAAAGATTATTCATCTTTATTTTTAAGTTACGTTGGGTTCATATCTCTTAGTCGAATGACATCATGACATCGGACATTGATATAGAACTCTCCTTCTCGCTTTCGCGCTCAATGAGAGCATTCACTGCCCTGCGCTCCTCCTCGAAGATCGCATGATCTTCCTCCGTTCCTTCCGGCAACTTGGTCTCATCCACCAGGATATCCACGAAACCCGTACCGCAAGGTGGCTTCTGCCCAAACATGATATTGGCTGAAACACCGCGCATATTGTCCGTCTCACCCATCAGCGCAGCATTGAATAGATGCTTGGCCGTCTCCTCGAACGAGGACTTCGCCAAGACACCGTTCTCCGTATTACGCGTCATGCCCGTACGATCAGCCTTCAGGAAGAATCCAGGGTACGTCATGGCATCTACCAGCGTAATCAGATGATGGTAGTTAACTGGCTCACGCGTAAAGACTTCGGTGAACTCGCGGAACAGAGCAATACGTGCCGCCTCAATTCCAAACACATTCTTGATCTCGTGGATATCGTTGGAGAACGAACGGTAAGGATCAACTCCTGAAACGGTAGACAGATCCAATAGATTCGTGCCTTCTACATCCAGTACCCACTGGGCAGTCGCAGAGTACCCACCAGTCTTCTCGTCCCAAGTCAGCTCGTCCTTGACTTCACGAGGGTATACGCGCCCAATACCGTCAATTCCACGCAGAACCGTATCTAGCAACTTCTCCTCAATGAATCGCAGAGCCAGAACGTTCTTCACCACATCTCCGGCAAACACGATACGCATCACCAGCTTACCTGGGGCATTCGTATCTGAATGAATGCAGTCAAATACTTTCAGGACACGGTTATTCTGGATCTTTGCTGCGATCATCGTCATATCAATAACGTTACGCGAAACCATCTCCATATTATCAAACTCCAGGCGTACGACCCAAGGAGATGTACACAACTGACCGTTCGTTACCGAGAACTTCTGGTACGACTGCAGAATATCGCGATCTTCCTGCACTGCCGTGTTGTCGGACAGCGGGTTGGGATCATAGTAGATGCGCACTGACTTCGTGATATCGCGCAGAGTCGTCTTCTGAATCTCGCGCTTCTTCATCAGCGCCGAATCCTGTGATCCAGCAATAGATGCGTCGAGATAAATAGTGTTCACCGGAGTCTTGGGATTCTGAGATGCGCCAAGAAGCTCCATAATACGAGGAACTCCCGCCGTAGCGTTCGCATTCGCAGTACCTGCAGAGTGGAAAGTATTCAAAGTGAGCTGAGTTGTTGGCTCACCTACCGACTGGGCTGCTAGAGTACCTACCATCTCGCCAGGATGGACGCGGGACTTCATGTACCGGAAATGAATGTCCTTCAGCATCTCGTCAAACAGTGCCTTTGTGAGTCGCATCTTGAGAATAGACTTCTTGGGGGCAAAGTGGAAGCGGAGCATGATATGGAACACCTTGTTGTGCGAGATCCATGACTCAGAGCAGAACTTGGTGAGTTCGTCTACGACATACACTGGCGTCAGATCAGTCTTGACTGAATAGTTGTTCTGGTACTTGTCCACGATACGACCGAAATGGACTGGCGTAACTACCGTATCTCCACGCTTGTACCGGAACACGTTACGCACAAGCATATCGCGATCCTCGATGATCTGATCGACCATATCGTGGAACTCCTGGACATCACCCTTCACGACAGCCCGAATATCGTCAGCGGAAATCGCGAAGTCGCGGAAGATCTGTTCCAGCGTCATCTGAGCAAGCAGGCACTCCTGCTTCTCTACGCACGTAGCATCAATCCCATCACCGCCGTAATGAAACTGGACGATGGCGCCGTTCACGTTACGTACCGTTCCGTCATACTCTACGTGAATATCTTCCATAGTCTTCACGAGTCGGCGCTGGATATAACCTGAATCTGACGTCTTGACGGCTGTATCAATGAGACCTTCGCGGCCACCCATAGCGTGGAAGAAGAACTCTGCAGGTCGGACACCGCCAATAAAGCTAGACTCTACGAACCCACGGGATTCCAGACCATCATCATACCTGCTGAAATGAGGCAGGGTACGATCTTGTAACGTATACTGAATACGCTTACCAGCTACGTTCTGCTGAGACAGAAGTGCCATCATCTGACCAATATTCAAATCAGAACCCTTGGCGCCAGACTTTACCATCTGCGACATTCGGTTATCTTTATCAAGCGTGGACATCACGCGAGCATAAACAGTTCCAGTCGTCTCGCCAATAACCTTTACGATACGGTTCTCCAACTCCTCACCGTTATCACGACCATCGGCGTTCGTGAACGTCCCCGAATGGACGGAAGACATGATATCCGCAACCTTCTGCTTGCAATCAGCAATCGTCTTCTTCACGAACTCGTCTGTCTCAGCGTTGACGATAAGATCCGAAGGACCTACCGAGAAACCAGAGAACAAATTGTACTTTGTGACAATGTTCTGGATATCGTTAATGAACTGGCCGGCACGCTGAGGACCGAAATCGTTGAAGATGACGTGAATAGCACCTGCCGACGCGGCACCGTATGCTCCCTTACCCATAATACCCTTGGTCAGCACACCGTCCACAACTGTCGCTTGACCAGATAGATTCATCAAAGGGAATGTCGTAGACATCATCTCCTTGCCGGTAATCATCCGATCCTTGCGGCGGTACGATGACAGAGGCTTTTTCATACGAGCCATGATATTCATCGCAATATGCTCCGGCACTTCCACAGTATCCTGCGATACACGGTATGAACCCGTAAGAGTATCCTGAATAATCTGGATAATTGGCGAGCTAGTACGCGGTGAAATGATCTGGCGAAGTACCGTTGCGAGATACTTCAGCTCGGTGGCCGAAGCAATGCTCTGCGGCACGTGCATGTTCATCTCATCACCATCAAAATCAGCATTGTAAGGCTTGGTGGCACTAACGTTGAGACGGAAGGTAGAGAAGGGTAGCACACGCACGCGATGGCACTCCATTGAAGCCTTGTGTAGCGAAGGCTGACGGTTAAAGAGCACGACATCACCATCAATCAGATGACGATGCACAATATCTCCGGGCTTTAGATCAACCGTTTCCGGGTTAATGAACTTCAAGTTAATTGGCCGGTTATCGTGCTTGATGTACACCGACTTGGCGCCAGGGTACCGCGAAGGACCGTTACGAACATACGTCATCAGACGATCGCGGTTGTATGCCGTCACGATCTCAGGAAACGTCAAGTTCCGTGCAATTTCCTCAGGTACACCTAGCTCATCTACATCAATGTTGGCATCGGGCGTAATGACCGAACGAGCAGAGAAGTCGACGCGCTTACCCATAAGGTTACCACGAACACGACCAGTCTTGGCGCCCAGACGAGACTTCAGAGTTTTCAGGGGGCGACCAGATCGCTGCTGTGCAGGAGGTAGACCCTTGATATCATTATCAACGTAAGACGCTACGTCAAACTGTAGAAGATCGGTATACTTATCAATCATCTCTGCTGAATCACCCTTATCGATCTTATCCTGCAGACGCTGGTTATTGCGCACAATGTTAATGAGAACGTGTGTCAGATCATCTTCCATACGCTGGTTATCATCCATGATGACTGATGGGCGTACCGTCAGCGGCGGTACAGCGAGAACCGTACAGATCATCCAGTCTGGACGACTGAACTTGGAATTGAATCCAATGAGATCTACGTGCTTGGCCGTAATGCGCTGAAACGTACGAAGAACCATTTCTGGGTGTAGAGGAATCGGCTCGGCAGTATCATCGTACGTCTTGGCCTCCAGCTTAGCTACTGTTCCCTCCTTCTTGGAGATCTTGGCGATAGCTGGTGAGCCGCAATGAGTACATGCCGACGTTTCCTTGAGATCCGACTTCTTGTAATCTGCCGTTCGCTCGCGAATCGAGTTGAACCGGTCCATGCCCTTGAGTTTGCCGAATGCTTCGAGCTCCTCATCTGGTAGATAAGGATTCGAGCAGTTCAGACATACTACCTGCAGAACCTTCATGATCGGATCAATGAACTGGTAGAGGTAGACTGGACGAGCCAGTGTAATGTGCCCGAAATGACCGGGACACAGGATATTATTCTGCTTACAGGTCGGGCAAATCTTGCCATTTTCAATCACACCGAAACGCGAGTCAAACACGCCTCCGGGTACTGGCTGACTTGCCTGATATGTCTTGTCGGTAATCACCTGGACTACACTGCGCTTGGCGATTTCATCGGGGTTTGCAATTCCAAACTGGACACCGATGATAACGTCCCCCATTCTTGTAGTAAGTAGAGTATTGTCTTTAGACTGTTCCATTTTTCAGATAAAATATCCAGACAAGGCAAATGGCCGATAAGTTTCATCCGTTCGGTCAGAAAATTGCCATCAAGGCACCTCCTCCTGCTAAAATACAGGTTTCAGCTGCTCTTGTTAAAGCTAAAGAGACACCTGCTCCCGAACCAGTACCTGCTCCAGCCCCAGCCCCAGCTCCCGAACCGGCACCTGCGCCAGCACCTGAACCAGCACCGGCCCCAGCACCTGCACCCGAACTAACACCTGAACCCAAATTCACTTGCCCGACATGTGGAACCAAGTTACATGTCTGCCCAGTATGCAGTCACTAAAACTTGGAAACTTTTAGGGTAAGTTTCCAGAAATCGTCATCGTGTAAGATCTCGCGAACTAACGGTTTCGGAAAATCAAGTTCAAGTAAGTCCGTCCATCCCTCAAAATCCGGTCCTAGACGCTGAGCGAACTTCTTGCGGTCTTTGATTTTGATTCGTTTCAAGTCCTGGAAAATACGATAGCAAAAATCTTTTACGAGGGAAGGATCATCACTTTCCTCGCGCAAGATTCGAATAGCTGAATACCAGTCTTCCATTACAATTTCGGTTGAAAGAATAATGGCAGGGAAAACTCGGCGTTTACGTTTGAAATCTATTAAGCCTTCGCACAAGGCTGAAAAGAAGTTGGATGCAACCTTTATCTACCCTGACGGCCACCAGAAAGTTGTACCATTTGGTGCCAAAGGTATGTCTGATTACACCAAGCACCGAGATAAGACACGTAAGTTACGATACCTGAAACGTCATTCGGGAATGGGTGAGAGTTGGCAGAAACCCGATACGCCTGGTGCTCTTGCCAAATGGGTTCTGTGGAATAAACCGACTCTGCGTGCCTCAATTGCCGATTACAAGAAACGATTTAAGCTCTAAAAAATGGAAATATTTAGTGTATATTAGGGTGTTTCTCATAACTATGGGGGCTATTTACCGGATACTAAACACAATTACCGGTAAAATGTATATTGGTAAAACTCTAGAAAAGTGTCCATATACTCGTTGGAAAGAACATCAACGGAATATATCGAATAACATAGGATGTCCAGCATTACGGGATGCTGTAAATAAACACGGTATTAATAACTTCAGGTTTGAAGTATTAATAATATGCTTCGATGAGGACGCGTCTTATTACGAAAGGGAATATATCAAGAAGTTTAATACGATAACTCCGAATGGCTATAATATAACAAAGGGAGGAGAAGGAGGTGGCTTTATTGGTAAGAAACATTCGGACGAAACAAAAGAATTAATAAGAATTCGCATAAGTCAATATTTTAAAGACCCAGAAAACAGGAAAGCTAATTCAAACAGAGTTAAATCTTTCTACAAAAAAGAAGGTACAAAAGAATTAGCAAGACAAAGAACTATAAACTCTGATAAATGGAAAAAAGCAAAGGAAGAAGGCCGGGTTGGATCAGGTAAGAGACCACCTACGGAAGAAACAAAGGCAAAAATAAGTGCCGGATTGCGTATGTATAATGAACGGCGTAGACTATTGAATAAACAAGTTTAAACAATTACTAACTAGTACAATCGCGAGATTCGGATAATGGGATTCCAGGGGCCTTAAGAGCCCCCGTTTTTAGACAGAGCCGGTTCGATTCCGGCATCTCGCAACCACACCTATAGTTCAGCGGTAGAATGCGACACTTCCAATGTTGTGACCCGGGTTCGACTCCCGGTGGGTGTATTTTGAGCCCCCAGACTGGGATTCAAGATACGTCTTGGCATTATAATTGAAAAGATGAATGTAAGCAAAAATCACACTTCCTATGACAAGAGAATACCAAAGTTCCATTGTCATAAAAAACGAAATCAAATAATAAAATTAAACACATTTCAAACCAAGAATGGATGAACCAAAAACTCGTCGTGAATCAAAGAAGACTAAGAAGGAGAAGAAGGGTGAACCGTTCGGCAAGAAACATGTTCGAGCTGTTGAAGCTCTAACGTCAAAATCAAAGTAAACTCTTTACCACTACACGATGCGTCCTCAGTTTATCCCGATTTTTAGTTCTGAATCCTTGCTTGGTCCGACGGCACGTGACTCCGCGGTAAGACGCTTTATCACATCCGCTCGCGTGAAAGTTTACTCGGGCCACGAACCCACGGTACGTTGGGAGGTCTGATTTAGCAGTTCGGGAAAGAGCAGATAATAACCCATACATCCACTTCTGATACTGTTTCTTACTGTCCAGCCCTACTGGACGATGAGATACTAGGTATGATTTGAACGTTTTTCTCAGCGATTCGAACGGGTACACATCGGCCAAATTCTCAATGAACTCGCGCTGTCGAGCCATATCTTCTGGCGCCGGATCTTCGGGGTAATTGGCTGCCACGGTGAATAAGAAATCGCGTCCAGGAACTTGGGTAGGTTTCATAGCAAGATACCTTGCTTTCACTTCCTCGAACGACGGGTTAGGTCCTGGATTTTGGACTTCGGGATTGTCTGCACACTGCGACCTCAACTTATGGTTCACCATGTTGTGAATCTCGTACAGCCACTTCCCTGCGTCACCCTTCAAGGGGTGCTGTGCCACGAAATCCTTCGTGGATGCGCGGCAGAATTTGCACGGCAGGATCTCTTTCATCTCCAGCAGGATCTGTTGCGGATTCGGACTCAAGAAGGCTATTAAGTGGAATAATTGCCAGCCACTCGGACCCCAATACAATGTATTGTAGCCCATAACTACTCTTTACCGCAAAAAGAATCTACACTGAATTATAAAAATGAGCGAAATGACTGTTATGACCTTCGCTGTTGCGATTTTCCTCGGCTCGGCGGTGAGCCAGTTTTTCACGGCGATCTCCCGTGACCTCGTTGCCCCAGTCGTCGGCGGCCTATTCCCCGGCGCCCAGGCCGGTCTAGAGAAGTGGTCAGTCCAGGTTGGCCCCGTCAAGCTCGCGCTTGGCGATGCCCTCAGCGCCACGGTCAACTTCGCGATCGCCATCGTCGTTGTCTACCTGACGCTACCGTACATCCGCACGTACTCACCCATCTCTGGCGGCCGCCGGTAAATTCTTAACCTAAAGTAAATGGCCGCTCCAGCACCACCTCAGGAACAGAAGGGAATGTTTAGCGGACTCACTGATGCAGTATCAGGCGCGTTTGATTCCGCATCAAAGGCCGTAGGTTTGAAGAAGGACGACCTGACTCCTCCTGGCGTTGCGCCAGAGACGCCAGGTTACACGGCAACTGGCGGACGTCGTCGTAAGACTCGTGGAGGAAAGCGCCGCTCAACTCGTAAGACGACCCGCCGTGTTCGTAAAGCTAAAAAGTCGCGCAAGCATTAGAATCCTTAATTACGGTCTCTAATTAGAGTACTTTTTAGCCTTCAATTCGGAAAGTTGTCCATCCTCCCTTCATCCACTTTCCGTAGGTGGTTTCAACTCGCTTCTCCATATCTGCCGGAGACAGCTTCAGATCATTATCAACCAACCACTGCTTAAACACACGTTTGAGTGTCGTCTTATCAACAGGCTGCACTTGATCGCCTTCCTGGAACGCCATGAGCTTCTCGTTCATGAACCGAGAGATACCGTCATTCTCGTCGCGGTACTCTGAAGTATATTGCAGAACAGCCTGAGGCGCAGGTAGTTTGCGCAGACCCTTGCCGTCTTTCAATACCCAAACCAGATAGTTCAGGAACGGTGTTGCCCACTCCTTGGACTGTACCGCAAACTGAATACTCTCGTCCATCGGGAACTCGTTGTTTGCTACCGGATTCGGCACGAACTTCGACAGGAAGTTAATGACCACCAGTCGTCGCCAAGTACCGCCGTCTGTCGTATTGATTTTTGGCTTATCGTTACACGCCAAGTGAAACTTCGCCTGAACTTCGAATTCCGTACCGGACTTGAATAGGTCGCGAGCGTACATTTTTTCGCCCGACGTAATTTCTTTCATCAAACCCGTATTCAGGGCAATAGACTCGTCAGGCTCCTGCATCGTTACGAAGCGCCTGCCCTTCAGCCGAATGACTTCCGGTGCTGCATTGCCCGATCCCTTGCGCTTCTGAGTGAACAGCGAGATCGGGACAGTGCACGCATAATCGCCCAGAGCCGTAGACGTCAAGTTCATGATCATCGACTTGCCGTTCGAGCCAGATCCTGTCAGGATATGGAACTTCTGGGCAGTATTGCCACCCACAATGTTGGTAGCTAGATGCTTCAGGAAGTATTCGCGCACAACTTTGTCTGGAAGTACCTGTTTTATGAACGTTTCTACCGCTGGCCACGTTTCGTAATCGTAATAATTACGAGCCGGATCGTAATCAATACCAGTAGAGAACGATATGTAATCTTCGGGCTTACCGTCGCGGAACTCGAAGTTCGTCAGATCCAGAACGCCGTTATTGAAAGCAATCAGATCCTTATTGGAATCCAGCTTCTTCGTGAACTCCTCGTCGAAGAACAGCTCGCGACACTCGCGCATCACATTGTCCTTGAACCGAGTCGTCTTAAGCTTGAGATACATCGTGTTGAGACCTGAACGTTGCTTCTCCACCTGACAGTACTCGCAGAACCCACAATCCATCTTGCCCTCGGAAGAACACTCAGCAAGTCCACGATCCTTCATCTCCTTCATTTTTTCGTCCATCTTGTCGAAGAAGACCTTGGCAATCTGCTTGGAAAGCTTGAGCTGAAGATCTACGCCACGATCAGTCTCGCGCCAAACATGTCCGACCCAACGGAACCAGACATTCTTGCCGAAGTCACAGCACTTGTACAGATCACGAAACTTGGCATGAATGACGCAAGCCATATCGTGCTCAGTCTGTGAGCATGCTGCCAGTACGAGCCGGTCTACGTTCTGAGACTCAATTTCGTCGTAGCCTTCACGGTTATCCTCGCGAGACCACGTACGCAGACTTCCATCGCCCAGACGATCGCCGTCATTACGATACGTCAGAGAATTCCACTTGTTGATACAGTCTGCCTCGTTGTACTTCTTATCATCTTGCGAACTGAAGTCCAGGAAAACGTCTAGCAGATCTGGGTGGATGTTATGGAGGCAGATACCTACCTTGACCCACGAATCGTACGTATCAGCCCTCTCAAAGTTCAAATTCATCACATGATTCTTGAGATACTGCTTGCGATCAGCATCGAGTGGTGGAATCACAATACGACCGTCGGGAGACGAACCACGAGACCCCGGCTTGTCACCACGTTGAGTCGATCGTCCAGTGCGCAATGCCGCGCTTCCGCCAGAAATCCGAACTTCCTGCTGAGTTTTCAGGCCAGCATAGATCTTCTTACCTTCCTCGGTCAGCGGAGTCTCATCCTTCTCGTCGCGACAAAGCGACAAAGTCTTCATGAGAGTCATATCCACCGGAGGAAGATCGGTTACGATCTTGACTTCTCCATTTGAGTAGTCAACTGTATAGGATACCAGATACGGCAGAGAGTTTGGATCATTCTTGCGAGATCCGTAAAGAGTCCAAGGACACGACCGGTTCACGACGCTCTCATCATAGACCTTCTCCCAACTCTCCGTAAGAGGAAGTCCGGGAAAGTGGTCGTCCATAGTTTTCACAAGTGTACGACGTACACGCTGCTCTACGAACTTATGAGTACAGATATCTGGCACCACAATATGGATACCGGACTTCCTGACGTTCTTCTTCGAATCTAGAGTCGGCCGGCGCTTCTCCATGATGTACAGCTTCACCGTTTCCGGTAGCTGAAGGTACTGCTTGATCTCACCCATATAGGCCTTCACGAAAGAGCAAACTTGCTCGCGAGTATGTAGATGCTTACCGACTTCCTTGCTATAAATGAAGTCAAAGTCAATGCGCAGAGGACCAATCTCAGTGGACTTCTCCACTAGATACTGCTTCTCCTGATCGATGATGCTTTCCACGTAAAGTTCGTAAAATTTCGGAATATCATCCTCGCCAATAAAGTACTTTCCGCCTGCTAGAGATGTATGAGTCCAACTTCCGTCAGACTGATGGTTCTCTAGAAACTCGCGCAAAGATCCCTTGCCTGCCATTCCGTATGTTGACCTCAGACAACTTTTTGGCGGACGATCCGTTTTAAACGCACCTCAATAAATTCAGTAAATGAAGACCATTAATGTTCTTTATGACCTTTATGACGGGAAGACTGAACGGGATATAGGATATTTCTATATTCCTACCGATTGGAACACAAATTCTTATAATGTTTTGTGTAAGCCATCGCATATTACTTGCGAATGTCGGTTCAAGTATTCTCGAATCTTTACCGGCCAAAGTGAAACTTGGGCTGATACGCACGATTACCTATTCAATTTATTCACGGAACTTATGTTCAAAAAAATCGTGAAAGAGTTTAAGCTTGAAAATGAATTTATAGACGCACAATAAGTATAGGTAAAGATGGATAAGTTTTGTCCCGTTTGCAAGAGTCTGTTGAATGATTTCGATGAGCGAGTCGTCGATGGTACCAAGACTGCTGTCCGCCTATGTTCTCGCTGTGGCTACACCAATCCGATCGATAAGAAGAATCCGCTAGTCTACGAGCACATTCTTCGCGAAGATAAGACGACTCGGTTGAGCATGAACCCGAATATCAAGCACGATCTGACTCTACCCCATTTCGATAATATCGCTTGCTCCAATGAAGATTGTCCTTCTAAGTCTGGAGAGAAGTGGAATGTTGTTGGAATGAAGATCGATGAAAAGCGTCTGATTTGGCTGTACCAGTGCTGTAACTGTGATCGGATGTGGAAACAACCTTCTCGCGCTACTTTATAATGGCGACTCAGAAAGACAAGTTCTGTAAGTGCGTAAAAGCCGTACGACGTACTGTTAAACTGAATAAGAAGTACGCAAAGTCAAAGGAAGGAGCGGCGATTGCAATTTGCACTCGCACCATCCTTTTTCCTCGTGGTCGTACCTTGAAGAAATTACGGTGTGGGAAGAAGGGTAAGTTAACTACTCAGAAGCGGAAGTGAGTGCCTTCCACGAAACTGGGAATAGTGGTTCAATGATCTCGCCGATCATTTCTGCGTAATTGCGGATCTCACGCTGAGCGGTAGGGTCAGTTCGGAGATTGTAGAGCCGAGCATACGCCGCCAAACTTCCCGTCTCAATAAACTCGGTCAGCATACTTTGGGGTAGCACACACCTGGCAATTTCAGGAGCTACACCCTTGGAAAGCAAATCCTCATACAGCATCACATTGACTTCTGTATGGGTCTTAATCATTTGATGAACCATCTGTGCATTATCCACTTCAGTAGGTTTGCTTCCCTGCTTCAGCTTCGGATCGCGCTCCCGGATCTGTTCTGGGCTTGGAATCCAGCACTGTGGCGTAGTATCCACATACCGGCGCGATACCTCGTTACGAGCAAACCCAATCTGGTGACGGTACCATTCGCGAGCTACAAAAATCGGCATCTTGAATCGAAATCGGAGCTGGGGATGAAAGAAAGGTGATACGTGATTGTGTTTGGCTAGATACTTGACAAGCTTCTCGTCTGCTCCAGAAAATTCAGTAGACTCCTTAGCAAACGATACACGCGCAGCATTAACGACCGTAAGATCATTGCCAAATACATCTAGGAGTTCCATTGGTATAGTAAAGCATGTCCGATTAAAATGGAAAGTGTATAAAGAAAGATAGATCAGTCATACAATGGAAGAACTACGCTTTGAGTCCCGTGTTCTGCACCCTGAAGTTCAATCTGTCCAGCGCGACAAGGTTGCTGAAACTTTGAAGACGGAGCGCGTAACCGAAGCGTATTATACGAAGTATGAGTATACTTGCTTAGTAGCCACTCGTGCCCAGCAGATAGCAGATGGTGCGCGCCCTCTGATATCTTTGGATGGAATGTTGACATCTGATCCTCGATTTGTTTGGAATGTAGCTGAACGAGAAGTCCAGGAAGGTGTTCTGCCATTCATTATTCATCGCCGGCTTCCTTCAGGTATTTCTGAGTACTGGAGCGCTATGGAACTCAAGATCATTTGGTGATTAACCGCACATGGAATGAAGCAGTTCCGCGCTGGGTGGAAATACGAGTAGGGTAGGGCTCTGCGGCTGAACGTATAGTGAAGGGCTATCGTGCTTTACCGCTCCATTTCCCCACTGTAAATCTACACTCGTATTCGGATCAAAACGAGCTAGATCACGCTGTACCTCCTGATGCAGGCGACGAGCGTCTGCGATGGGGTACTTCTGCCACAGATCTTTCAGTAGGAATACTGATAGTACAGATAGAGCTAACGCACTGTAGAAATAGTTTTTATAGAAGAGTCCAACTACGGCCAAGAGCAACACAACCGTTGATCCTGATCGTGACGACATCATCACTTCAAGTAACGCTACTGAGAACTGACGAGCTACAATCACAACAATTAGTACGCCCATAATGGCGAGTGCCAACATTGAATCTGGCGACATCCTTATTCATTGTACAGAAAACGAATATACAGAAACTAAGGATAGGAATAACAAAGATGTTGATCCCTATTCGCTGCTGGACATGCAACAATCCATGGCTATCCAATCGCTACATTGAGTATTTGAAGAAGGTCAAGGAGTACCGCCGAGCAGAGGGTAAGCCCGACGAGATGGAGTACTTGACGGCGACAACTGTGAAGACAGCCGAAGGTCGTGCTCTAGACGATGTTCATATTACGAAGCAGTGCTGCCGGCGACATGTACTGTCACATGTTGATCTGCTGTAATAAAATGGTTTATACATATAATACAAATGGCGGTCGTACTTGACGCTCCCAATATTTTCCAATTGACTCCAGGAGATGCGTCAGTCACAATTGACTTCTCTCTTCTCAATGGAAGTCCATTTACCGATGTTCTGTATGCCACCAACGGTAAAGATTTTTTATCTCTTGGCGCTACAGGTGGTCCAGTGACAATCACGAAGGAGTCTGATGGCGTCACGGATTTAGTGAATGATACGGGGTATACCATTCAGCTCCTTGGAGTTTCGGACGACTATCCTCTGGCTCCAGATACTCTACGATCACCCTACGGATTTTTTAAGCCAGTTGCAGCGCCAGTCATGCCCAGTTCTCCAATCCTATTATCAACTGCGCCAGCAGATGGTGCGGTTATGGTAGAATATACTCTGGGCGATAATGGTGGAAGCGCCGTTACCGCAATTTACTACACCACAGATAATGGTGTAACGTTTGCCGAATTAGAGGGTCCAGTAGATGGCAATGCTACCATTACAACCCTATCTGATGGTGTGACTCCCATTCCCAATGATCAGCCGCTTGTTTTTCAAATTGTGGCAGTGAATGCAGTTGAGACCTTGCCGGAAAATAATTCATTAACGAAAACCGCCGTTGTCACTCCAGCACTGGCGTCAGTACCTGCTGACAGCCCGAACATTACCGGGTATGAACCAGGCGACGCTCAACTCAATATAATCTACGATCTGGGCTCAAATGGAGGCAGCGACTTTATTACGGTATACTACAGCACGGATGACGGGAAGAATTGGACAGACTCAGGTGCAACGTCAGGCATAGTTCAAATCCTAACTACATCAGAAATGACAGGTCCTCTTGTCAATGGTACCGCGTACCAGGTTCGTTTGCTAGTAACGACGATCGATTACCCCTTTCCGGATCCTAACATAAATTTCCCTTCAACTCGCGTAGATATGAAGCCGGTTGCTACTCCAGTAGCGCCTGATGCACCTACAATCGGACCATGGACTGCAGGTGATCAGATGTTGACTGTATCGTACGAATTAGGGTCTAACGGAGGTAGCCCAGTTACGAATGTTTACTATTCTACCGATAACGGTACTACGTGGTACGATACCGGTTCAACCAAAGGAAATGCGGTAATTTCTGCCTTATCAACGGATGGATCAACGCCGCTTGACAATGGTACTACATACCAAGTTCAGCTAGTTGCTATTACGGCTGATTTTAGAGATGAGATGGCAAATCCCCCGTCTACTCCCGCAATTGGTATGACTCCTTCTACCGGCACCATACCCCCATCGGTAGTAAACTTTGAAGTATCTGCTGGTGACGCAAGTTTGGAAATAACTTACTCTCTAGATTTTACTGGAGGAAGTCCGCTTACGAAAATACTGTACTCAACGGACGGCGGAAAATCTTGGGCTGATTCAGGCGATACCACTGGATTTTTTACGACAAAAACACAGTCAAGCGGACCAGCTCTAGAGAACGGTACGACATATTACATTCTATTAGTTGCAGTTACTCTCGCATATCCAGACTATACCGCCAACCCCATTCCAAATGACGCAACACCGGCAACGCCACTCGCTGGAGATTCCCCACCAACTGCACCCAACGCACCACAAATTTCCAAAGTAGCAATTGGAGATGCGACGTTTACTCTAGTTTATACTATACCATCGGATGGCGGAAGTGCAGTCACAGATGTACTTTACTCCACAGACGGTGGTGATACTTGGTATACTACCGGAGAGTTATTCCCATTCGGTACGGCTGTAATCAGTGCGATATCTGCCGACGGAACGACTCCACTGACAAATGGTGACCCAGGGTACTATGTAAGACTTGTAGCTGTGACGGATGCATTCCCGTCGACATCTAATCTCGGTTCCGTTATTTTGCCTATAACAACAAGTGCTACATCTGTAGCGCCCGGTGCTCCTTCTATCGGATTAGTAAATGCCAAAGATGGTAAGGTTCAGATTGATTATACGTTAGGTTCTGACGGCGGAAGCCCTGTCACGGATGTTCAGTACACTACCGATCAGGGTGTTACCTGGCTCTCGACTGGTAATATTTCAGGGACTGCAGTAATCGCTACTGACTCTGCAGGTGACCCGCTAATAAATCTAAACAATTATGTCTTTAATCTTGTTCAGTTAACTACTGATTTCTCAGATCCGGCTGTGAATCCTTGGTCGACTGACGTGCCTGTAACTCCGACCACCGATAATTCAGTTCCTCCAAATGCCCCTGTGATTAACACATATACTCCCGGAGATGGACAGCTAGAGGTAGTTTATTCACTTGATTCAGCAGGTAGCGGTACTCTTGCCGCCATTCTGTATTCTACTGATGGCTTGGCATGGAATGATACTGGGATACCTTCTGGTTCGTTCATCATGACAACCGATTCTTATGGTAATCCTTTAGTCAATGGTCAGGTATACAATGTTCGTCTTGTGGCAATTACAACAGACTACTTTGATCCAGCTGTGAATACGCCATCAGAAGTTGTACCGATGACTCCTAATGGAGGCGCGCCTGTGTCCCCAACTCCGCCGTTTATTACCAGCTGGTCACCAGGCGATACGTTTCTAACTGTGAAGTACAAGTTGGGAACAAATGGTGGTAGTTACTACACAAAATTATGGTATTCTACCAACGATGGAGGAGACTGGGCTGTTCTGCCGATAGGAAACTTGAATGAGAGTGAAACTATCAATCGTGAATCTATTGAAACGTCTAATGTAGCAACGATTTTTGCCTTATCCGGCGATACCATGACTCTTCTAACCAACGGTGTTACGTATCGTGTTCGGCTTATGGCTACCACTAGCGCATTCCCAGATCCGACCAACACACCATCGGAATTTGTTGAGATGACTCCGGGCGATATGGCTATTCGACCAAGTGCGCCTATCGTTTCCTCTTGGGCTGGAACTGAGGGAACTCTCACTGTGCGCTACACGATTCTTTCAGATGGTGGAAGCCCAGTTACGGCAGTATACTACTCGACCGATAGCGGTCTAAGTTGGGCAACAACGCGGACACCAAACGGAACGGCAGTTATCAAGATGACGTCTGATGGATTGGGACCTATTGTTGATAGCACGACGTATGGTGTACGTCTGCTTGCCGTAACGGTTGGATTCCCATCTTTATCGAACCCTTCTTCGCCTACGGTATTCATGGTTGCTCGTCCCACGATTCCGGGAACGTTCAAGCCGAAGGGAATGTCGTACACTGAGTTCCTACGCAGCAAGAAGGCTGATCGCGTAAAGATCCTTAACACCAAACCAGTTCGTACGGCCTCTGAAATTACCAATGCTCGTCGGCTTGCGGCGTCTACTGTTTTTGCTCTGAATAACGGGTCGGTCAAGGGATCAATCACTAAGTCAAAGACTGATTTCGCACAGGGTGGTCTTCATGCGGCTCAGTCGTACTTCAAGGAAGGCGGTGCTGGTCGGCGCGTAGGTTCAGCTTCAGAATTTACGGCTTTCTCAGGATCTCAGGCCATCGGTGGACTTGCTCAGGCTGGTCTACCTCCTACTCGCCTCCTCCAGAAATCCAACTTCGTTCTGGTATCTGCTCCAGTACCTCAGTCAGCTGGCGATTATCTCCGTCGTGAGCAGGGATGTAAGGCGTCTCTAGGCCAGCAGCACGAACTCACGGAAGTCACTCCTCCGAAGTTTGTTGATAATACCATTCGTAATACTGGATCGCCAGCGTGTGTGACTCGCCCAGCTATTCACGATATCAAAGCCAAGAATGCGTTTGCATACGTACCCAACCGACCATCGCAGGCTGGCGGTCAGTATGCTCTCAAGGGAGATCTGGCACCGGGTAAGGAGTTGGGAGCAGTTGGAGGTAACCCCAACTACAAGGCTGGTGCTGCACTCAAGAATATCCCGTATGTCGAGAAGCATCACGGTAACGATCTGGGAGTTAACCCGAAGCGCCCATTCGTCAAGTACCAGATTCCAGCTGGCACGCCTCCTCACCTGAAGATCAATCGCCCTAAAACGATTGGCGGATACGTAGGTCCTCTTCCACCACCTCCTGCTATACGTCTAGCAGATATTGCCCATATAACTTCACCGGGAGTATACACCTTGAATGCTACAACCATTATCCCAGTAGGGTATGCACTAACTATCCCGGCTGGAATTACGCTCAAGATTCCTACCGGACTGTTACTCACGAATAACGGTACAATTATATGCCAGGGCACAATTGATAACGATGCAATGACGAATAACGGTACGTTCACAATTGCATCAACCGGTACGTTTGTTACGACGGTTCTGTTCACGAATAGCGTAAGTGGTACGGTGACGAACAGTGGAGCAATTACGATTAGCTCTACCGGCACTATTACGAATCGCGGTACTATTACGAACACTGTCAATAGTACTTTTGTGAATAATAATGTGTTCACGAATATCGCTGGAGGTGTAGTAAACATTCGTGGAACTATTACGATTAGCTCTACGGGTACGTTAACTAATAGTGGTTCTATTGCGCTTACCAGCCCAGGTAGTATTGTGAATAATCATTTTATCACGAACAACACGGGTGGTACGATATCAAATATCTCAGGTACTATCACGAATAATTATACTATTACGAATAACCTGGCCGCGTCAATAACCAACAGCGGCACTTTTACGAATAGCGCTACGGGTACACTCACCAACAGTGGCGGCATTGTGATAGGTAGTAAGGGTACTCTTACAAATAATCACATTATTACGATCAATCTCAGTGGCGCGATAACGAATAACGGTACTGTTACCAACACCTTAGGATACACATTCACGATCGATGGTTCGTACATCGATAACGGAAAAACTACAAATTTTGTACCCCTATCTGACTATGCTACGTTAGTTGTTGATACGACATATACTCTAAATGGTGATCAAACTATTTCATCAACCACCGGCCTAACACTTCCTGTCGATTTTACATTAATAATCCCAGAAACACAAACATTGACTAACAATGGAACATTAATTCTTGAGAGTCCATCGATTTTTACTGTCGATGGTACGTTTGAAAATACCGGTACGGTTACGGCTAGCTCTGGTGTTTCGGTCGACAGTACTGGAATATTCATAAATAGCGGTACGTTTACAACCACCGGTTATTTCAATAATTACGGTACAGTCACAAACAACGCTACTTTTACTAATGACCTGGTGGCAACAAATTATGCTACATTCACGAATTCGGCGAATGCGACGATAACGAATACTTACAATTTTACAAACCAGCCTGATTCTACATTTACGAATGATGGTACACTGATCAATACTGGAACATTTTTGACGTATGTACCGATGTCATACTATGCCACTTTAGCTGGTGGGAACAACTATATTCTGAATGGAGATCAAACAATCTTATCAACGAATGCTACATCACTTCCTGCCGGGTTTACCTTAGTAATCCCAGATTCTACAACATTCACACTCAATGGAGAACTAAGTTCTGCAGGTGCCATAACGAATAATGGTACTATGAATGTGAACGTTGCACTACCTACTACGGGTACTATTGCGAATAATGCTGGTGCTACGATAAACATTACTGCTGGGTTGAATTCTGGTGGAAGTGATTCTTCAATCACAAATGATGGTACTATCAATGTCAATGGTTCGGGTGCACAGATCTTCAATGCTAATGGAACGTTTACAAATAATGGAACGATTAATTTGAAAAATGCGGCGACTTGGTATGCTTCGGCAACGAATTCCAATAGTGCTGGAGGTGTAGTCTCGGTCGATGGTTCATCGGTTCTATATATCCAAAATGTACCTTTCACGAATCATGGTACGGTAACAATCTCAGGTACAATTAATATAAATAATGATCTACTCAATGACGGAACTATTGATAGTATAACTGGCAGCTCATTTAACTGGCACACGTCTACGATATACAACTACGGCGGAGGAGTGATTAATACGAGTGGAACTATAGATGGAACCGGATCCATTAATAATGCTGATGGCGGTGGAGCATGTGGAGCTGGAACTCTTGGCGGTACCAATCCTCTAACTGCGACTGGAACTGACTGCCCGCCGTAAATACAATTTACCCACTTAGAACCTAACTAATTCAATGCTCTATATCTGCACGAACCTACTACAATTTCAAGAGTTTGTTGTGTATTTCAAACAAACTCATGGAACGTTTTTGGATTTGTCTAAAGTCCCAACTTCAAAACTAGCAGAAGAAGGAACGTCTATTGTCAATCATCATGCTGAGTGTACCGTCTTTTTAGGTTACCTGGAACCTGGATGGATGCTAGAATCTGGACATCAAGTTCAATTAAGGAAACTTATTCGTAAATTCCCGGTAGCAATGGTCACAAAGTTTGTGGACAGTATCCCCTTTTCTTGGAAAAACGAAACTCATTCCATTTATACGCAAGTTCCTTTAAATCAGTACGATGGATCTACCCAAGTTGTCAACGATGGTCGTTCTGTACAATACGAATCTGAAGTTTGATACCAATAAGATTATGTCTGACCTTCCACTCGAAAACTCTATTATCAAGATCGAGAAGCGCGGTGTGGCACGTCGTGGCGAAAGCAAGCGTGATCAAATTAAGCGCCGAGTCAAGAAGGATGCGACACCTACCAATACCACCGGGTTCTGCCATAATTCAATCACTGTCGTCGTCCTGAACAATGGAGATGGAGCTCTACCTAGCAAGGAGATCACTATAAAAATCTTTCAGAACGGTGTCTTTCATTTGACCGGTATTCTGGATCCGCTGTATGATACATGTTCTATGCGTATCCTGCTGGAGGCTCTGTGGAAGTGTCCTTCAGCCATCATTGACTGTCCCGAGAAGTATGAAATTGTTCGTCGGCGAGTCGTTCTGATGAATTATACGACCAAACTCACATCGAACCAAACGGTTCCTCGCGAACTGATGTTCAATAATATCCGTAAACTTGCGCGTTCTGATATTACATGTGCCTACGATCCCGATGTGTATCCTGGCGTCAAGATCCGCATCGGTCCAAAGAATTGGACAGCTAAAGTATTCCGAACTGGTAAAATCATTCTGACTGGGATTACTGAACCTGAAGAGGTCACTGAGTTTATTACACTACTTTCGCATCTGTTTGCTGAGGTGCTGCCACCAGTGCCGACACTACAAAGTAAGACAGTAGAAGTTGTCCCACTACCAGTCCGGTAAGCGCAACTAGCCACAAATAAAGAACGTATGGAGAACTCATAGATTCCCAAAGTCCACTAAACACGGCGACTGCTCCGGCGACGTACAGTATGGCGCCTGCTGTGCTTCCGGCGATGAGTCCGATTGTGACGGCGTCCATGCTTTTTCTTTGTCTTACGCTTACGTTTTGTATCTTCCTGAGTACCGCTTCCAGGATACAGTTCCTCAGCTCCACGCAGAAGGAATCCTCCACGACGACGTCCACCTACCGTCATTGGCTGAGCATTCGCCAGCTTATCGTACGACGCCGATGCCTTGAGCTGGGACTGGAGATCCGTGAGTCCCTTGCTAACTCCCGTAGCACTGATTCCTGGGATACTGTTAGCACTGGGAAGAGGCGATGGCTGAACGGTTTGTGCCGCACCACCACGTAAGCGACGTCCACGAGATTTGCGGGTACGCGCCGAACCTTTCTGTCCAGCTCCCAGCTCCGTGTACGTTGCCGCCGCCTGTGCAGCATCCCCTGCTGTTTTTGCCGCAGCCACCTGAGCAATGCTTCCCGACAGTTTAGGAAGTGCGATCGGCTGAGGTTTCGGCACATCGCCGGAATTCATCACAATTTGCCCAGTTCCCGTTGTGCTAGGCATATTAATGTATAGCACAGAAATAACACAAATGTCACTTTCAGCTGTTCAGGTTCAGGCTCTAGTTCGCGATATGGACTATTCTATGCGTCGTCACAAGGGGCTGAAGCTCACCAATCCTGCAGAGTTCCGCAATAAGGTGGTTGCCGAGAATCCTCGACTCTACGAGGAAATGCCTTCTATCTTTGAGATGCATTACGAAGGTAAGTTGGACGGAACGTTTTTCGATATGTTGGCTTTGAAGCGTCGGGTAGAGAAGGGTGAATTGACTGAGGACGAAGCGTCCCGTCAAATTGGTCAGCAGTTATTTGATCGGTATGTAAAGCCTGTGATCGGCGACGACGTTCCTCCTGAGCAGCGCACGGGTGCCGCTGCGCCTCCTCCAGTTGTCAAATCATATGCAGAATACTATAAGGAAGATGTCCGGATGCCCGATTCGTCCAGTTAGACATATATACAAAAATCGTGGATTAGTCACTAATTATTCTACCACTGGAGGCATTTGCAAGATCTGTCCTCCCAGCGCTCCACCTCGTCCATCAGCAAATATATCGTTTGCTCTTCACTCAGATGTACCGTATTCAGTTACATTTATTGTCGGTGGAGGAAATGGAACGTATGATTTAGGAGACGGGGTCTTGCACCCTTTTTTTGGATCAGATGGGTATGCAACCATACATGGAATCGTACCGGTCGGAGCTACTGTATTAATTTACGGAAGTATCATTAATCTATTTGGAACATCTGATCAACCAGTATCATTTTTAGATGTAACAAATTGTTCGACACTACAAATTCTCAACTGTAATCAGTTCAGTCCTGGTCAATCTTATCTCACTGGATCGTTTGATCTATCATCAAACCCATTGCTGACTCAAGTACAGTTTTTGAATACATTAATTTCAGAGTTGACGGGAGTTACATCTTGCCCTGGTCTAATTAATGTTATAGTATCTGGCGATGCATTCACTCAAACCACATCCGATGAATTAGTGAATTTTTTAATTACGAACGGAGCGTCGAATGGATACTTAAGTATAGTAAATCAATCTGACGGTACTATTGATATCACTGGATTCTTGTATAATACTCTTATCGATACTTTCAATTGGAATATAGTATAAGTATAATGGATTTACAACATTGTCCGCAGCGGGATGTTCCTACGATTTCTAAGCAGAAGATGTTTGTAAGTACAGTATCTAAGTACGATCCACGAACTAAACGCGTCACGAAGTTACAGTTTTGTGTACCGTATACTGTAGCTACCGATAATGGTGGTTCATGCAAACCCCCCGTTCCGAAGTGCTATTATTACGATTATCGTCATAATACGATCTGCATGTATGATAGGTACAGTAGTAATACGTGCTTTTAGTTATTTACCCGTAATTTCCTTCACTATAATAAATGCGGTTGCTAAATTTATTAGTTACCTTATTTGCTATTACTAGCGGACAGTCGCCGATTACGTCATCTACCATGACTCCTAGTCATTCTAGATCTGTAGGAGCTGTTTCGCCTACATCAACTCTTAGTCGTTCTCGAGGAGTCGCAAGTGCTACCAATACAGCCACTCGGTCCCGTCCAGGAACAACGCTTACGGCTACTGCTACTCGCAGTCGTATTTTGGCATCCACTACTGCTACAGATACCACCACCCGATCTCGTCCTGGTGCGTCTCTTAGTCCAACTACGACTACGACTCGCACTCGGGCTCTTTCTGTTACTGGCACCGATACCCGAACTCGATCAGCTGCGGGAAGCCTTACAGCAACAGCCACACGCACTCGTTCTGGAGCAGGATCAGTGACACCAAGTGATACACGAACTCATTCTGCTGGGTCGTCTGCATCAGGAACTGACACAAGGACGGGAACGGAATCGCGCTCACCGTCAGCAGGAGGCACGGCATCTAACTCTTTTACTCCCGGTGGCACCCCTTCAAATACCGGAACAACTAGTTGGACATCAAGTTATACTCCAACTACATCCGTGACTGGAACTCGGAGTTATACTGGAACCGCTACTGGTACCCCTACTATGACGATACTCAATGTGGGAGCTGCTCAGTCTTCTAATAATAACTCACCAAGTATCGCTATTGTGGGTATTGCATCTGGTGCTGCAGTTGTTGGTGTTTTGGGTATAGCATTTGCCATTGCGTACAGTCGTCGCTCACCTAGACAGCGTCTGACACAGCCTGTTTATCATGATGAAGCGATTGAGGTAAAGCATAATCCAACACGTGCTCCTTTGGAACGCCAGCGAAGTATGACGTACCCCACAGAACCCGACCCTCCGAAAAATGTATTTCCACCTGGAATGAAAAACCCGTTTGCTGCCAAACCTATGGTTGTTAAGTTTACTCCTACCCAGATTCGTACGAATTACGATCTACCTCCTCCACCTCCTCCACCTCCGCCGATGGAAGATGTTTAAAAATAAGAAGGATAATGAAGTAATGCTGAAACTTATTGTAGGTCTAGCTGGTATTTTTGGAGCAGGAGCTTACAGTTCTGGCGCTACCAATTGCCAGACTGTAAATCACGGAACATTTAAGAGTCCTATCCCTTCAGATTGGACGCTGAGTCTTCTTGATTCAACTGGTGCTTCGGTAACATCCTGGACAGCAGGACAGACGTATACTGCTCAGATTACAGGTACCACGACGTTTAAGGGGTGGTCCTGGGCGCCTCTCAAGGGAACACCCGCAAGTTTTCCTGCTGGATCCGCCAATATGGCCGGATCATTTGCTCCTGGCGATTCGTATTCTCATTCTAATACGGGATGCTCGGGTTCAATTACCCAGACGAGTGCATCGTCTCGCAGTACAATTAAAGCCGTTTGGACACCTCCGGCCGCAGGAACTGGTACAGTTTCTCTGTGGTCAATGATGGTTATTTCCAAAAACGGTAATAATTACAACGCCGTTCTGACTGTTTCTGAAGCAGGATCTGTATCTACTTCTACAGGTTCTCGCACACATACCGGCACTATTACTGGAAGCAAGGGTGCATCTTCTAGCGCTACTCCTTCATCTCAGTCAAGTTCTACGGAAACTGACACTCCTTCCATTTCAGCAAAAACGAGTCCCCTCGTAAATGCTATTCCTTCTTCTTACCCACAGCAGGTTACCATTCAGACCTCTTCAGGTTCGTTTAGTATGGTAGGCGTTGCTATTGGTGGTGCTATGGCAGGTGCTGTTTTACTCGCAGTTGTTGGTCCAGTTGTTCACCATATTTTGAAGGGTCGTCGTCGGCCTATTTCCACGATGACTCAGTTTAACTTGCCTCCTCAGCAAGTCGTGACCTCAAATCCTCTAGGATCTTACCCAGCTTATTAAGTCCGCGCCACTTAGACGCCAACTTTGCTTTGTCAGTATCCATAGACGTTCCGATTCCCCAGTATACATCTCGCGCATCCGCGAACCCAATCGGTCTCTTATCAGTTCCCAGCAACTTCAAACGAAGGTCTGGGTGTTGAGTGAATTTAGCACGTACGGCTGCCCGCATAACTTCATCCTTCTTCGCTTCCCATGCTTCGTTCTTATTCAGTTTCTTGATATAAGCCTTAGCTGCCTTAGCTGATGCTGCAGTCATGATCTTGGCATGAACTGTATCGTTCTTCGACTCCAGCGCTTCCATTGCTGCGATGTAGTGTGTTACCGTAGGGTACGTTACTCCGCCAATCTCTACCGTCTTCTTGGCATCATTGCTGAAGCCCATAAACACTCCGCCAGTTTCGTCGCCGACATTGAACAGTACCGGCTCCAACTCTTCCTCTTCCGCCTTCTTTTTGAGTTTACGCTTGCCCTTCTTCTCTTCGGCCGGCGGTACGAGTTCATCTATCTTGACTTCCGGCTCGCCAGGCAGAGGTTCAGGTTCCGGCTCAGGTTCCTTCTTCTTACCCGTACGCTTGAACACGAACGTCCGGTTCATGAACGCATACGTCTGCTGCTCGTGCGTCAAACTGATATTCTTCTGCGTCTCATAAAGCTCAGAGAACATCTTGGATTCTTCTAGACTGAACCCGTACTCTCCAAAGATCTCTACAACCTTACCGAACGGTACAAGGTACTCTACTGCTGGCTTATCGAAACTTTCCAAGAATACCCGGATTCCTAATCCGAACTCTTCAGACCACGATTCGCGATCCTCGTATAGTTTCGTGAACTCTCCGGCTAACTGCTTCTCGGTACCAAATAGGTGCGTCTTCTTTCCCATTAGCAGAGAGTAGACTGACTGCCCGTCCAAACACGTTCCGAAGAATGTATCCTTGCAGTGCTTGTGAACATTCTTGACAAACTCACGGAACTTCTCCTCTGTCTCGCACGTGTAGTGAATCGCAAACTGGCAACTCGCAATATCAAAGTCCTGAAGGCCGCGGAACTGTTCTAGGTACTCGGTAGGCGCTGTCTCGGTTCCCAGCAGAATAGGCATATACTTATCTTCCTGCTCGAACAGCGGGAAGTGACCTATATCGCCTTCCAGAAATAGCGCCGGAGGAATGTAAGCGTGCGGATTCTTCTTCTGGCTTTCAAGGTACCGAATCGCTGCACCCTGAACTTTCGCATCAATGTTCGCTAGAGAAATATCAATACCTACAACCTTTGATGGCTGAGCTCGCTTCCATCGCGGAAGATCGCCTGCCCTGCCCATCGCCAGTTCAAGTAGTGTCTGCCCCTTCTCCATATTCTTGCGGTACAGCTCATCCTTGACTCGGTTATGGAATGTATACACGTCCCGAAACACCCGGTCATCACGAGCTAGATCATCACGATAGTAATCGTCCTCTAATGCAGAGTTGATGTCTGCCGTCGTGAATGAAGACAACATCTCTTCTGTAATTGGAACATGCATTGATGTCCAAATTGAGTCGGCAGTCGTAATATCGTTGCCGTACTGTGGCTGATGAAGAACACGGAACTGGTACGTCTTATCGTGACGCGTGCGCAGAATTGACCAGCGATGAGTCTTGACGTCGTAAGCACACTCAATCACCGTCTTGGATTCTACTCGATCACCGTTCTTGTCAACTGGAAAGCCTTTATCGTTCAGCGGAATAGTGATCTGGTATGCGTCCGGATTACGTGGAGTTGATGGCTGGAAGATGCTGGGAATACGCGTGTTAGTTTCCGCATCTTTGATGAGTGCCTCGGGAAGTTTGGGCTCTACATATTCACCCGTCATCGTCTCGCGCGGATAGATGATATTGTTGTCCGTCGGTGTGCGGCTCACGCACAACTGTCCCTGCTTGGCCGGAACATTCAAGACCGGATCAAATCCTTCCTTATCGTCAATCGTCACTAAGAAATCAATACTGTTCTGGTCCGCCGGCTTCCACTTGTACACGCGCGTCCACGTATTTCCCATCGTATCCTTGCTTGGCGCAACTCCTGATTCCCGTGGCGTAAAGATAAGACCGTCGCGCTCGTACTCGTACTCCGTATTCAGAATCGTACGAATAGCTTCCTCCATTGATGGACCATCTCCTGCAAGGAACTGCTTCGTCTCTACGCGCAGAGGAATCAGGGAATATGCCGTCGTGAACTGCGTCTTCAAATCCTCAATGAATGCCCGAGCAACTCCCAAACGAGAATTCAGGGTCATATCTTCGTCCGTCTTCATCAGCGGAAGTGATCGGACGTCGCGATTACGGAAGCGATAAATGTCAAAGATACAGAACAAGTTCTTGCTCAAGATATACTCGCCATCCACGAAATCGCCAATATGCGAATCATTCAGCGCCGTAATTCCCGTCCATACGACACTGCGCGTCGTTACCTTTAGCAACTTACGGTCGCGCGAAACGTACAGTCCAGCACGCTCACCGTCTGCCTTGACCGTAACTGTGTACCCCTTGGAAATATTGTGAGGGATCTCGGGACTCAAGTGTCGCCGCATCATCGTGACCGGATTGTAGAACCGGTTATTGGACATCTTGAATTCCTGCATGTACCGCTGGATATCAGATACTGGAAGCACGAACGGCGTCTCGTAATACGACTGCAGAATCGTCATAATGATATTTGACAGCTCCTTCGCCACAATTTCTGAATCCACCTTCGTCTCATGATTCACAAACTCAATTTCCAGCTCATACTTGGCCTGCTGTTTCAGCAGAGTTTTTAAGCTGTGTTTGACGTTCACGCCACGAGACTTGATCATTGAGAAATCAATTTGGAACAGTTCAGACGCCGTCTTGAATGACCGACGATGAATTAGGCGAACATGAGACTTCGGATCGTTCGGGTCGCCTTCCCAATCCTTTCGGATTTGAGTTTCTGATCGTAGTGTCATCTTGGCAGTCGCCTCGGGGACATCAATTACGTCACGTTTCGTTCCCTTGTAATAAGGTTCCTTGCGTTCTACGCTCAGTGGAAGGCCACGGAAAGATCCAGTTGAAATCAACTTGAAGATATTTCCAGTTTCTGCGACGTTGACTCTGATTTGGTCGGGGTACGAGAACGTCATATGATGAGTCTCAACTACCGTCCCAATTGACAGACCCTGAATCGTCTTCATCAAACGATCAGCAACGTCTTTGGTTTGGATCTTATCAGAAAGCAGCTTACATTCTAACTCTGCTTTATGATCTTTCTTTGCAACGGTGACAAACTCACCGATGGATCCTACAATCTCCCTGGAGATTATATCCATACTATATTATCTTTTTACTTGGACTTTAATCAGTCCATTTTTACTCAGGTATCATGCGCTCATACGTCTTTCTAGTCTTCTGATCTTCATCCATACGCTTCTTCTGATCTAAACAAAAAGTCACGTACTTCTGAATCTCCGACAAACACTCGTCATTTAGGACATTAGTTGAAACCAAAATGCCCTTCTCCGTCTTCGTGAATTCAGACGTGTGTCTCTGCACAATATCAAAAATTTGGCGATGTTCGTTCGCCTCCAGCTTATCCAGCTGATCCTTTAGTGCCTCCTTTGCAGTACGAGCAAAGCTGTTCATTTGTTTTAACTATGGGTTTGACGTTTAAACTGGGGGAGATGGAAGTGTATCTACTGTAGTTGTTGGGGTATCCTTCTTCAGTTTGCGCTTCTTCTTCTCAGGCTCTGACATCGTCGGCATAATCACCACCTGCTTCTCACCTTCCTGAGAAACTGTTGACGTTACTAGAATTGGTTCAGACGTGGATACTTCAGGTACCGGCACACTGCCTTCCAGCACCGTATTCAACAACTTGCCAACAACAATAATCTCCGTATCTTTTTGCTTGAACTGTGATCCTACAACTTCAAACTCAATATCCTGACCTTCTTCGATCTTTGCGAACTCGTCATTTCCAAAATAAAGATCGCGAGGAATCAGAACTTTGATCGGAGGAGTTTCGGCATGAATGCCTACCTTAGATCGTACCGTGACTCGCGCCTTCAGTTTCTGACCAGGGTGTGGCAGACATACATCCGCCTGGAACTTTACATCGTAATCCGTACCTCCCTTGGTATAGTTCGTGCGTCCCAATGAATAGTTCAGCAGAGTAATACTGTTGCGCTCAATAAATCCCTCTGCCGAACAAATACCTTCGTAATTCATCTTGAGCTGGGCTAGAATTGATGCCTGCATGTTCTTCTGCAGAAACTTAGAATCAATATGAACCTTCTTCTCCAGCTCACGGCGCTCAAATAGAGGATCCATTTTGTTACTTCCTACTCTGGGAATAAATTATCGGTTTTTCACGGCTCAGTATTTTGGAAAAAATTGAAGCATCTAAAAATTCCAAGAAGGATCAGTCGTTCAGAAACCGAACAATCATTTAGCGCAGTTTTTCGCGTAATTCTTTGTTTCCTTTTTCGTTCAAGACTTCAAACTCTTCAGGCGTAATCCAGTACAATCCTTGCTTCCCAGCCAATATAGCTTCACGAATCAAGAAGTTCAAGTACATACACCTATCCTTCTTGCCCTTAGCTTCTTCTGGAAATCCTGATCCACTCAACCATTTCGCAAAACTGTTCAGTGTTTCTTCCTTGAATGAGGTACATGCCTGTCCACCAATTGTTTTAGATCGGCCAACAACCTCTACTGAGTCCGACTTTGGATTCAAATTGAAAATGATTTTGTCGTCTTTCATCGATGCAAAAATATCGGTCTTGCGTGTAATGAACCGATCTTCTAATGCCCTACGCCATGCCTTGTACTCATCTAACTGTTGACCTACTGGCACCACCGGTTTCAAATTAGAATCAAATACCCGAGTTAATCCCATGACGTAAATACTACCAGTTTTTAGCGGGTTAGAATACGGCTGATCCCAGTTTCCAGCAAGTAAATATGCCACCTTCTCTTGCTTCGTCAGAACAGCGTCGACGATGTACCAATCCTTCACTTCGTTCGAAAACTTCTGGGTATACTCCGGCAAATCTGCCCGCTTGGATTCCAACATTGGCACTTCAATCTTCTCCTCTTCATCGTCAATGAACTGGGGAATGAGAACTTCCTGGTACTGCGGCTGTTTCAGAATACGTTCCAGCATCGTCTGGTTTTCTCCCGTAGAATACGCCACGAAATCGCCTTTAGTTTCCAGATGTCCTTCACCAATTCGCAGTGGCGTATCAATAGCATTCTGAATCAGGTACAGCACAACATTCGGGTCGTATTCTTTTAGGATAGGTTGCTTCACGAGATCGTCCAAACTCCAAATTGGTTTGCGAGTGAAAAGCTTGATCAGTTTATCAAAGACTTCATCGCGTACGTCCAAGATAGATGATAATGGTCGAGCATGTTTCAGATCCGGTTCAGATTGGTCTAGCTGACACACGATTCCCGAAATTTTTTCCTCAAACGTCGGAGCAAACATTTCACTCAGTGATAATTTGAGTTCTTTCTTATCCTGTGCCCGAATTTGCGGGACTTTCTCATTACGCCAGTCGGGAGGTAAACTGTTAATTGAATTTTGGAGTTCGCAATCCATTGCTGATTCCATAACTACGCGCTTGACTTTCGCGATCTTTTGAGCCTTCTCTTCAATGAACACTCGGTAAAAGTACTCGTCCAGAGTTTCGCGTTTAGTTTTAGGGTAGCGGCAAATATGCAAATACACCGTGCAGTTCTGCAGTTCAAACGGTAATAAAGAGTGCGAACACGTACGCATTCCACGACCTAACACCTGCTCAATGCGGCTCATATTGTACCATGGATCCAGTACATGGATCTGACGGACGTACCGGAAATCAACTCCTTCCGATACTTTCGGAGACGCAATCACTACCCGAATATCCGATCCGTCAATATTGGACTTATCTTTCAATCGGTTCATTGACCGACGAATATCTGCTTCAGATGTATCTGATGTGAACAGTACATACTTGCCTTTAGATCCTCGTGGAATCTCGTCCGATGTGGATTTCAGTAATTTGTGACCCAGAGCAGATTCGTACCCGTGCTCTTCTAAACACATAGCAAATAGTTGGGCTCCCGAAGTCACCAAATTTGAAAACACAAATACCACTCCTTCAGACTCTTTCAGAATACGGGTAATCAAACTGAATTTGGAACTGTACAGCGCAATCTTTGAGGGTGCTAGGAACTTATCTCCCTTGTACGAATACTCATCTCCTGCTTTCTCAAACGTCTCGCGGAACGTGCGGCCTTCTGGGAACACACATACCGTTGGAGACTCTTCGGAAAAAATTGAAGAGCTAGTTGTCAACTTCTTAATTTCCTTCTCTTGGTTTGGATGAACGAACGACTTTACGAGTTTCAGGAACTTGCGGTGTTTCTTGATCGGAGTTCCATCTGGATCTGTTTCACGATCAATTTCTGCCGTGATGTTTTCAGGAGGAGGTAAGCGGAACGGAAACGTGAACGGATTCTCACCTTTGATGAATGAAACATAATCCTGACACAAACGCCGGAACTCCTGCTCCATTCCCTCCTTGAAATCTCCGCCATCCGTAAAGAAATCCGAAGGCTTGATTCCCTTCTTCTTCTCATTCATCAGAAAGATATTGAAGTAGTAGATGATTTCGTCATATGTGTCGTACATTGGCGTGGCAGTTAGCAGAACAAGCGTAATCCCATTTGCAGTTTTCAGGATAAGTTCCAACACTTTGCCGATATTTTTCGTAGCAGTCGTATCCGTCGTCTCACGCAAGTTATGGGCTTCGTCCACAATGATCAGACGATTATCGAACGTATCATGAATCCATTTGGTTACATCCGCCGCCGACCGTTTGGCACTTTCGTTGTCCACCATGTTCGCAAACCCATCATATCCCCAAAAATCATAGAACTCGGAAATGATTCGTGAAGCTAAGTCGGCAATACGATTACGCGAAGCACGATCCGTATACCTCAACGTCTGATCACTTGATCGCTGCAGCATTTCTAAATACCGACGTCCAGTACACTGCTGTGAAAGAACTACTCCGTCAGGATCTACTCGTGACACATCAAAGATCTGACTCTTGAAGTTTTCTTGGATTGAAGGGTTGGCGAGTACCAACACTTTCTTGTCCTGAAACTCCGGTCGAATAATGTACTCCTCTGCAATTTGGATTGCCGAACAGGTCTTACCAGCTCCTGTTCCGTGAACCATCAAAAGATTACGTGTCGGTGAATCTGGAGACAGAACTCTTCGTAGGAAACGCTGAACGGGCTGAAGTCTGAACTCTTGAGATGCACGAGAACACTGCTCTTCGCGCATCATTTTCAAAGCTTCTAGACTAGCAGGTGGCAAAGTTTGAGACTTTGTTTCAGCCAGTTCAGGTAACTTTGTATTTACCATTATTCTATGACCTGAAAAACGAATCTGAGACCTGACACGGAATGGGATAATAAGAAATGGCGTTTGAATTTATGAGCTTTGATGATTTGGACTTCCTTATCAAGCGAGATTGGTTTCACACAACCCAGGATATTCACGATCTACTAGCGTATGCTGACGATAAAACGTTCTGGAAGCTGTACGCCAACCGTACTGCTTATCCACAACGATCACGAGAAGTAATTGCTCCACTTGATTATATTCACGATAAGCCACTCTTCAAGTACACTGTTCGCGATTTGACTGATGGAGACATCGAAAATATGCGTGTACAGGAACGGAAGGCTCTTCGCGAACTCATGAAATGGGAATGGGAGAAGTATATGAAGACTATGCCTCCCCGTCCAAGAACAACCATTGATGAGAAGATCGAGGAGAAGCGTGAAGAGATCGAATCTATTCGTGAAGAACGACGAGTATACACCGATGTACGAAAGTGTGGAGACAGGAAGAAGCTAGCAGAGTTCGATGAGCGAATTGGAGTGAAGTGGACAGAAGAAGCTGAACTTCAGAACCAGAAGACAAAAATGGATACTTACTGGCGAGAAACCCAACAACTAAAGTTCGAGGCAGGACTTCTATAATGGAGAAGTGTTATCACTGCAAACGTAAAGATATTCTGATCGAATGCAAGTGTGGACTCAAGGTCTGTCTCAAAAAGTGTAAAGTACCAGAGTCTCACGACTGTAAATTCGATTACCGTCTGAACACCCAGTACCGCCTTGCAATAAATAACCCAACAGTAACTGCTAAAAAGATTGAATTAATATAATGAACGTTCTTGAGATTGGTATTGCTGCGGCGATTGTGGATTTTACGACGATCGTCATATCCAAATTTTTCAATATGGGTAAGTCATTAGATAAATGGTACTCTAAATTCGGCATGACGGCAGTTCTGTCCGATGTGCTGGTGATTGTTCTGGGCATTCAACTAGCTCTTTTCATTGAGCCAAAAATTGGCGTTCAGTATATTGCAGCTATTGCCGTATGTATTCAGATTATCCACGATATTCTGTTCTATTTCTTGGTGGTTGAGACTGTGCCCCATGGCCAGAACGAGATGATTGATCTGTTCAAAGAGTATGCTTCCGAAAACTCTTACAAGATTGTTCTGTACGATTCTCTCATGGTTGCTGGAACGGTTTTCTTGGCCGAT